>OLPS01000492.1_pt1 | contig 49962 bp, 54 predicted proteins | sample 1673071 | NCBI WGS metagenome assembly OLPS01 (sample SAMEA3136752, study PRJEB25190) | human gut metagenome | reverse complement strand
ATAGACATCATTAATGTCAGTTATATTAACAAGTCACCAATGTATCTGTTAAGCCTTTAATTTTCGAAAGCCATAGATTTCACCGTTACATACGACAAGGTTGTTATTTCTAACAAATGGCTGCATGCCTTCTGGACTGAGTCCCATAATGGATAGTCTTTGAAAGCCTAAATAGCCACATCCTACTTGTTGAATTCTTTCATCATCAGGTCCTCTAGAATAGGTGCTTTCCAATGCTTTATGAATTGTGTTTTCGCTTATTTTTAATGATTTATATCCTATAATTGTACACATAAATAATATCTCCTTAGAACGGAAAAGCCGGCAATTGCCGGTTTATAGAATTCCGAATAATAATTTTCCATAGGTTGGGAATGGCCAAGCTTCATTTGATGTTACGACTTCTAATTCGTCACAAGGTTTTCTTAAGGCCGCCATATCTTGAATGATGAAGTCTCTTACATAGAAGGCTGATTTTTCAAAATCATCGATTGAATGTAGTTTTTTAACATCTTTTTCTAATGTGATCAAAGCTTGATAAGCTTCGGTTAAATATTCACTGACCTTTTTAGCTGTTTCGAGTTCATATGTTAAGTCGATGCCAATGGCTTTTTTGTTTGCGATGGTATCTGTCAATTCTTTAGAGAACTTACTTGCGGCTGGTAAGATGTCTTTTTTGGCGATGTCTAACATAGTCAAAGCTTCAATGTTGATTTGTTTTTCATATTCATCCATTAAGATTTCATAACGAGATTGGACTTCTTCTTTTGATAAGACTTTCTGTCTTTCAAATAATTCAATGTTTTCTTTTGTTTTGAAATATGGTAAAGCATCAGGCGTTGTCTTAAGATTTAATAGACCTCTAGATTCAGCTTCTTTAACCCAAGAATCATCATAGCCATTGCCATTGAAGATAATGCGTTTGTGGTTTTTGATTGTATCTTTGATCAATGCATGTAATGTCGTGTCAAAATCATCTGCAGCTTCTAAGATATTCGCAAATTTTTCGATTTCATCCGCAATCACTGTATTTAATACAATGTTGCATCCGGCAATACTTGCGTTTGATCCTGGCATTCTAAATTCGAATTTATTTCCTGTAAATGCGAATGGAGAAGTACGGTTACGATCGGTCGAATCTTTAGGGAATTTAGGAAGAACAGTAGCACCAATCTTCATCAATTCTTTTTCTTTTCCATCATATGGCTTCTCTTCTTCAATGGCCTTTAATACAGCAGTTAGTTCATCACCTAAGAAAATGGAGATGATAGCTGGAGGAGCTTCATTTGCGCCTAATCGGTGATCGTTTCCTGCAGTAGCTACACTTAATCGTAATAAGTCTTGGTGTTCATCAACGGCTTTGATAATGGCAGCAAGGAATACTAAGAATTGTGCGTTTTCATGAGGTGTATCGCCTGGTTCTAGTAGGTTGATGCCTGTATCTGTAGATAAAGAGAAGTTATTGTGTTTACCACTTCCGTTGATGCCTTCAAATGGTTTTTCATGAAGTAGGGCAACCAAACCATGTTTTTTGGCAACTCTTTGAATCAATTCCATTGTCAATTGGTTATGGTCTGTTGCGATATTTGTCGTTGTAAAAATTGGGGCTAATTCATGTTGAGCAGGGGCTACTTCGTTATGTTCTGTTTTAGCTAAGATGCCAAGTTTCCACAATTCTTGATTTAAATCCGACATGAATTCTTGTACACGTGATTTAATAGTTCCAAAATAGTGATCTTCCAATTCTTGTCCTTTAGGGCATGGTGCACCAAATAGTGTACGTCCTGTATAGATCAAGTCTTTTCTTTGTTCATAATATTTCTGATCAACTAAGAAATATTCTTGTTCAGGTCCTACGGTTGTTTTAATGGTTTGAACATCGTCATTGCCAAATAATTTCACAATACGTAAGGCTTGTTTATTAATGGCTTGCATACTTCTAAGTAGTGGGGTTTTCTTGTCTAGGGCATGTCCTGAGTAAGAACAGAATGCGGTTGGAATACAAAGTACGCCGTTTTTAATAAAGGCATAGCTTGTTGGATCCCAAGCTGTATATCCTCTAGCTTCAAATGTGGCTCTTAGTCCACCATTAGGAAAACTTGAGGCGTCAGGTTCACCTTTGATTAATTCTTTACCACTAAATTCCATAATGACTTTGCCATCTTTATCGGGATTAATAAAGCCATCATGCTTTTCAGCTGTAACTCCTGTCATTGGTTGGAACCAGTGTGTATAGTGCGTTGCACCTTGTTCTAAAGCCCATTCTTTCATGGCGTGGGCTACCGCATTTGCGATTTTGATATTTAACTGTTTACCTTCGCGAATGGTTTTTTCTAATTCGCAGAAAGTATCTTTTGCGAGTTTTTCTCGCATAACAGATTCATCGAAAACTTTGCTTCCAAAAATTTCTTCTACGTTTGATTTCATAATGGCTCTCCTTTGCATAAAAAAAGGGCAAGGACACGAAAAACATGAGGGATAAACCTCTGCTTTTTTTGGCGTCCTTGCCATGTATGCATTCATTATAAACAGATATTTTGTGTTGTCAATGAAAAAATGTAAAAAGATTTGAAAACATTATGAAAATAGTGTATTAATTATTCGAGGTGAAAATTATGACTTATGAAGATGTATTGAGTTTTTGCGAAGAACAAGACGTTCGTTTTATTCGTCTTTCTTATTTTGATATTTATGGTAGGCAGAAAAATGTTTCCGTTTTACCAACCGAATTAAAAAGAGCTTTTACGGAAGGTATTAGTTTTGATGCCAGTGCCATTGATGGATTTTTAGATGAAGTGCATAGTGATTTATTCTTATTTCCAGATCCAAATACGATGAGTATTCTTCCTTGGCGAAGTATGGATGGCAGTGTAATTCGTATGTATTGTGATATTCAATATCCGGATGGAACGCCTTTTGAAAGGGATGTAAGGTATATATTGAGAAAGGCCGTTAAAAAGGCAAAGGAAAAGGGAATCACAATTAATTTTGGTTCGGAATTTGAATTTTATTTATTTAAACAAGATGAAAATGGTAACAATACCTTTGTTCCTTTAGATCAAGGTGGATATATGGATATTGCCCCTTTAGATAAGGGTGAAAATATTCGTCGTGAAATTTGTTTGACCTTATCGGAGATGGGTATTGATCCGGAGGTTTCACATCATGAGATGGGTCCGGGTCAAAATGAAATTGATTTTCGTTATTCACAAGCTTTACAGGCAGCCGATAATGCGGCAACTTTTAAGTGGGTTGTAGAGGCTTTAGCGAATATGCAAGGTTTAGTGGCGGACTTTTCACCAAAACCAATAGAGGATGCTCCAGGTAATGGTATGCATATTAATATGAGTGTGCAAAGTCATGAGGAGTTGTTGATGCCTTTTATGGCTGGAATCTTACATCATATTGAGGAGATGACTTTATTTTTAAATCCATCAAAAGATTCATATAAGCGTATGGGTAAGGATAAGGCGCCTAGTTTCATTTCTTGGTCCTACCAAAATCGCAATCAATTGATTCGTATTCCGGCTACGCATAGTTCGAATCGTATGGAGTTAAGAAGTCCGGATTGTAGTTGTAACATATATCTTGCGTATGCCTTATTGATTTATGCTGGTTTAGAGGGTATTGAAAAGAATATGATTCCAGATCCTTGTACGGATGTAGTTAGTGTTGATACACAAAGGCTTCCTCAAAGTTTAAAAGAGGCAAAATTAATAGCTTCAAATGCATCTTGGTTAAAAGAAATATTAGGGAACGATATAGTGGATATTTATGTTGGGTAAGTGCGTATGGAGGCAAGTAAAGTATTAGTAATAGGAAATGAGAATTTCTTAGCTTTATTAAAAAATACGGCCAATTATCAATATGTACTTTCAAAAACATATAATGATGCCTTTAGCAAGTTAAGGAATACTCAATTTGATATTGTGGTGATTTTGCATTCACAAACGCAAAGTGGTCTTTTGAATTTTGCGAAGAGTTTAAATGCGCAAGTCCTTATGGTGTGTAAGCAGGAAATCTATGATCAAGTTTTATATCAGTGTAAAGATAGTGGTATAATACTTTTGTCGTATCCCATTAAGAAACAAGTTTTGTATGAGACTTTCCAAATGATGAAGAGTTTAGAATCGAAGATTTTGATGTATGAAAAGAAGATCCATAAGCTTGAGCAGAAATATTTAGAGCTTAAGATGGTGGATCATTGTAAGTTGGTTTTGATCTCAAATTATCATTGGAGTGAAGAAAAGGCGCATCACTATATTGAAAAGATAGCGATGGAGCAGCAAAAAACGAAGTTTCTTGTGGCCAAAGAATTATTAGAGGAGTTTTCAAAATGAAAAAGATTCAAAAAACGAATGCGATGCGTTTTTTAGATCAGCATAAGGTGGAATACAAAGCGCATACGTACAAACATAATGATGGTGATCCTGTAGATGGTGTGCATGTTGCACAAATGATGAATCAACCTGTCGAAAAGGTGTATAAGACATTGGTGACTGTATCAAACACAAAGGAGTATTTAGTGTATATGATTCCGGTTGAAAAGGAATTGGATCTAAAGAAGTGTGCAAAAGTAGCAGGGGTTAAATCTTGTGAAATGATTCATGTGAAAGATATTAATAAGATCACGGGTTATATTCGTGGTGGATGTTCTCCGTTGGGTATGAAAAAACAATTTCGTACATTTATGTATGAGGACAGTTTAAATCAAGACACAATCTATTTTAGTGCCGGTAAGATTGGCATGCAGATTGAGATGGATCCTAAAGTATTAGTGGATTTAATTCATGTGCAAGCTGTAGATATCATAAAGGAGTAATATAGTATGTGGGCAAGTGAAAGTGTATTTTATCAAATTTATCCTTTTGGAGCTTGTAATGCGCCATTTGAGAATGATCATGTTCTAGAACATAGAATTCATAAATTAGAGGATTTTATTCCGCATTTAAAGAAATTAAACATAGATTGTATTCTATTGAATCCGATTTTTGAAAGTCGTACACATGGTTATGATACAACGGATTTTAAAACTTTAGATACGCGTCTTGGTACAAATGAAGACTTAAAAGAAGTCATAGAAAAATTTCACAACAACAACATTAAAATTATATTAGATGCCGTATTTAATCATGTGGGTCGTGATTTCTTTGCGTTTAAGGATGTCTTAGAAAAGAAGTGGGATTCACCTTATAAAGATTGGTTCTATATTGATTTTAATGGAAACAATCACTACAATGATGGATTCTGGTATCAGGATTGGGAAGGCAATGATATCTTGGTGAAGTTAAATCTTCAAAATCAAGAGGTCGTAAATTATATTCTAAGCGTAGTGGATTTTTGGCAAGAAGAATTTAAAATTGATGGTTTAAGATTGGATGTCGCATATTGTTTGGATAAAAACTTCCTACAAACCTTACATAATCATGTAAGTAGAGATTTCTTCCTTTTAGGTGAAACTTTACATGGAGACTACAATCAGTGGATGAATGAGTCTATGTTGGATTCTGTCACAAATTATGAGTGTTATAAGGGATTGTATTCAAGTTTTAATTCAGCGAATTTCTATGAAATTCTTTATTCATTGAATCGTCAATTTGGCAAAGATCCATGGTGTTTATATACAGGTAAGCATTTATTTAACTTTGTGGATAATCATGATGTGGTACGAGTTGCCTCGATTTTGGAGGATAAAAAACAATTACCATTAATTTATACGATGTTATTTACAATGCCAGGTATTCCATGTATCTATTATGGTAGTGAATGGGGAATCGAAGGGAAAAAGAACTGGAATGATACGGATCTTAGACCGGAAATCAAAGTGTTTGAATGGAATGAATTAACGGATACCATTCAAAAGTTAATCCACCTGAAACATAATCATTCCGCTTTATCTTATGGAGACTATACACAGATTGGTATTACAAATACGGCTTGTATCTATCAAAGACAAGATGAAAAGGAATGTCTATGGATTTGTATGAATATGAAAAATGAAGCTCAAACATTAGGTTTTAATGGACAAGGTAACTTTATCGACATTGAAACAAATGAAGAGGTTCCTATTCATAACGCACTTGAGTTCAAGCCTTATGAAGTAAGAATATTAAAGAAAGTATCGTAATGGATACTTTTTTTCATATGGTATAATTTAGAAGAGGTATTTGTGTATGGAAAATTGGATTCATAATCTAGATTCATTTTATGTGACGAAAGAGAATCAGAAGATATATTTTAGTGATGATTTCATCAAGTCAGAAGAAAGAGTGACAGGCTTAGGTAAGGGTATTTATACTACTTATAAATATTTTGATACATATATCTGGAAAGAAGATAGTACGAATCATTATTATTTTGAGTGGATTCCAAAAGTGGATGAGAATATTAAAGAGGTACATTGGCCGGATAGTTTTGTGTGTGAAGATAAGGATGGCTATTCGACAATTCCTTATATGCAAGGTTTACTGATTCCCAATCGATATGAGTATGATTATAGTCATATTGTCTTTGATGGTCAGTTTACAAGTTGTGCTGCCTATATGCCTTGGCTTAGTCAGACAAATAATGGATTAGGTTATATCGCAATCAATGAAACGCCTTGGGATTCGAAATATACAATTGATCATGATGACAAGGGAACTCGACTTCAATTTGTATGGTTAACAAGTTTAGGTAAGATGCGCTATAAGCGAGTTGTTCGATATTCTTTTGAAAGTAATATGGATTATAATCGTGCTGCTAAGATTTATCGAGAGTATGTTAAAGAAACAGGTTTATTTAAGTCTTTAAAAGAAAAAGAAGTTAAACTTCCTAAAATATCAGATCTTCAACAATGTGCTGTTGTACATACAGGTATTAAAGCACATACAGAAAAGGATTCTCGGTTTTATGCAGGTCAGAAGGATGTAATTCATTCTTTTGATTCGGTAAAAGAGATGATCCAAAAGCTTCATAGTTTGGGTTCCTCTAAACTCTATCTTCATTTAGACGGTTGGGCAGATCCTGGCTACGACAATTGTCATCCGGATTATTTGCCGGCATGTATTGAAGCGGGTGGATGGAATGCACTAGAGATCCTTCAGAAAAGTTTGAGTTCACAAAACGATCTATTTGGTTTACATGATCAGTATCGTGATTATTACTACAAGGCTAAAACACATAATGAAAATGAAGCTATTCAATTAGAGGATGGTGTAGTGTATGAGCATGCCAATTGGGCTGGGGGAAGACAAAACTACTTGTGTGCAAGTCTTGCACCGAAGTATGTAAAGCGTAACTACACTGAAATCTTAAAACATATTGATTTGGATTGTGTATACTTAGATGTCTTTTCTTGTAATGAAATGGATGAGTGTTTTAATCCAGAACACTTGATGACAAGAAAAGAGTGTATGGAATATAGAAGGGCTTGTTTTCAATATATGATCTCAAAGGGAATCATTCCTTCAAGTGAAGAGTGTAGTGATTGGGCAATGCGAGAACTTGTATTTTCACATTATGGTCCTTATGAGTTTATGATGAAAGATGAAAATGCGAAAAGAATGGGAATACCTGTACCTTTGTTTAATCTTGTATATCATGATTGTTTCATTTTGCCTTGGCCAATGGATAAAAAGCAAGAAGACTACATGTTGTATGCGTTATTAAATGGTGGTATTCCTTATGTCGTAAGAAATGCACCTTATGATAATGTAGATGGTAATTTTGGCTCAGATGGTTTGTCCATAGAAGATCGAATTCAACGTGCCAATATTGTTCTAGATTTTTATCAAAGAATTAAAAATGAAGAGATGGTAGAACATAAAATCATCAATGATCATGTTCAACAGGCCACATTTAGTAATAACATCACAATTGAAATCAACACAAAGGAGAATACGTATAGAATTGTATGAAAGTATTAGTTTTAGTTTTACTTTTATTAACGGGTTGTACGCAAGCCAGCCCGAACTTAGGCAGACTAAAGAAGTTCAAACATCAATACCATATTCAGATGAGGAATTGATTAAAAGCGCAAATAGTCAAATATCTGATGAACAATATTATGTAGATTCAGTCACGATGCAGTCGGATACAGAGGTGTGTTTTTCATTAAAGAATAAAGATTTAAACAAACAATATGTGTTTAAATATGAAGGTAATGAGTTGATTCCAGATAGATTAGTGGATAATGTAGACTAAAGAAGAGGCAACTCTTCTTTTTTGGTGTATGATAATTCTAAGGTGATAGGTATGAGTAAAAGAGATCAGTTTGTTAATAAAGTCGCAAAAGAGGTGTTGAATGGATTATCGGATAAGGATAAAGAATATATCTATATGAATCCAAATTCTGTTGCACATCATTTTGGCTTGGGTTTAATGATTCGTAATAAATACATATACAATAATGACAACGAATATGTATCGGATAGTCCAGATAATTTATCTTCTATAATTGTTTCAAAAATCGCATCTATGATCATAGAGAATTATGATTATAAAAATCCTATGTGTAGATGGTTGTATGATAGTTTTGAATTCCCTTATTATAGGAAATTGTACTTTGTTGTGAATAATAAATTTCCAGATGAAATTGTGAATAAATATAAGAATATGTCTGATGTATTCGAAGCGGAAGAACTTGTAATTGAAGATATCACAGCGAATATTATGGATGTAGATCGTTTTAAGTTGTTGTGTGAAAGATATAACGTAAGCGTAAAGAAGTGTGAGGTGTTTATTAATTTTATTGATAATCATAATGAGAAAGAATATAAAAAGATTCCGTATGATTTTGGTTTATTAACAAGCAATAGATTACTTAAAGAAACAAGAATTCAATTGTTGAAATTATTAAAGTTTGTATTAGATGAATCGTTAGATTTAGTTCATGAAATACCATCTTTTGTATTTACTCAAAAGGATGCGGTCATGGTGGCGGTATCAAGGTATGGTAAATCTTTAAAAAGGTTTCCTGAATTTAATGCAGATCCTGAAGTGATTGCAGCTGCATTAACGAATGATGGCGAAGCTATTGAATATGTAAATAAAAATCTACAGGATAATATGGATTATATAAAACTGGCTTTAAATAATGAGTATAGTGAAACATTAAAGATGCCTTGTATGGCTAAATATAGAGATGATGAAGAATTAGTTAGAATAGCACTAGAAGCAAATGGTTGTCATATTAAATACGCTTCCGAACGATTGAAAGATGATTTTGAAATGGCAAAGTTTGCCATACAACATCAAAAAGACTGGTATCCAGAATGTACTGTTTGTAACTTGAGTGAACGCTTAAAAGATAATGTAGATCTTGCGATAGTGGATATTAATGAAGGGCATGGATGTATTGATTCATTTTCTGATAAAGTTCGTGATAATAATAAGGTTGCTATGGCTTTAATGAAGTCTGAACATGCTTCAAAAATGTATTTAATGAGTGATCGTGTTCAAAAGAAGTATGGAATGAATAACCTGAATAAGAAGAATCCAAAATAAGAATGTTGAATGTATTGACTCAACATTTTAAGTGACGTACTAATGATATTAGTGATCGTTCTGTAGAAACTTGCTAAGCCTACAGGCGGGGGAGAACCTGCGGGTCTCTCCCTCTTTTTTTGAGGTAAATAATATGCAGACATCGAAAAAATTCTCTTTTTTTGCTGAACAGGTTTCTTGGATTAGTGATGAAAAGGGAATAAAAATATAAAAAAGGAACAAGTTTTGAAGAAATAGCTAGTTTATATAAATTTGATGCTGAACTTAGAGAATTGTTTTTCAAATATTTATTGCAGATTGAACGACAGATGCGTTCTTTGATGTCATATTATTTTACAGAGTTGTATGGTACAAATTATAAAAAAATGAGGATGTCTTATCTTTTGTGAAAGAAACAGAAGATCGTATGAAGATACGAACGGTTGAAATGGCAAAGTTGGATGTAAACAAGCCGCTTGAAGACATGAATGAACAGGAAAAGGTGATTTATTGCTTTTTAAATTGCCACAAAGGAATGGAAGATAGTAAAATTAAGGTGATGATAGAAAGTGATGGGGTGAATTAAATGTTAGAGAAGCATGTAGAAACCAGATCGGATGATTGGTGGAAGAAAATAATAGAAGATTTTCAAAAAATACATGAAAATGAAGAGCGAATGGAACGACAACTTGAACTTGAAGAGATTCAAAGACTAAAAGAAGAGATTAGAATAATACAAGAAGAAACTAGAAAAATACAAGAAGAGACAAGAAAAAAACAAGAAGAGGCGCGAAAATTACAAGAAGCCAATAAACATGTTAAAGATGTGAATAGACAAATTGAGCAGATGAATCAAGTAATGAAACAAGGAATTAAAGCGATGCTAGCAAATGGGATGAGTTTAGAGCTTATTTCTAAGTCATTGTCGAAGAGTGAAGATGAAATACTAGATTTAATGAAATAGCTACTTGTTTTAATTAGCAAGGCGAATAGATAGATCAAGAAATATAACATATGATGATGTTTTTAAATAGCGAGATGTATATTTAAATAATCAAGAAATAATAGAATCAGTATCATAGTCGCCTATTACATGGCGGCTTTTTTTGGTGTATAATCAAAGAAAAGGAATTAGGAATATGTTAAGTAGAAAACAAATTATTGGACTAGCGATTGCTCGAATGATGATGCAGGATAAGTGGGCTGAAAAGTATGATCCGGATAATCGTTTTGGAATCAATCAATATGATTATAATTCGGAAAAAGACTATTTATTTGCACTTCAAAGGGAATGGAAGAATTCTATTTGGGATTCGGATAAGGTTGCAAAATATGTAAATGTGCTAGATTATACAAGCTTTGATGAGTATGAAGAGGATGTTGAAGAGTGTCTAGAACGTCTTAAAGAACAGGAAGAGTAAAAGCAAGAAAAGCTCCTAATTAAAGGGGCTTTTGTGCGTTTCTAGACTTTTTGATATGTTGATATTCACAAATGGCAGTTCGGTTGGAACTCAATTGATTTTCAACATATTGCTTGAGATCACGATATCGATCAAGCTCATTTGATTTTTCTTTGGCTTCTTTTCTTAATTTTTCGAATTCAAGACGCTCTTGGTTTAGCTGATGATTGAAGCTATTTTTTCTTTCTTGAAGCGTAACCATATCTTCAAGATTTACTTTGTATTTATCAAATACAGTAGGTGCATCCATTAATATTTGCATGTCAATCTTTTGTTGCGTTTCATAAACGCATAGAACGGTATAGTCAATATCCTTTTGTTTGTCCATGATTTGAATATCTGTATAATGAAGGTCATTATCTAGGTAGTCAATCTTTTTATCGATTTCTTTAAGCATGTCCTCTAAATACTTGATGTTCAAGTAACAAGCTTTACTCGATTGATTTAAAGATTCAAATTCACCATTCTTTTGAGTTTCAATCAAAGGCATTACGCGCATTACTTTTTTAATGGGATTGCCATTCTCATCTTCAATGGTATTTACGTGTCCAATGATTTCAAAGTCTGTTTGAAGAAGCGAATCCGTTTTAGGATAGAGTGTTAAAAAATCTCCTTTAAAAATATCGTCCTTTGTATAAGGAATACTCAGAATGTCTGTTTTTCCATCAATCAAGTCAAAATACATGGTTTCTTGTACGGGAATTCTAAAATTGTAGCCGATTACTAATGTCATTTTCTTGTCCTCCTTGTTTCTGGCTACATCATAGCTTAGAAAGAAGGAATGTATTATTTTATGAGATTAGTTTCCCACATTGATGTATAATCTGGGTATGAAAGAGTTAGAGAAGAAAACCATTCGTTATATAGAACGGATGATTGAGTTGATTAAATTTACGCAGTATCCTCGTACAAAAGAGGATATGGCAAGATTTTGATATAAAGTTTATAATTATTTAGATAATACGAAAAAGGAGGAGTTTCATTGGTACGTATACTAGAAAACGCAAATCGTTTACGCAAAGAAAAAGTTTTTGAAACTTATAAAAGAACATGTCAAAATGATTACTTTGACTATGATTCTATGACTCGTAAAGAGATGTTTGAACACATGATTGAAACATATACACCTGAATATTTAATATCTATTTGTACGACATGGGAATTAAAAGCTTTAAGAAGATTATTGCGCAACCAAGATTTAGAGGATGATCGCTATCGCTTTGAAAGAACGGCATTAAGCTCTAAGTTTTTATATTTTGATCAAGAGTTGCCAGAAGAATTCAAAAAGAATGTAAAATTGGCTGTAAAAAACATTGATTTAGACCAAAAGGCAGAAAACGATGAACCAACCATTGTCATTCTTGGCATTATTCGTGCTTTCGGTATTATTGAACCCTCATTGATTCAAGCTGTATGCAGTGCATGTTCTTTTCGTTATAAATCCATTATTGAAAGTGCACTTTTTAATTTCTGGGCTTATTTAAAAGAAGATTATCAATTAATTGATGATAGTTTTGCGAATGAATATGTATATTGGGACTATAATGAAATTTTAGATCGCATTCGAGATAGTCGTATTCAACACGAAAGATTCGAACCTAAATTTTTAGATCAAGATAGTTATATTTCTATTTTTTATCATGGATATGATGCGACAAATTCGGATATTAAAAAATTCTTTACAGCTTTAAAGAAAGAAGTGTTGGATGTAACTCAATTTAAAGACGAGTTCTTTAATCATCTATTAAATGGTACAGTCAATGAAGAAAAGATGGAATGGATTCCATTCTTTTATCAATTTTCGAAACCACTTTCAAATCGTTATCATAAGGCTGTTGTACAAATCGCATTGCCAAACTATTATGGTTTGAGTATGGATATGTATCAAAAGATGAAGGATCAGGCGCATTTTAATGAAAAGCTGCGCCAATTAAATGAGCCTCAGACAAATGCTTGTATCGAACAAAAAGATACGCGTTTATTCTATAAACTATATTTTAGTATCTTGGATTATGTGAATTCATTCGAACAAATTATTCCTAATAAAAAAATTGATCCAAATATTTATATTGAACCCGATGAACTTGTTAATTTGATTGAAGTCTTCTGGAAAGATAAGGATCGTTTTATTGATGAATATATCGAAAAGAATCCTTTTAAATTTACATTCCGCAATCTAAATATCATTTCGGATTTTAGATATGGTATGCGCAAAAATTTCTTGTTGGTGGCATACGAAAAGAATTATACGGTATTAAATGATGAAGGTATCAACTATATGGTGAAAGGCTTAAATGAAAACTTAGATCAATTCATTGCCCCAGAAAAAACACCTATGTTGATGCAGACAGCCATTATGCCATTTAATGGACGCATTATTTATGATGGCTTTATTTCAACATCGAATATACGTCTAGCCCAAGATATTATATCAAAGGCATTTGAAGATTATAGTTACGGACAAAAGATTTATTCATTATTGCCCGAAAATTTAAATTAAAAGAGAATGTTGTTTAAACATTTCAAATTATAGCTTTAAAAAAGATAAATAAGATCACGATAAATGGATCGATATAGAAAAAGACGGGAATTGGATATAATCCCGTCTTTAATTGTTTTCTACAACAATCTTACCAGATTGAATAACTCTATTGATTTTTCTTACATTTGAAATATTCTCTAATGGATTTTCTTCAAGACATACTAAATCTGCTTGTTTTCCTACTTCAATCGAACCATAGTCCTTTTCAACACCTACACATCTTGCGGAATTGATTGTTGCGATTTTCAAAATATCCATGTTTGGAATGTTTAATTTTGCCAAAAGCTCCATTTCATAAGCTGTATTGTTGTGATAGTTAAATGGTGTGCCGGCATCTGTACCTAGTGCAATCTGAATACCTTTTTCGTAAGCTTTATTAACACTTTTGACGTGTGCATCCTTAACCTTCAAGGTTTTATCTACCATATATTTGGCCACTCCATTTTCTACACCCTTATCAATAATACATTGAGGAGCGCAAAGGGTAGGGATTAAGAATGTATTTTGTTTTTTCATAAGTTCAAGACATTCCTCATCTAAAAAACAACCATGTTCAATGGAATCAATACCTGCATATAAGGCGTTTTTAATACCTTGTAAACCTTGGGCATGTGTAGCCGTTTTTCTTTGTGCTTTATGCGCTTCTTCAATCATGACCTTCATTTCTTCTACACTAAATTGGGCATTACCCGGCTCTACACCTTTGGTCATAACGCCGCCTGTAGCCATCATTTTAATGAGGTCTACACCACTTTTTAGTTGTGTACGAACTGCTTTTAAACAAGCATCTTTACCATCTGCTTCAATACCTTCTTGCCATCCATGACCACCTGTCATACATATGACTTTACCTGCACAATACATATGAGGTCCTTGAATCACATCATTTTGAAGGGCTTCTTTAATTTGTAGATCATAATTTTCTTCCGTGCCTACAACACGAATAAATGTTACTCCAGATTGAAGATATTCTTTACAGTGCTTTTGTGCATAGAATATCTTCTCTATTAAGCTAAATTCTTTTTTTGAGTCGAATCCGACAGGATAAAGAATGTGGACATGGCAGTTAAAGAAGCCTGGCGTAATTGTATTTACTTCAATGACATCTTCCTGTATTTCATGATAATCTTCTATTGCTTTGATTTTATCATCTTCAATTGAAATTAATTGATTCAGTTTGGGTGTAGCACTTATGCCATCAATCAATAATTTTGCGTGTACGAATAATTTAGTCATAACTAAACTCCTTTTTAAGTGATTATGAACCTTGAATACTATTTATGCAAGTATTTACAGAAAATAAATGTAAAAAAAGAGGGAATCCTTGGATTCCCTAAAGCATAGACTTAAATAGAATGTCATTATAGTCTGGTAAAGGCCAGTCTTCTTTCGAAACATTGGTTTCAATCAAATCTGTCAATTGACGAATTGTTTCCATTAATGGAAGTAATTCATTGGCCGCAAAACAAGCGGCTTGTTTTTCTGTTGTTGTTTCTTTGTGAATCAATGTTTCCAATGTATCTAAGTGGTTTGAAACGAGTTCTAAAGGTGTGTTGATATTTTTTAAGATCTTCACTTCTAAAGGCGCATCAATTCCACTTGATTTTTTAGTTTGAATGATTTGAGCTAGTTTAGCCTCATAGCTAAAGATTGCAGGCAAGATTTGTTTGCGCAACATATAAGCCATCGTCTTAGCTTCGATTTGAACCACTTGATAATAGTTAGTAAGAAGGATACTTTCACGTGCGTGCAATTCACTTGCAGAATACACATTGTGTTTTTCAAACAATTGAAGATTCTTTGGATCTGTATAGTGAGGAAGTGCATCCGCAGTTGTTTTAAGTTCTAATAAACCACGTTTTTGTGCTTCTTTCTTCCAGTCATCTGAATATCCATTTCCAGAGAAGATAATTCGTTTATGATTTCTTAATGTTTTTTGAATCAATGCAATCAAGGCTTTTGTCATATCTTCTTTTTTAACACATTCCAATTCATCCGCAAACTGCGTTAATTCTTCAGCTACGATTGTATTTAAAATTGTATTTGGACAAGAAATGTTTAAGTTGGATCCAAGCATTCTGAATTCGAATTTATTACCAGTAAATGCAAATGGAGAAGTACGGTTACGGTCTGTAGAATCTTTTGCGATTGGAGGTAGGGTAGAAACACCAAGTTCCAATCTACGATCGATTGTATCTACATATTCATTTCCAGCTTCAATAGCTTCTAAGATAGCTGTTAATTCTTCACCTAAATAGATAGAAATAATAGCTGGTGGTGCTTCATCTGCACCTAAACGATGATCGTTTCCAGCACTGGCAACAGAGATTCTTAATAAGTCTTGATATTCGTCTACACCTTTAATGATGGCCGCAAGTACTGTTAAGAAACGAATATTGTCTTTTGGAGAATCACCAGGCTCTAAAATGTTTTCGCCCTCTTCTGTACAGAAAGACCAGTTGTTGTGTTTACCACTACCATTGACACCATCAAATGGCTTTTCATGTAATAAACATACCAATCCATGATGTGAAGCTACCTTTTGTAAAACTTCCATTGTAAGTTGGTTTTGGTCATTCGCAATATTTGTTGATGTAAATACAGGTGCCAATTCAAATTGACATGGAGCCACTTCTTTATGTTCTGTTTTGGCATATACACCTAATTTCCAAAGTTCTTCATCTACTTCTTCCATATAGGCTTTTACACGTTCGGATAAACTTCCAAAGTAGTGATCATCTAATTCTTGACCTTTTACTGGAGCCGCACCAAATAGTGTTCTTCCTGTAACTAATAGGTCTAGACGTTCTTTAAACATTTCTTCATCAATTAAGAAATATTCTTGTTCAGGCCCAACCGTTGTTTTGATTTTATGGATATTGTAACCCATAATATTCAATAAACGAACGGCTGCCTTATTTAATGCATCATTACTTCTTAATAATGGCGTTTTCTTATCCAAAGCACTGCCATCGTAAGAACAGAATAAAGTTGGTATATACAATGTCTTTTCTTTAACGAAAGCTAAAGATGTTGGATCCCAAGCAGTATATCCTCTAGCTTCAAAAGTAGCACGTAATCCACCACTTGGAAAACTAGAAGCATCAGGTTCACCTTTGATCAATTCTTTTCCTCTAAAGTCTGAAATAACAGATGTTGGCCCAGTTGGATTAATAAACGCATCATGCTTTTCAGCAGTGATACCTGTCATTGGTTGGAACCAGTGTGTATAATGAGTAGCCCCTTTATCCATCGCCCAGTCTTTCATGGCATTCGCTACGACATCTGCGATTTCTTTAGGAAGTTCTTTTCCTTTTTCCATTACATCCATCATTTGTTTGTAGACGGCATGAGGCAAATATCTTTGCATAGCTGATGTACTAAATACGTCACATCCAAAATATTCATCGACAATTTTCATTTTTTGTGTATCCTCCTGTCGCGTATATAATATCATTATTTTCATAAATTATTTGAGAAATTTTTCTTTTTTTCAAAAAAACCTTCATTTTTTCGTATAAGAGTATGTAGGCAATCTGACATTTAGTTTTTAATGCATATAGTTAAATCCTTCTTTGTTGTTAAAAAACGAAGGTGAAATTATTTCTTGGTTTATGATAGTTCGTTTTTCTAGTACAATGGATATAAAGTCTGTAGCTTCCATATTAAATATGTCTGTGGATGAACTTGAAAAGTATATATAAAAAAAGGAAAGTCACTATTTGTGACTTTCTTTGTTTTCTAGACTTGCCTTTACTAAACCAACAAACAATGGGTGAGGGCGATTTGGTCTAGATTTAAATTCAGGATGATATTGAACACCAATATAGAATGGATGATTTGTATATTCAATAGCTTCTACTAATTGTTTATCTGGACTTGTACCAACGATGTTCATACCATTACGTTCGAATTCACTGCGATATTCATTATTGAATTCATAACGATGACGATGTCTTTCATCGATCATATCTTTTTTGTAGCAAGACCAGATTTTTGTATCCGCTTTTAAAGAACAAGGATAAGAACCTAAACGCATAGTGCCACCTTTTTTGATGTCATTGCTTTGATCTTCCATAAAATCAATGATTGTATGTTTACTTTCAGAATCAAATTCATACGAGTTAGCATCCTCAAAACCTAATACATCACGCGCAAAGGCAATGGCTGCAATTTGCATACCCAAACAGATTCCCAAATAAGGGATTTGTTTATTTCTTGCATAGTTGGCAACACTGATCATACCTTCAATACCGCGATCTCCAAAACCACCAGGTAAAATAATTCCATCTGTATCTTTAAATACTTCATCTAAATTGGCATTTTCTAAACCTTCAGAATCGATCCATTGAATATTGACTTTGGCGTGATTTTCAAAACCACCATGATATAAAGCTTCACTTACAGAAAGATATGCATCATGTAGTGCTACATATTTACCAACCAAGGCAATATTTACAGGTTTTGTACTTGCTTTAATGTTTTCAACAACTTGTTTCCATTCTGTTAAATCTGGTTTACGAATTTCTAGACCTGTTTTTTCACAGACAATGTCCGCAAGATTTTGTTCTTCCAACATAAATGGAACTTCATAAAGGGAAGGAAGTGTCTTATTTTGGATCACACAACGCTTTTCAACGTTACAGAATAATGAAATTTTGTCTAACACAGACTGAGGAATGGTTTCATCACAACGCGCAACAATAATATCTGGATTAATACCATAAGACTGTAATTCTTTGACAGAATGCTGAGTTGGTTTTGATTTATATTCTTGAGAACCAGAAATATATGGGATATACGTTACATGGATGAATAAACAATTTTTACGTCCTACTTCTAAGGCCACCTGACGAATGGATTCTAAAAAAGGTAAGCTTTCAATATCACCCGTTGTACCACCAATTTCAGTGATCACAACATCTGCCGCTGCATGTTCACCAGCACGAATCACAAAACTTTTGATTTCATTGGTAATATGAGGAATGACTTGAACGGTTTCACCAAGATATTTTCCATCACGCTCTTTGTTGATGACATTCCAATAGACACGTCCAGTGGTAAGGTTGGAATACGTATGTAGGTTTTCATCAATAAATCGTTCATAATGACCTAAATCTAGATCGGCTTCAAGACCATCATCTGTGACATAAACTTCACCATGTTGGAAAGGGGACATTGTTCCTGGATCCACATTGATATAAGGATCTAATTTTTGGCTTGTAACCTTGTAGCCGCGAGACTTTAAAAGACGGCCAAGACTTGCTGCACTGATCCCTTTACCTAAACCAGAAACAACACCACCCGTTACGAAAATGTACTTTGTACTCATTTGTTTCACCTCTACTTTTTTTCTTTTAACTCGGCAATTTTACACCTATGAAAAAAAGATGTAAATAAAAAATTTAAAAAAATGATTTTCATTTTAAAAGATAGTATAATAAATTCGATTTGAGGTGGTTTTTAGTGGACCTACATGAAAAAGAGAAGATGTACCAAAGACTTATAATTTTTACACTATTGATTGGAATGGTTATCTATTATTTTGAAAAGATCTTTTGTTTTTTAGGTTGGATTGGACAAATGTGCTTACCATTTTTACTTGGAGCCGGTTTAGCTTTTGTGTTTAATATTATTTCGAATAATCTAATGCGCTATTCGATAAAATGGTTTGACATCAAAGATACAAAAATCAAACGAATTATTTCGAATGTATTATCGGTTCTAATCGTTTTTGCCGTCTTTGTCGCATTTGTTGGAATTGTTATACCAAGAATTTTATTTTCTATTCAATTGCTGCTGACAAATTTTCCAAAAATGATTTATGAATTATATATTTGGCTTTTAGATGTCACAAAAAATATTGATGTGATTCATGATTCCTTAAAAAACTTAGACATCAACGCCTTTAGTACATTTGCGATTGATAATGTCTCAAAAAAAATAAGTTCATGGCTCGTTTCAGGGGGAGCCAACGATATATTCGGCTCTATTTTTACAATTTTATCCACAACATTTTCATGGTTTGCGCAAGCCTTTATCAGCATTGTCTTTTCTTTTTTATTACTCTTTAATAAAGAACAAGTCGTACATGAAACAAAATCTTTATTAAAAGCTTATCTTCCTGAAAAAAATTATGATCGAGTGCGCCACGTATTAAAACTCATTGTTCGCATATTTACAAGTTATGTGGGAGGAACCTGTTTAGAATGTTTAATTCTTGCAAGTTTAGTCACTGTAGGATCCTTGATTTTAAAAATACCATACGCATTTTTAGTTGGACTTGTCGTGGGTATTGGCGCTTTGGTACCTATGTTTGGAGCTTTGGTTGCCGCCATATTATGCGCTTTCTTTATTGCGATGACATCCCCTGTACAAGGTCTAACTTTTATCATTATGTTTATTTGTATCCAACAAGTCGAAGGAAACTTTATTTATCCTCATGTCGTTGGAAAATCCGTTGGCTTTCCACCCATGTATATTATTGTTGCGATCACAATTGGAGCGAATGTTGCAGGTATTATTGGAATCATTATCTTTATTCCAATTTGTTCATGTATTTATCAATTGGTGAGTGAAGATGTGTTAAGTCGTCTTCAAAAAGTAAAAGAGGTAACCGATTAATTTGACATAAATGATGTCTATTTAAATTGTATCCTTTGAGTATAGAAAGAAGGATACAATATGAACGCAGAAAAAAGATTAGCTATGGATTTATTAGATGCCGTATGGAAAGAGGATGTACAAAAAGTTGAATATTGTTTACAACTTGGTGCAAGTCCAAGCTGGGTATTTAATGGATATCCAATTTTGATGCATGCCATCAGCATTGGAAATGAAGAAATTGTAAATATTTTAATTGATGCCGGAGCCATTCAAAAACAAGAGGCTTTAGGTTTTGCGCTTGAAAGAGGGATTGGTCAAATGATACGTCCACTTGTATTTCGTGGTATTGTTCCTAAACATTTTGAGCCAAAAAAAGGCTTTGGTTACTATCCCCAAAGATTTTGCAGCACACACTAAAAGGAGAAAACAATGAATCGAACAAACTTATGCATTTGCATGCTACAACTTTTAAAGGCAAGAGGAAAGATGAATACAACACAACTTGCTTCAGAACTAGAAGTAAATCCACGAAATATTCGTGAATTTAAAAAAGAGCTTGTCCTTGCAGGTTATAACGTAGAAGAAGTGAAAGGACGCTATGGAGGCTATATCTTAAATGATCAATATGATCTTCCGGTCACTATTTTTAGTGACGAACAAAAGGATGCATTGGTACAATCGTATAAATTTATGCGTACACAAAAAGATTTTAAACCACTCCCTTTATATTGTGATGCCATGGATAAGATTATTGCGACAAGTAAAATTTCATCAAACGATTCATTACACTACATGTCAAATTCAATCAAGTTGGATCAAAAGACTTCAACTATGATCGACAAGACGCAACAAGCCATAAATCTAGGCCTTTGCGTCCTTTTGTCGTACCAATCTTTACAAGATGAAACCCCCAAAGAATTTGAGGTTGAGCCCTACGAAATAATTCACTATCATAAATCCTATTATTTAATTGGCTTTTCCTTATTGAGAAAAGATTATCGTATGTATCGTTTCAGCTTAGAACGTATGTATTCATGTGAAATCTCATCGAGACATTTTATTCGTGATAATCATTTCCATTTAAGTAACTATATTGGAGAGCATTCTCTAATTCCTTTAGATTTAAAACAAATACAAGTCAGAGTCTATCATAATGAGAATGGTCTTCGTTTGTTTAAAGAAAAATATTGGGGTAATAAACTACAAATCATCAATAAACAAGAGGGTTTCACCGACTTTGAATTTTATACAGACGACATGTCGAATTTGTATCAATCTTTATTTGCGATGACAAATCAAGTCGAAATCTTGCAGCCAGAAGATGTGAAGTCAAACTATGTTATGCGCGTAAAAAAAATATTAAACGTTTATAAAGGATGAAAAGATTTGATTTTTGAAGTACAATAAGAATGGTGAAAAATTTTATGTTACATGTATCAGATTTAATGCGTGAAATGAAATGTGACTGTTTTTGTTGGAACAGTGTCCACAATTCAATTCACCAAGAAAGTTTTTATAAAATGGATTGTCCATTCTCAAACCTTTGGCAAACGTATCTAAACGCAACAAATTGCGGTTTAGGTCATTCCATGGATTCAAATGAACAATCTTTAAAGTTATTAGAAGAAAATGATGTCGTATGTTTTGCACGATTCGAATATAAGGAGTGTCGTACAAAAATTCCATATCTAAAAAAAGTAGAGAATGGATATATGGCTGTATATCCACATTTAAGTGCATATCCAAAAGAGAATGAGGCGTTGATTATGAAAATCAATGAAATCATTCTATCTCATTGTGGTATTCACGTGACTCAAAATCGCATTGTGTATTTGAATAAGGAATATATTCGAAAAGAAAGTCTAGATTTAAATGAGTTGTTATGCATAAGTGATAAGCTATTCAATAAGCGTAATCATTTATCGAAAACGATTGCCGAGTGCATAGAGGAAGTGGATATTGATTTGGATCGTTGGATTGAAAGAACCAAAGAAATTTTGAATCGCACTAGCATCACTCCAGTGCGTACAAAACAATGTACGGCATTAAGAAGATGTAATTATTATTCTGTATGTTTTGACGAATCCAATGAACCTGATGATTCTATTTTGTTTTTTACGACCAATCAACATAAACTAGATGCCTATAATCGTGGTATTCGTCATATTCATGAATTGCCATTGAATCAAATTGAAGGGTTTCGTCTTCAATATGCTCAATATATGGCAAGTAAAACGAATAAACCATTCATGGATCGGGCCGCATTAAAAGTATGGATGAAACAAATTCAGTATCCAATTTCATATCTAGATTTTGAATGGGATACCTTTGCCATACCACCTTATGAAAATATGAAGCCTTTTGATGTACTGTGTTTCCAATATAGTTTGCATGTAGAAACACAAGACGGGAATTTGAAACATTATAATTTCTTTGAATCGAAAGACTGTAGAAGACATTTTGTCGAACAATTGATTCAAGACCTTCCAAAAACAGGGACGATTCTTGTATACAATATGGAAGGAGCTGAGAAGCTAAGGTTGAAGCAACTTGCAAGTCAATTTGAAGAATATAAAGAAGAATTAGATGCAATCTGTTCTAGAATGGTAGATTTATCAAAACCATTTGAAGCTGGATTGTATTATAATTCAAAAATGCGTGGACATTATTCTTTAAAGAGTATATTGCCCGTTTTCTCTAAAGACGTATCGTATCATGATTTAGATATTCAAAATGGTTTGAATGCCGTATTTGCGTATCGTACATATGATGATAAGGATGAAGAAGAGAAAAAAGAAGTAAAAAAAGCCATTTCAACATATTGCCAAATGGATACATATGCTGAATATATTGTATATCATGGTTTGATTGAGGAGGTAAAAAACAATGCCTAATATTATTACACATACTTTATTTGCACAGGAAATCTTTGATAAAGTAGATGAAGCTACACATGATTTATTTGAACCAAGACTACAACTTTTAGAAATCGGTTCTAATGGACCTGATTTTCTATTCTTTCATGGAATGAATCCAAAAGATTTTTATAAGAAAAGTGATTTAAGAGTTGCAGGAAGCATGTTTCATGCAGCTCATGTCAATGATTTTTACCAAAAAGCTTTGATTTCAATTCGTAATGAACAAGATGAAGACATCAAAAAAGATATGATGACCTATGTTTGCGGGCATTTATGTCATTGGGCATTGGATGCGACAAGTCATCCTTATGTTTTCTATCGTACTGGTCCATGTAAAGGAAAAAGTGCTTGGTATCATCATCGTTTTGAATCTTTATTGGATGCGATCATGTTGAAAGTAAAGCGTGAGTGTACGATTGAAGATTTTAAATTTTATGAAGTTTGTGATGTAACTAAAGAGCAAGCTAGAGCGATTGCGCGTATTTATGTTCCGGCCATTCGTCAAATCTTAGGTTTTGATATTAAGCCACATCAAATTCTAGAAAGTTTAAACGATTGGCATTTTATTGAAACACTGTTCTATGATGCTTCTGGAGATAAGTTGAAGGCACTTCAAACATTAGAAACATTCACAAAGGCTTATAACTCTTTATCTGGATATATTGTTCCTAATCATCCAGATGATCCATATGATGTGATGAATCTTTTACATACGCGTTGGATTCATCCTAGTGATAGTTCCTTTGTTTCAACGGAAAGTTTCTTTGATTTATATGATAAAGCACAGCTTCTTGCGATGGAGGCAATCCGTCTATTTTTAGCGGCTTGTCAAAACCCAGATCTAGATGAAGATCTATTGTTATTGATCAAGGATAGAAATTATAATTTGGGTGTTTCAAATAAGGCTGAAATGACAAATTTTGATTTAATTTTCGAAAAATAGGTGGAAGGGTTTACAAGTTTACGAAATAGGGGTATTATATGGGTGGTAAGAGATAGAAAGTATGGCTCACCTTTCGACTCAAAATCCATCTTGTGTGTATATATCCTTCCTTAATAACACATAAGAAATTACTTTATCGATCCTTTCGATGAAAGAAAGCACTTCGGTGCTTTTTTTCTTTTTCTTGACAAAATTCAAGCGTGATATAAAATAATTTAGGTTAAACATACAATTTTAAAGGAGAAAAACATGATTAGTTCAAATGATTTAAAACCAGGTCTTACAATTTTAGTCGATGGTGAAATCTATACAGTTCTAGAAGCGTCACAAAATAAAACCGCTCGTAGTGCCATGGTTGTTAAGGCAAAAGTTCGTAACATTCGTACAGGAAGTAATGTTGAATTGTCTTGGGGTGGTGGAGAAAAGGTTGAACCCGCTCAAATTGAAAAAAGAGAAATGCAATATTTATATGATACAGAAGATGCCATGGTATTTATGGACAATGAAACATATGATCAAGTCGAAATTCCTATGGATCGTCTAAAATGGGAAAGAAACTTCATTGTTCCAAACTCAAATGTAAATATTTCAAGTTATGAAGGTGAAATTTTAGGTGTTATTTTACCGGATAAGGCAACTTTAAAAATCGTTGAGTGTGAACAAGCCGTTAAGGGAGATACAGCTACTTCTGCAAGTAAAAACGCTGTTTTAGAAACGGGATTAGAAGTAAAAGTTCCTTTATTTATCAATCAAGATGAGTTGATTGTAGTAAATACAAATGATGGTAAATATTCAGGACGTGCAAAATAGGCGATTGCCTATTTTTCTTTTTTTGTTGAATAGTGTATAATGGTAAGGAATGTTTAGGAGGTACTTATGACTCAACTTTCAAGAAAACAAAAGTATCAAGAACTTAGAGATCGTTTAGATGAAGAAACAACTGCAGCTCAAGCGCAGCCAGTAAAACTACAAAGACTATCACGTGTAGATAGTGGTTCACATGCCAATAAGCCATTGTATCCACATGATACGGTGCGTGTTTCTCCAACTGTAAAAGAAATGCCTACTTCTCCAGTTATGGAAGATCTTCTTGGGGAAGTGAAACAATACAATATTGATAATGGAAATCGTATTACAGATGATACGCAGATCAATATTTTAAAACAATTGGATTCAACAAGTGAAACAAGAAAAAGAAATCAACATGTGATTCCAATGGAAACAGATGATGAAGATTTAGGTTCGACAATGAAGATTTCAAAACCTACAACACAAGAGTTTGAAAGACCTGTTCGTCAAGAACCAAAGGAAGAAAAAATTGTCTTAACAAGTGATGATGTAGAAGATGTCAAAAAACCTGTGGATGACAATTTGGATTTAATGTTCTTATCTGGTGATGATTTTGATAAAACAGAAGAACAACAAAAAAATGAAAAGAAGAAAAAGTCAAAGCGTAAAAAAGAAAAACGTGATGAACTTGAATCTATGCCTAGTGCAAAAATGCGCATGAAAACTTCGGATTTTGAAAAAGCAAGTAAAAAAGGGAAGAAGGGTTCAGAAATCGTATTAAATGTCGTATTAGGTATATTGATTATTGCCTTAGTTGCGATTATTGGTTATTTGGTTTGGACATTTAAGAATATTTAATGAGGACTGAAATGAAAAAAATTAATATTGCGATTGATGGCCCTAGTGGGGTCGGAAAAAGTACGATTGCGGATATTGTTGCTGAAAAGTTAGGTATGAAACATTTGGATACGGGTGCTATGTATCGTTGTGTAGCATATAAGACTTTAAAAGACAACATGGATATTCATGATGAAAATGCGATGAGTGATTTAATGGATTCGATTGATATTCATTTTGACGAAGAAAATCATGTATATTTAGATGGGGAAGATGTTTCTAAAGAAATTCGTATGAATGATGTTTCGATGCAGGCAAGTAAAACGAGTCAGCTTGCGATCGTTCGTAAAAAATTAGTGAATCTTCAACAAAAAGTATGTGCAAGTAAAGGCTTTATTGTAGATGGTAGAGATATTTGTTCTGTAGTTTTGCCGGATGCAGAAGTTAAGATTTTTATGAGTGCTTCAAGTAAGGCAAGAGCCCAAAGAAGATATGATGAATATATTTCTAAGGGAATCAATGCAGATTATGAGACAATCTATCAGGATATTGTCGCAAGAGATTATCAGGATACGCATCGTGAAATTTCGCCTTTACAAAAAACAGAAGATGCGATTGAAATTGACACTTCAAATCTAACTATAGATGAAGTCGTTTCAAAAGTATTAGAAATAGTCGAATAATGTAGAAAGGGGACCACAATATGATTCGAGGTACTGTGGCCATAGTTGGTCGGCCAAACGTTGGAAAATCAACGATATTCAATCGTTTGATTGGACAAAGAAAGAGCATTGTAGATGATACGCCCGGAGTAACAAGAGATAGAATTTATGGTGAAGTGGAATGGCTGACACAAACTTTTCGCTTGATCGATACGGGTGGTATTCAAATTGAGGACCAGGCATTTGCCCAGGAAATCAATATGCAAGTAGATATTGCGATTGAAGAAGCGGATGTTATTATTTTCTTAACTTCGGCAAAAGAAGGTGTAATGACAGATGATACAGTTATCGCAAGAAAACTACAAAAGTGTAAAAAGCCAGTTATTTTGGCTTGTAATAAAGTGGACAATCCAGAAATGCAGATGAATGTATATGAGTTCTATGCCTTAGGTCTAGGAGATCCTGTTGTACTTAGTGGCGCTCATGGTATTGGGCTTGGAGATTTATTGGATATTGTCATGGAAAAACTTCCAGAAAAGAATTTATCTCCATATGAAGGTATTACTTCATTTTGTGTCATTGGGCGTCCAAATGTTGGAAAATCGAGTTTAGTCAATTCAATCTTAAAAGAAGATCGTGTTATTGTATCCAATGTCGAAGGTACAACGCGTGATGCGATTGATACGCCATTTCATGTTGACGATAAAGAATATATGATCATTGATACGGCAGGTATTCGTAAAAAAGGTAAGATTTATGAGAATATTGAAAAATATTCCATCTTACGTGCTTTAAGTGCTATTGATCGTAGTAATGTTGTATTATTCTTAATTGATGGTGAAAAAGGTATTCGTGATCAGGATAAACATGTTGCTGGTCTTGCGCATGATGCTGGTAAAGGTGTCATCATTGTCTACAATAAGTGGGATACAGTCGAAAAAGATGAAAAGACAATGGCTAAGATTGAAAAGGAAATTCGTGCTCAATTCTTATATTTGAACTATGCACCAATTGCGTTTACTTCAGCACTGACTGGAAGTAAAGTGAATCAATTGATTCCTTTGATTGATCAGGTACATGATGCATGTACTTTGCGTATTCCAACAAATATTTTAAATGATGTGATTCTAGATGCACAGATGATGAATCCGGCAAAACCACACTTGGGTAAACAATTAAAGATTTATTATGCTAGTCAAGTTGCAGTTGAACCTCCAACGATTGTATTATTTGTGAATGATCCAGAATTATTACATTTTAGTTATGCTCGTTATATTGAAAATAAATTAAGAGAAGCATTTGGCTTTACGGGAACACCAATTAAAATTTTGGCTCGTAAACGCTCATAGTAAGGAGTTAAATATGCGTACAGTTGTGATTGGTAGTGGAAGCTGGGGGACAGCTTTAGCTCAAGTCTTACAAGATAATCATCAAGAAGTTATGGTTTATGGTGTTGCAGAAAATGAAGTGAATGACATCAATGAAAATCATAAAAACTCAAAATATTTTGGGGATGTAGAATTAAATCCTGAATTAAAAGCTACGACAGATATTGAATGCGTAAAAGGAGCCGATATTGTATTATTGGCCGTTCCTACAATCGCAATTGATCCGATTTGTCATCAAATTAATGATTTGTTAGAAAAAAAGACAATCATTATCAATGTTTCAAAGGGATTCCATCCAGAAACAAATGAAAGAATGTCACAAGTTATTCGTCGTTGTATTGATGAAGATAAATTAAGTTCAGTTGTAAGTTTAATTGGTCCAAGTCATGCAGAAGAAGTTGTTATTCGTTTATTGACTACAATTGATGCGATCAGTTTAAAAAATGAGGATGCGCTTACCGTTCAAAATTTATTCTCAAATCAATACTTGCGTATTTATACAGGTAATGATGAAATTGGTTCAGAACTTGGAGTTGCGATTAAAAACGTCATGGCTATTGCTTCTGGAATCTTGTCTGGTTTAGGTTACCAAGATAATACGCGCGCAGCCTTGATTACGCGTGGCTTACAAGAAATGATTCGTTATGGTGTTCATTTTGGTGGTCAACAAAAAACATTCATGGGACTTACTGGAATTGGAGACTTGATTGTAACTTGTACAAGTGTACATTCTCGTAATTTTGAGGCTGGATATCAAATTGGTAAAGAAAATTCTGTTGAAAACTTCTTTAAGAACAACACAAAGACTGTAGAAGGTGTTCGTACCGCAAAAATTGTGCATCGTGTTGCGACAGAAAATGGTATTGATATGCCAATTTGTGAAGAAGTTTACCAAATCTTATATAATGGAAAACTTCCAAGTGATTGTGCACAAGATTTAATGATTCGTGATTTAAAGAAGGAATTTTAGTATGGGAAAGTATGTTAATAAGGAGTCTTTAACACAGACTTTATCAATTCAATTAAATATGTCTAAAAAAGATGCTGCATATGCAGTGGATTTGATTTTTAATGAAATGAGTGATGCCTTGGCAAGTGATGGTCATGTCGATATTACTGCGTTTGGTAAGTTTGAAATATTTGATCGTAAATCAAGAATGGGTATCAATCCTGTGACAAAAGAAAGAATGATGATTCAGGCGACAAAACTTCCTAAGTTTCGTCCAAGTCAGACTTTAAAAAATAAGTGCAACAAATAGGTCTTATGACCTATTTTTGTCTTTCGAAAGGATTGGTTATGAGTATATTTATTGTTACATTCGCATTCACATTGGCCATTTCGAGTAAGTGGGCCTATTCTTATTTTGGACTTTCTAGTTTTGAACAAATTGTATACCATATTAAAGTTCCATTAGAAGGTACCAACACACAATTTATTTTTGGGTGGATAAAAAAGTGTTTGCTTCCAGGCTTTATTTTTGGTCTTATTTTTAGTTGGACCAATCAAAACATCGCAATTCTTATTCTTTTAGTTTGTTGTATATATGGTCTTTGTCAAATTCATTTCTTTTCATATGTCTTTGATCAATTTAAGAAAACCGATTTTTATGATACCTATTTTGTAGAATCTGAAGTGATTTCACCCGAAAAGAAGATGAATTTTATTCACATTTATTTAGAATCGATGGAAACAACCTATGCCACAAAAGAAGATGGAGGAGATGCCAATGAAGATTTACTGCCTTATCTGACTCAACTTACAAAAGAGTCCGTTTCTTTTTCGCAACATGAGAAAATTGGTGGCGCTAGAGTCTTAACAGGAACAGGTTGGACTACGGGTGGTATTGTTGCGAGTACTTCAGGTCTTCCTTTGATTTTTAGTTTAAAACATAAATTTTGTAAGGATAAAGTTCCATTTATGCCTAAAGTCAATACACTTGGCGATATTCTAGAAAAAGATGGCTATAATCGTGTATTTATGATTGGTTCAGATGCAACATTTGGAGGTAGACGAAGCTATTTTGATCAACATGGTCATTATGATATTCAAGATACAGTTTCTTTAAAAGAAGAAGGAATTCTTGATAAGGATTATCATGCATTCTGGGGGTTTGAAGATGATAAACTCTTTGAATTTGCGAAAGAGAAGATCTTAGATTTATCCAAATCTTCTAAACCTTTTGCCTTTGAAGTGTTGACTGTAGATACGCATCATCCTTATGGGTATCAATCTAAAAATTGTAAGAATTTATTTAAAGAATCCTTATCGAATTCGATTTATCATACAGATGAAAATCTAAAAGATTTTATGGAATGGCTAAAGAAGCAAGATTTCTACAAAGATACAGTTATAGTCATTCAGGGTGATCATACAAGTATGGCGGCTGAATATATTCATGATACTTATTCATCGAACTATGATCGAAGAGTTTGGAACACATTTATTCATTCAAGAGTAAAACCTAAAAAAGAAAAAAATCGAGACTTTACGACTATGGATTTTTATCCTACAATATTAGCGGCTTTAGGTTATAAGATCAAAGGGGATAAACTTGGGCTTGGGACAAATTTATTTAGTGATACATCTACGCTTACTGAAAAGTTCGATGCAGATTTTGTGAATCAAGAGATTAAAAGAAATTCAACTTTCTATAGGAGGCTCATGTGAGAAAAAAATTTCGTAGTTTTATAATTATACTTGTTGTTGCATTTGTCGTATTTTCGATGCTTATAACGACATTTATGCAGATGCTTCGATTCTAACATTCCTTAGTGGAATGTTTTTTCATTTTAAAGTAAAATAAAGATAGATGAATCGAGGTTTTTATTTATGACAAAGAAACAGAAAATAAAATTTATAGCTTTATTATCGACAACGGCTTCTTTAGCTATTGGTTCTTATTTCTTTAAAAAGAAAGTAGAGAAGATGAAAGAGAATGGTACTTTTAATACAATGGTCTTTAAAAAGCGTTTAAACCAATATTTAAAGGCAGCTAAAAAAGACGAATTAACTTTAGAAATCATTGATGGCTTACTTGCAGAATTGGATAAAATGAATGATTTTAAGGCATCTCATGAAGGTTTTGAATTAAATTTAGATACAGATAAGTATATGGAACTACAAGATTATCTAGATGCCTACTATTCTCGTTTGGCAAGTTCAAACCATTTTAAACAAGCGGATACAAATGAAGACAATACACAGGTACGTTTAAGAAAGTGTTTGAACACACAAAAATACATTTTAGAAAATTTCTAAAGAAAGTCTCAAATCTATCTTGAAATTATATAATAAATACGTATGATATCCTTATAAGGATGTGATATATATATGGATTTAATATATAAGAAAAAAGAAAACCGAGCTCAGATCTTTCAGAGCTTTGATTCTTTAAAAGGCTTTAAAGAAATGATTCAAGAATGTGAAGTAGAAATTGTAAGCCCAAGAATTTTATCGCAGGATGATTATGAAATCTTAAATGAAAGAGTGCATGAAATTCAAAAAGGAAAACTTGTCACGATTGAGTATTATGATCGTATCCATTATAAAAAAATCACAGGCGTAGTTTCTAAAATCAATCTGGATACGCAAATACTTCAAATCGTAAAGACAAAGATCAACCTGAAACAAATTAGCTACATACAATTAGAGGAGTGAAAACTCCTCTAATATGCGTTGTGGCCATAGCAAACTTATTTTTAATAATTACAATAAAACAATGATTTATATGTTATAATGTTTATAAATATAGACATATATTGAATATATGTTTAAATATATAAACATTAATGGAGGCTAAGTAAATGGGTAAAAAAGCTGTGACTGTTTTACCAAGTACTGAAAGAATTCTGAATACTATGGGAGAACAAATTAAATTAGCTCGATTACGTAGACAATTATCTGCCGAACTTATTGCCGAAAGGGCAGGAATAAGTCGTGCGACTTTATGGAGTGTTGAAAAAGGTAGTCCATCAGTAGCTATTGGGATTTATGCTGCTGTTTTACATGCTTTGAATAATTTAGATAAAGATTTATTGCTTGTTGCAAAAGATGATGAATTTGGTAGAAAAATGCAAGATTTAAATATGCAGGTCAAGAAACGTGCACCTAAAGGAGAGAGATGATGGAACGCAAGATATTTGTATATGAGAATTTCAGTTCTTTAGAACCTAAAAAGTTAGGCGTATTATATGTGGATACACTTCGCGGCATTGAACATTACTCATTTGAATATGATCAAGACTGGCTAAAACAATCTAAATTTTCTTTTTGTTTAGATCCGGATATATCAATGTTTAGTGGTAGACAATATACAGAAAAGAACATTTTTGGAATGTTTGCAGATGCCTCTCCAGATCGATGGGGACGAATCCTCATGAAACGACGTGAAGCAATTAAAGCTAGAAGTGAAAACAGAAAACCTAATAAAATGTATGATAGTGATTTTCTACTTGGAGTATATGATCAAACGCGTGTCGGGGCACTTCGATTTAAAGATGATGTTAATGGCCCATTTCTTTCAGATGATAAAGAAACAGCGGCACCACCTTGGGCAACACTTCGTTCTTTAGAAGAAGCATCTAGGCAATTTGAAAAAGATGATAATTATTTAAATGATAAATGGCTTAAACAATTATTAAAACCTGGTTCATCTTTGGGTGGAGCAAGACCAAAAGCAACTGTTGAAGATGAGCAAGGTGATTTATGGATCGCAAAATTTCCATCAAAAAACGATGAGTATGATGTTGGTGCATGGGAAAAAGTTGTTCATGATTTGGCAAAATTATGTGGGTTGAATGTACCAGAATCAAAAGTTGAAAAGTTTTCTAAGGATGGTAGTACATTTCTTGTTAAGCGTTTTGATCGAGATGGAGAAAAAAGAATACACTTTGCTTCAGCTATGACAATGCTAGGCAAAAACGATGGTGCCTCTTCGGATGATGGTTCAAGTTATATAGACATAGTTGATTTTATTAGAGCTTATGGCTCTAGTCCCAAAGATGACTTAATTGAGCTTTTTAAACGCATTATCTTTAGTATGGCTGTATCCAATACAGATGATCATTTAAGAAACCATGGCTTTATTTTAAATGATAAAGGTTGGAGATTATCTCCGCTTTATGATGTAAATCCTGTTCCTTACGGAGATGTCCTTTCTTTGAATATTGATAGCTATGATAATAGTATTTCAATTGATTTAGCTATTTCATCAGCTTGTTATTATGATATAAATGAATTTGATGCTGAAGTCTATGCAGATGAAATATTAACAATGGTCAAAAATAATTGGGAACAATTAGCAAAAAAATACGGTATTAATCGTGATCAAATTGAAGAAATGCGGCCTGCTTTCAGCGTATGCTATGAATTCAAAAAATTAGAGGAGTGAAAACTCCTCTAATATGCGTTATGTCCACCAATCAATGTATTACGTTTTTTTGCTGTCGCAAAGTCTAGGGCATTCATTCCTTTTAAGATGGCATTCTTGCCATAGCGATGCTTGATTTGAACTAAGGTTTCTTGTAGCTTTTTTTCTCGTTCTACTTTTTCTACGTCTGTAAATAAATCATAATTCTCATAATAATATTCATCTTTCACATCTTGAAAACTAATCGCAATCTGACGTATGGGATAATTTGGATTCACAATACGAATATAGAGTCGTTTGAATTCTTCTAATAAGATGGAATAGGAGTTTGTACAATTGGTAATTTTACATGAGCCACAGCTTGGTTTGATACAATCTTTGGAGTAGCCAATCATTAATGAGATTTGTTTAGTCACTAAATGTTTCTCGGTTAATGTCAATACGTTTTGATCCACCATTTCTTTCATAACCAAAAAGGCATTTTGGTAGGAATAATCCTCAAAAAGAATTTGGGAATTGGATATAGAATGTTGTTTCGATTTATAATTTTTGATATCTTGAATGGTCGTAGGCTCTTTGCCCCAAGCATGGTCAATGATATATTCGGCATTTACACCAAATTCTTTATATAATATTTCAATAGGGAATTGGCACAAGTCATACATGTCATAGATACCTAATTTGTGTAATCTTCTTTCTGTTCCGTTTCCAAGCATCCAAAAATCAGTCATAGGTGTATGATGCCATAATGTTTGGCGATATAAGTCTTCATTTAAATAGGCTATGCGATCCGCATTATGCTTGGCGGATATATCCATCGCAATCTTAGCAAGATACAGATTGGTTCCAATGCCTACAGTAGCTGTAAGGCCGGTTTTTTCATAAATACGATCTAACATTTTTTTTGCCAATTCTTTGGCATTGACTTGATAGAGCTTTAAATAATTTGTAATATCCAAAAAAGATTCATCGATGGAATAAACATGAATATCTTCTTTGGCAATAAATTCCAAAAAGATTTTATAGACTCTACAGCTATATTCCATATATAGATGCATTCTAGGTGGAGTAATCATATATTCAATTTTTGGATCAATCTCAAAGATACGACCACGACTCGGTACACCTAATTTCTTAATGGCTGGTGTTGCAGCTAGAGTAATGGCACCACCCCCTCGTGTAGGATCGGCCACCACAAGATTGACTTTGAATGGATCAAGGCCAAGTTCAACACATTCTACGGATGCATAAAAGGATTTTAAATCAATACATAAATATGTTTTTTGCATAAATACCTCCACACCCCATATCGTTCGTATAAAATCATAGTTAAAAATAAATAAAAATTCAAGATAGATTTGAGACTTTCTTAAAAAGTTTATAAATTTTCACTGGTATTTTATTTAATTTTTGATACTATATAAGTAAAGGTGGTGTAACTATGCAGTTAAGACAATTATTACTACAATATGAGATTGAAAATAATATTAAACATGATGAGGCGGCTAAAAGGATAGGGATTGGTCGTGCCACATATTTTCGTTGGTTAAAGGGTGAAAGCACACATTTAAAGGCCAATACATTAAAGAAACTATCTGATATGTTGGATTGTGATGTCAAAAGTATTTTGGATGAAGAAGATCGAATCAAACCTATTGTTGGTAGTGTAAAAGCTGGATATGATGGTTTTCCAATGGAAGACATTGAGGGGTATATTGAATTAAATCGTCATGATGGTAAAAAAGGCGATTACTTTTTACGTGTACGTGGAGATTCTATGATCAACGCCCATATCTATGAGGGAGATCTTGTCTTTGTAAAACAGACAAATGAAGTGGAATCTGGAAGTATTGCGATTGTACTTGTGGGTGAGGAAGCGACATTAAAGCGTGTTTTATATAAAAAGGGTTTAATGATTTTAGAAGCTGCAAATCCTAAGATTGACACAAAGGTTTTTACGCCGGAAGAAGTGGAAGAATTGCCGGTAAAGGTTATTGGAAAAGTCTTATATGCTCGTAGAGACTTTGATTGAGGGAGTAATTGAATGAAGATTTGGATTACTAGACATGGCCAAACGGCTTTAAATAAACAAAAATTAATGCAGGGACTTACAGATGAACCTTTAAATGAGACGGGAATTCAACAAGCAAAAGAGGCAAGAAAAAAGATTGGTGATATTCATTTTGATGCGGTATATGCAAGCCCTCTACAAAGAGCGATTCAAACAGCTTCGATTATTGGCAATGTAGATCAAAAGGATGTAAAGATTGATTCTCGTATTATTGAAGTGGATTTTGGGGATTATGAATTGAGAAACTACTTTAAATTGGGATTAAAAATGACTTCCTATTGGGCTTTTCCTGAACTATTGCCAAATCCTAAGTCGGTTGAATCAGTCAAGAGTATGGTCAAACGAAGTCAATCCTTTTTAAAGGAACTTGAAAAGAAGAATTATGAGAATGTATTGATCGTATGTCATGGTGGTATCATTCGTTCTTTATGTGGCTATCTAGAAGATCGTAAAAATGGTATTAAGTGGAGACCAAAGCCTAACAATTGTGAGATTCGTGTTTATGAATCCAATCATGGTAAGCATACATTTATTGAAACATATAAGTAAGAGATGAAAAGAATAAATAAAACGAAATAGAGGTTGGAGGTTACAAGTGCATGAAAATGGATAAGATGATGTGTGAAAGCAAAGAATTAGAATTTGCGATTTTTTGTATTGAAAATATTGCGTTAAGACTTCATGTTGATGCACAAAAGGTATATGTAGCCTTAAGCGAGCAAACAAACATCTTGAAAGATTATATTATCCCAGAGTATGAGGTGTTGCACACACAAAGTAAGGATTATATTGTGGATGATATTATTGATGTTATGCACGAAAGGGGTGTAAAGCTATGATTTTATATCATGGTTCATTTGTAGTGGTGAATCAGCCGGATTTGGTACATTCTAGAAAGAATGTAGATTTTGGAAAGGGCTTCTACGTAACTCCAATTTTCGAACAAGCAGAAAAATGGTGTAACCGATTTAAACGACGTGGCAAAGAAGGAATTGTATCAAGATATACATTTGATGAAGAGGCATGTAAAGATTTAAACGTATTGAAATTTGATGCCTATTCAGAAGAATGGCTGGATTTTATTTTGAACTGCAGAAGCGGACAAGATGGTACAGATTATGATCTTGTTGTTGGTGGTGTTGCAAATGATAAAGTATTTAATACAGTAGAACTGTATTTTGATGGATTCATTGATAAAGCCGAAGCCATTAAAAGGTTACAATATGAGAAACCCAATTTGCAAATAGCTTTTCGAACAACAAAGGCACTTTCATATCTGAAATTTGAGGGGAGTGAAAAGCTATGAAGGCAAATCCAATTCTTTTGCAGAAGAAATATGCGCGTGTTGTAGAACTTTTTGCGAAAGAGAATAATGTTTCATTGGAAAAGGCTTTAGACATATTTTATCGGTCAAAGCTTTATCAACTCATGAGTGAAGGTGTATCCGATATGCACTGCATGAGTGACGAATATCTAGTTTGTGAACTCGAAGAAGAATGTAAGTATACAAAATAGCTTGCTTTCATGCGTTATAAGAAAATGGATGTCATATGCATAAGGTGTTCAACTGATTTCAAAAGATGAAAAGATTTATGATTTTCCTAAAAAAAACGATTAATAAAAACAATCCTCCAAACCATCAGGGCCGGGAGGATTTCGTGTTGTTATGCAATATTCTTAATAAATGATGGCATCATCAACTGTGAATCCGTCAAGTGAATTTTCTTTCACCTGAATGCACATATAAGTAATACTTGAATCGCTTGCAGCAAAGAATTGACGTTTTGCTGATGGGCTAATTTTTAACCAGTCACCAGCAGTAATTTCGACAGTATCCCCATCAATAATAACACTTCCTTTTCCAGTAATAACCCCATAAATTTCTTCATTATTTTTATGGGAATGAACGAAAGGAACACTTGCACCAGCAGGAAGAGAATTAATACTTACTTCAGCACCAGTTAAAGAAAGTGCTTCATGAAGTTCTGTACGACCTTCATTACCAACATTGGTTTTTTTGTAGTTTGACATTTAAATGACCTCCATTTTTATTTGCAACCTTGTTGCTTGATTATAGTATAATCATTCACACACTCAAAAAATAGTACGCACCTTTTTGTAACTGTACACAATAAAATAAATATGCCAAAATGTATATGAAATGAGGTGACTACATATGAAGACAAAAAAAGAGCTTCCGGCATGTCCAGTAGCAACATCAGTGTCCTTAATAGGCGGTAAATGGAAGCTCATGATAATAAGAAATTTAAGAAGTCGTCCATGGAGATTCAATGAACTACAGAGAGATTTAGAAGGAATTTCTCAAAAAGTACTAACTGATAGTCTGAGACAAATGATAGATGATGGTCTTGTGTATAGAAATGATTATCATGAGAATCCACCGAAAGTTTATTATGGACTTACAGACCTTGGAAAAGAAATGATGCCAATTATTGATGCATTGGCAGATTTTGGTGATTATTATAAGACGATTGTTGATTAATATAGGACCTCTTAACGGATAAAGTGAACCAAAAATGTAAAAGGTTCACTTTTTTCATCAATATACTTAAGATAGAATATGTTACACTATTGATATATAAAACATATGTATATAAAACATATGCTTATAAAAAGAAATGAGGAAAAATATGAAATCACTAGTGTATATAGATGCATGTATGCGTAAAAGAGTCTAGAATCCGCAGAATTGCCAAGTCAATTTTTTCTAAGCTATCTGAAAGATATACTATTATGAAGTTTGTTTTAAATGAAATTCCTCTTGAAATCGTAAAGGAAGATCTTGTTCAACAAAGAATGCATGGAAACTATGATGCATAATCACTATCATAGGCAATGACAATTCGTGATGTAGATTGAATCGTTATAGCCTCTTCGTTTTGGGATATGTCCTATCCGGCTGCACTTAAGAATTTTTTTGAATTATGTTCCATAGGGGGATTTGTCCTATGGATGTGATATCTGCACAGAACATGGATTATGTTTCGGAAGATGAAGTCAAAAAGAAAGTGCAGCAGGCTATAAAACAGGATTACATTTAGTAAAAAATTGGTAAATCGTTTAATAAGTACGAATAGAAAAGGAGTCAAAAAATATGTTGACATATACTTATTTGGAAAAAGGAAAATTCGAATTGATAGAAAAACCAAAACCAATCCTTCTTCATGAAAGGGATGCGATTGTAAAAGTGACACTTGCGAGTATTTGTTCAAGTGATCTGCATATTAAACATGGTAGTGTTCCTCGTGCCGTGCCTGGTATTACTGTTGGTCATGAAATGGTGGGTATTGTAGAAAAAGTTGGAAATAAAGTAACTCATGTAAAACCTGGAGATCGTGTAACAGTGAATGTAGAAACATTTTGTGGAGAATGTTTTTTCTGTCAAAACGGCTATGTAAACAACTGTACGGATGATAATGGAGGATGGGCTCTTGGATGTCGAATTGATGGCGGACAGGCAGAATATGTGCGTGTTCCATTTGCAGATCAAGGATTGAATAAAATACCTGATGGTGTCAGTGATCGACAAGCTTTGTTTGTAGGGGATGTATTAGCAACAGGATATTGGGCAACTCGTATTTCAGAAATCAAGGAAGAGGATACTGTATTGATTATTGGTGCTGGTCCTACAGGTATTTGTGCTTTACTATGTGTTATGCTTCAAAAGCCAAAAAGAATAATTATGTGTGAAAAAGATGAGTCTCGTCTTGCTTTTATCCATGAACATTATCCAGAAGTTTTAACAGTAACTCCAAAAAAATGCCAAAACTTTGTGCTAGAAAATAGCGATCATGGTGGAGCAGATGTTGTTCTTGAAGTTGCGGGTGTGCCATCTACTTTTCAGCTTGCATGGCAATGTGCAAGAGCAAATGCGATTGTGACAATCGTAGCTTTATATGATACACCACAAGTTTTACCACTTCCCGACATGTATGGGAAAAACCTGACTTTCAAAACAGGTGGTGTTGATGGTTGTGATTGTGAAAAGACTTTAAAATTGATTGCACAAGGTAAGATCAATACAGAACCTTTGATTACCCATACATATCCTCTTAGTCGAATTGCGCAAGGGTATGAACTATTTGAAAACAAACGTGATGGTGTAATTAAAGTAGCCATTGAGTGTTAATTAAAAAAGGAATCCATAATAATGTATTTCAATATGGTCCTAGGATTCCTTTTGATTTGGGTAAAGATCCGTATTCACAATAGCATGGAATGAACTATTACTTTTTGATAAAATAATAGTAATAGCGAATTATTAGGAGACAGTTTTCATGAATAAACAATATAATTATAAAAATATCTTAAAGGAAGCCATGATTTTGACACTCGCAGTTGGAATTATTGCAGCAGCCGTTTATTTTTTTCTAGTGCCTAGTCATACTTCTGTAAGTAGTATTTCTGGATTAGGTATCATACTATCTAATTTTGTACCGTTACCATTATCTGCCATTACCATGATTTTAAATGTTGTTTTATTAATTATTGGTTTTTTAACTTGTGGCAAAGAATTTGGTGTAAAAACAGTCTATACAAGTATTATGCTACCTGTTTTTCTTGCATTTTTTGAAATCCTGTTTCCAAATTTTGTATCTTTCACAAACAGTCAAGAATTGGATGTTTTGTGCTACATTCTTGTAGTGAGTGTGGGATTGAGTATTTTATTTAATCGAAATGCATCATCAGGCGGTCTTGATATTGTCGCAAAGATTATGAATAAATATCTGCATATGGAACTAGGAAAAGCAATGTCATTATCGGGTATGTGTGTTGCCTTATCTGCAGCTCTTGTCTATGATAAGAAAACGGTTGTATTAAGTGTTTTGGGTACTTATTTTAATGGCATTGTTCTAGATCATTTTATCTTTGATCATAATATTAAACGAAGAGTATGTATTATCACACCAAAGGAAAAAGAGCTTCGTGAATTTATCATCCATGAACTACATAGTGGAGCAACGGTATATGAAGCATATGGTGCATACAATATGGAAAAACGTAATGAAATCATCACCATCGTAGATAAAGTGGAATATCAAAAGTTGATGAAATTCATCAATACACTCGATCCAAAAGCATTTATTACTGTATATAATGTATCGGATATGCGATATCAACCAAAGATTTAAGTAAGGCAAGACCTTACTTTTTTTTCCTTTTAAATGACCTATTTGGACAATACATTTGATTCTAAATGGCTAAATGATTAATATGAAGATAAGGAGATAGGGTATGGATAAAAGGGTATTTGGAAATTGTGTAATCATAGTTTTAATTTGGTTGTGTAATCGCTTGGCTTATTATTACTTATCTAAAAATACAAGTTTCACTGTGAGTGGCATTATCCTGATTATTGGCTGCTTAATAATGTGGAGGTTTAATTCTGAATATAGATAAATATATAAGATTTGATGATTTGAATAAACAGTTTACCATTCCATCCGATACATATTCTTATAGTGATGTAGTTCGTTTTTGTGTCTTAAATGAAAAAGCTTAGTATACAGAAAAGGGTGTTCCAATTATAGCTATACTTCCTAGCGGACCATTACCATCTGGGATTCTACAAAATCCATATCTATTTGTTGGAGTTAAGGTTGTATTAAAAGATGAAACTATTTTGGCCATATGTGTATCGAAAGAGAAGGTGTTGTTTAATAGTGATATGTACTTAAGTGATTTGAAAGAAGCTAAATTAATTTTATCCAAAATAAAAGAAAGAATTGGTTAAGATTCCTTCTTGTATTCGGATATAATTAAGCCAGATAAAGTAAGTATGGTTCCAAGAACAATACATGGCGTAATCTTTTCATGTAGGATCATTACTGAAAAGATAATTGTGGCGATGGGGTTTAAATATATATATTGATTGGTTCTAACACTTCCTAATATAAAACAAGAATGGTTCCAAATCACAAAGCATCCCGCACAAGCTATTACACCTAAGAAAAGTAGATTTAATAGATTGCGTGAGATTAGAATCTCTTCCGTGGATACATCAAATCCTAATATTGGAAGGCTGATTGTCATAAAGAAAAGTCCCCACGCAAAGATTCGTTTCGTATTTTGAATGGAAGTATGTCCTAATGCATTGACTTTCTTTAATACAACACTATATATAGCCCACATCAAGGCTGCCACAATTGTAAGAATATCTCCCTTTGGAGATAGATGCATTTGTTGGCCATTAAAGCTAATGAAGAAGATGCCAATAAAGGCTACAATGAAGCCTACCACAAAGTTGATCTTAAAGGGTTCATCTTTAAAACATAGATAGGCAAGTATGGAAGTAAAGAAGGGTGCTATCGATATTATGACACCTACATTTGTGGCATAAGTATAGACTAGAGCTGTACTTTCAATAAAATAATATAAGAAAACACCGGTTAATCCACTTAGAATATACCAAATTTCATCTTTTCTATTTTCTAATTTTAATATTTTAGGACTTAATATGCATAGTGTTAAAAAACCAATTAAAAAGCGTATAAAAAGAAGTTCAATGGGTGTAAATGTATCAAGTAGTATCTTACTCGATACAAAGGTAGAACCCCAAATCATAATGCATACAAAAGCTAAAATATGTCCAATCATTGTTTTATTTTTCATACCAAACTATTATATCAAGAAATTGAAAGGAAGTGTCAAGATATGAAGAAATTAGATCCTGTTGTCATTATTGTTGATGTATTATTACTTGTTGGGTGTGGATGCATGTTCCTATATGGAAAGATGTCAGCTCATTCTTTATTCATTGTTGGTATTGTTTTGATTGCGGTTTTACTCATTTATTTGTATACCACAAACTATAAAGACAATCATTATGGAGGAAGATTCCACAAAGACTTCTAGGCGGTAGTAATACCGCTTTTAGTATGCTATAGTGGAGTTAAAGAAGGCGATATTATGGGCGGGTTATGTGTATTACTACTAATGATGTTTTGTGTAGGCTGGATACTATGTGTGTTCTTTCTATCCATGCTGATTCCACTTTTGATCATCTATAATGGAATTGTAGGCATTGTATGTATCATTCTATATTTTGTACTACGCAAAAAATCTGTTTTTATTAAATATGCAGAAGGCTATAAACATGTACTATCCATTGTATTAAAATATTTTCTAATTGTATATGGAAGTATTTCTTTAGTATTTAGTATTATTCTAGCCATTTTAAACTTTTGTTAGGAGAAAAATATGACAATATTAGGTGTGGATTTGGGAACAACCAACAGTTTGGCGGTTGTCTATAAAGAAGGAAAGCCAATACGGATTCCCAATGCGTATGGCGAATTAGTAACTCCAAGCGCTGTCAGTATCTTGGATGGTAAGATTGTTGTTGGAAAATTGGCTAAGGAAAGACTGACTACGCATCCAGAGTGTAGTGCATCTTTGTTTAAGCGAAATATGGGTTCAGATGTTACTTACACATTAGACAAGAAAGAGTATGATTCAGCTACACTTTCTTCTTTTGTCGTGAAACAATTGATTGAAGATGCGCAAAATTATTTACATGAATCTATCGATGAAGTTGTGATCAGTGTTCCAGCTTATTTTAATGCGCGTCAAAGACAAGATACAAAACGAATTGGAGAATTATTAGGAATTAAAGTGGAGCGTTTGATCAATGAACCAAGTGCTGCAGCTATCGCATGTCATATGGACGATGAATATGAAACCTTCGTTGTATTTGATTTTGGTGGAGGAACATTAGATGTTTCAGTTGTTGACTGTTTTGAAAATGTGATTAGTATCAATGCGATTAGCGGAAATAATCACTTGGGTGGCACAGATTTTGATCGAGCTATGGCCGAATACTTTTGTTTAAAAAATGAGTTAAACTATAATGTCTTAGACTCTTCTTTTCAACAAAGCATTTTGTGTGCTTGTGAAAAAGCTAAAATCAAGTTGAGTACGCAAAATGTAGTTGAAGTTTCTTTAGTTCATTTAAATAAGAATTATAATTGTATATTTGATGAAAATGTATTATTCAATATTACACATTCCTTACTAGAATCTTGTAAAAATGTCATTGGTAAAGCTGTTAAGGATAGTGGCTTTTCGGCGAGTGAACTCGATAGTTTGATTCTTGTAGGAGGCTCAAGTAAAATGCCGGTACTTCAACATTATTTATCAGACGCTTTAAATATTCCTGTACTAAAAGAAGAACACATGGATTCTTTAGTTGTACTTGGACTTGGAAAATACATTGGCATTAAACAAAGGGATGAAAATATTAAAGATGTAGTTGTTACTGATATTTGTCCTTTCTCCTTAAGCACTTCTACTTACAATGAACAAAATCCAGACTTAGAATTATCAACCGTGCTTATTCCTAAGAATTCAGTTTTACCAACAAGTAAAAAGATGACTTTGCGTACCGTGCATAAAGGGCAGACTAAAGTCAATATTAGTGTGTTTCAAGGGCAGGCTATGTATGCCAAGGAAAACTTATTTTTAGGCCAAGCTTTTATTCATGTTCCTAGAAATATGCATGATTATGAATCGTTTGATTTGATCTATTCGTATGACATTAATTCCATGTTGTATGTAGAAGCCATTGTACATTCTACTAAGGAACATTATATTTTTAGAGTATCAAAAGGCGATGTGCTAGAAAAAGTAGATGCGTCTGTTCGTTTAGACTCTATCAAAGAAGTATCTTTAGGTTTATATCAAAATAATGAAGTGGATGCCCTGCTTGCTCGTATTGAAAGAATTTATCAGGAAGTAGATGAAGAAACACAGGATTATTTGATGAAACTTCATACTGAATTCACAAAAGATATGGAAAGTTTGATCAACAATATTCAAAAAAGAAAACGTCTTATTAATCAGGTTTCACGAATTTTAGATCAGATAGAAGAAAGTCAAAATGTAGATCAATTAGATATCTTTACTCAAGAAGAGGATGAAGAAGGAGGGTATTTGGCATGAATGCGTGGGAAATATTAGGGATTGAGCCTACAAGTGATAAAAAGACAATTAAAAGGGCATATGCCAAACTTTTAAAACAATATCATCCTGAAGAAAATCCAGAGAAATTTAAACAGATTCAAGCGGCTTATCAACACTGTCTACATTCAGATCAAGAAATAGAATCTGTTTCATACGAACAAAATATAGAAAGTAAACAAGATATTAAAACACAACCCATTTCAATTAAAGAAGATACAATAGTTCCTCCACCCATTCCTAAAATAACGACATTATTTATTCAGAATGAAAAGGATGTAATTGTTTATCAAGATATATTAAATTCGATTGAAAAAAGTTTGCCTAAAAAGATTGGTTCTAAAGAGATCGTACAAGTTTTTACAGACTCTAAAATCATGCCGTATTTAGAGGATGAATTGTTTTGTAGAAGATTAGAAGACATCTTTTTATCTCGTAAATTAAAATATATTAAGAATTTTAGAGATCCTATTTATATGTATTTAGGAAAGTATGGCATGTCAAAATTATCAAATGTCATGGATTATTCAAATGTTCCATTTTATAAAAGGCCAGCCTTTGTAGCTTTTATTGTGATTAGTGTCATTCTTTTAGAGGTGATACTAGGTATTGTTTAACACTGAAAGAGTTCGATATTCTTTATTTTCTTGCACAAAATAGAGGTGAAGTTTTTACGAAGGAATAGATCTAAAAGGCTGTATGGTCCTTGATGATTCCAATATCATGGCTTTTATTCGTAAACCAAGAAAGAAAATCATAACCCAGATGAACCTCAATATATATTAACGATTTAGGGCATTGGCTATAAATTTAATGATCAACTTTAAAAGGCTAGAAACAGCCTTTTTATTGTGTTAATGTTTAGTTATGAAAACATATTTAACTTTAGAAAAATCAATTTCTCATAAATCGAATTATGATGGATCCTTATACAAGTCTTATGTAACTTCATTTTTTTCGTATGCCAAATCTCATCATACAATCAATGATTTCTACGATGAAGAAGGGAATGTATATATTCCTGAAGTTTATTCATTCTGTGAAAAAAAGGTTGATCCAGACACAAATGAAATTTTTGTGCGAGCAGATGTTGAGTTTGAAGATGGATTGGATATGGACTTTCTTCTTCATAAACCACTTTATTTTAATGAACCAGAATGGTTTCATGATTTGACAAATGAAAAAATTAATAAAATCGTATGTAGCTATTCGGATTGGGATATATTGAATCTACTTAATCATAACACAAGTAATAAAACTATAAATATATCTATCTGTGATGATGGAATGATTCAAATTAAAGATACAAAGGAAAATCAAAATCCTTTAATTTCAACATATCAAGTTAACAAGACTTATATTCAACAATTCTTTAAAGCTATGAAGCTAAATCTAGGAAGTGAAAACACATATGAGCCAAGCTATGTTGGTGGATGGTCTAGAAGTTTTACATTATATTGTGAAAGCGGGAATGTGTTTGAATATCACGGCAATTATTGTACAGATTTTAATGAAGAAAGTCTTACGACAAATATAGTAGAGGAGTTACTTACAAAATGTCAGATTGTTATTTAACTTTAGAAGAGGTAAAACTCAACACATCATATAAAACATATATTACTAATTTCTTTTCATACACAAAAGCTCGACATAGAATTCATTATCTTTATGATGAAAATGACAATGTGCATTCTATTGAATTGTATGAAATAATAGATCGAAAAGTAGATCCAGAAACAAATGATTGTCTGATTCGTGCTGAATTTGAGTTTGAAGATCATGAAGATATGGATACTTTTCTTCACAAACCACTTTATTTTAAAGAACCAGAATGGTTTTGTGATTTGACAAATGAAGAAATTGTACAACTGGATTGTATTTTTGAAGGATATGATGGTGTCTTGGGTCCACTCATTGAAAAAAAATATTTCTATATCTATGAATGGAACAGTGCAAGTAAATGATAAAGTTTATCATTTGTCTAAATCAAAAATTTCTGACTTTTTTGATGAAATAAGAATAAATTTAGGTAGTGAAAAAACATATAAACCATTACTAAGTGGTGCGTGTAGTAGCCGATATACTTTACATCTAAAAAGTGGTAAAGTCATTAAATATTCTGGTAATTATGCATTATGTGATGGCACTCCATATGGATGTAAAAGATATACAAAATTAATTGTCGATGATTTAATCAAACAAGTATATGAAAGTAATTGATTCTTATTGAGAATTTTAATAAGGTTGGAACGCATTCAATGTCGAAAAGGAATTTAATGAAATTTCTGGCTTTAGTGTACAAGTAGGAAATGATGCCAATGTAGCAGCCCTTGGAGAAATGTGGCAATGGGCAGGAAAAGGATACCAAGATGTATTGATGGTTACACTTGGAACTGGTGTTGGAGGCGGTTGTGTTTTAGATGGAAAAATCGTTTCCGGAATTCATGGTGCAGGTGGGGAATTTGGTCATATGCCTGTAAAGGATGATGAACCGATCGCATGTAACTGTGGTAACCATGGATGTTTAGAACAATATGTTTCAGCTACTGGAATAGTTACACAAGCTAAGAAAACATTAGAAAAAGATACTCGTAGTTCGAGTTTACGAAACTATGCATCTTTAGAAGCCAAGAATATTTATGATGAAACGAAAAATGGGGATGAAATCGCTAATGAAGTTGTCAATCTAACTTGTAAAATCTTAGCTAAATCACTTGCACAAGTATGTTGTGTAATTGATCCAGAAATCATTGTGATTGGTGGTGGCGTTTCTAAAGCTGGAGATATCTTAACTTCTAGAATTAGCACATTCTTTAAAGCGTATACATTCCATGCATGTGAAAATACACCTGTCGTTTTGGCAAAACTTGAAAATGATGCTGGAATGTATGGATGTGTAAAATCATTATTTTAATTCTACTAAAAATGCAAGGATTTAACCTTGCATTTTTCTATAATAATGGTGAAAAGATTCGAATAATGCTTAAGAACAATCCTTTTACAATATTAACATGGGTATCTTCAATTTGAATTTCTTTACATTTTGACAATGTATCTATAAAGTTTTGTTTCATATCCAAAATCTTTTTTGACTTATATAATAAAGTACCATTTTCAAAATGTAGATATAGTGAACGATAATCCAAATTGATTGTTCCTACTGTGGCATATGTATCATCACATACAAAGACTTTAGAGTGGACAAATCCAGGTTCATACTCATAGATTTTAACACCACCTTGAATCAATTGCGCATAGTAAGTTGTACCCATATCATGCACGATTTGTTTATCCGCAATGCCAGGCATAATGATTCGTACATCCACACCTTTTTTTGCGGTATGAATCAACGTGTTGATCATTTCAGAATCAATAATTAAATAGGGAGTCATAATATAAACATATTCATTGGCACTATTTAATAAGTCTTCATATACGGATTGTCCGGTTAATTCTTGGTCTAAAGGTGTTTCTGCATAGGGAGCAATATATCCATCAAAAGATGTTTCATCAACAATCTTGGAGTTTTTAAAAACAGTATAATCTTCATCTTCATGGCGTAAAGCATTCCAGTTTGTCAAAAACATGATTAGATAAGACCATACAGCTTTACCTTTAACACAAATGATATTGTCCATCCAATGACCATATTTCACTTTTTTATTGATATATTCATCAGCTAAATTAGCACCACCACTAAAGGCAACCCTTCCATCAATAACCAATATTTTTCGATGATCCCTATGATTCATAATTGTATTGATAATAGGGGAGATTCGATTAAAAGAAACTGCTTTAATACCTTTTTTCTCCAATTGTTTAGCATAAGAAGCAGGAAGTGTACCTAATGATCCCATGTCATCATACATAATACGTACTTCAATGCCTTGTTTTACTTTTTCTTCTAATATAGAAAGTATGGAGTTAAACATAATGCCTTCTTCAATAATGAAATATTCCATAAAAATATATTTTTCCGCTTTTTTTAGCTCTTTTAACATCTCATCAAAACCATTTTCACATGGAGCATAATATTCAAAACAGGTATTATGATAAAAAGGAAAGCCTTCTTCAGATAGAAAGGCAAGCTGTGAAACATAATCTTTATTATCTTTTCGAATCTCATCGATGATGGATGCATCTTGTATATAATAAGAAGATGCTTTTTTCTGTTCTTGAATGATATTTCGAAATGTTTTTCCAAATAATAAACTTAACAACATCAATACATATACAAATGTACCAAAAACTGGAAACAACATGATTAATAAAATCCACATTAAATCGGAAGATAAGTGTCTGCTTGTTCGAACGATATTTAAGATAATTAAAACAGATAGAATGTGTAATACAACTTCGATAAACACAAAAGAAGAAGTTAGCCATTTGAATAATGTAAAATACAATCCAACTTCACCAAGTGCAATAATTACTAATGGAATAATTCTACCTAACCATATTTTTAATTTCATACAATCAACTCATTTCTGCATAGAGTAATATACCATTTAAATGAAAAAGAGCCAACTTTAATTGTTGACTCAAAATATCTTTAATAGAGGAGAGAACTAGAATGTTAGTGTTTGAGGAGTCTAGTTCTCTAATCGACTGTTAGATGAAATATAACATATGAGGTAGTTGGCGTTATTTTCATATGCTAAAAATTATTATGTTGGCGTTTGAAGTCATCTAACTAAAAACATTATAACACGTGAAAATGAAAAATGTATTGACATATGTCACTTTTTTACAAAAAGTTTACATACTTTGTATTTTCAACAAAATGAAAGCCAACACTCTGAAAGGGTAAGAAAGAATGCTGGCCATTTGGAATAGGCTAGATAAGATGTGAGTAAGGGTTCTTACCTAGCATAACCTAGTATAACACTATGTATAGCAATGTGCAAAAGAAATATTAACATTTGTTTCTCTAATTGATGCCTTTGCCTAATATATAGCGTGATTATATATTTTATTTTTTTATTATTCTATAATTACACTTGAATAAAAGACAATTTTAGTAATCTTTGCGGATTTGTTGTACCATACAAATCCGATGGCACCTCCATTTTCAATTATGTTAATAGCTTGGTTTTCAGATAATTTGGAATAGCTTGACTCAACATCAGATTGATTCACATTAGTAGAAAGCCGAGTTCTGATAATGATATTCAATTGATGGTTTATTCCATACGGGAATAAATCTTCATCAAATCTTTATTTTTTTCTGTTAGGTTATATTTCAGTAAGAAATGAAATATAGAAGGAAGGATAGTAAAGATGGAAATGATGTTACAGACACAAAATCTATGTAAATATTTTAGAAAACAGAAAGCGGTAAATAATGTTTCACTTAATATCGAAAAGGGACAGATTTATGGACTGCTTGGACCGAATGGCGCTGGTAAATCTACCACATTGAAAATGCTGACCGGTATGATGAAACCAACTGCAGGAAAGATTTACTTTGATGGAAAACTTTTGGATAGGAAAGATTTATCAAAAATAGGAGCGTTAATTGAAAATCCGCCTATTTATGAAAATCTTTCCGCCAGAGAGAATTTGAAGGTAAGACAATTATTGCTTGGTACAGATGAAAACAGAATTGATGAGGTCTTGCAGATTGTATCACTTACAAACACCGGAAAGAAGAAAGCAGGACAGTTTTCTTTGGGGATGAAGCAAAGACTAGGCATTGCAATGGCATTGCTTGGAGAACCGGAACTTTTGATATTGGATGAACCTACGAATGGATTAGATCCAATAGGCATCGAGGAATTACGAGAGCTGATCCGGTCTTTTCCGGAACAGGGAATCACTGTAATTCTCTCCAGTCATATTCTCTCAGAGGTACAGTTACTTGCAGATAAAGTCGGGATTATTTCAGGTGGAATCTTAGGATACGAAGGAGCATTAAAGCAGGGAGATAATCT
>OLPS01000491.1_pt1 | contig 49981 bp, 29 predicted proteins | sample 1673071 | NCBI WGS metagenome assembly OLPS01 (sample SAMEA3136752, study PRJEB25190) | human gut metagenome | reverse complement strand
CGCCTGCTTACAGAGCAAGCAAAGAGGAAACTATTCCAATAAATAAGTTGCATCCATTCTCCAATCATCCGTTCCATATCCGACATGATCTGGAATTCAGTGAATTGGTAGACAGTATTTCAGAGAGCGGCATCATTACGCCCATTATCGTCAGACCAAAGGTTGGTGTCGGCTATGAAGTGATAAGCGGACATCGCCGGTGGGAGGCTTGTAAGGAACTCGGCATCGAAAGCATCCCTGCTAGAGTGGAATACATAGACGATGACGAAGCCACGATCCTGATGGTCAACAGCAATATCCAGCGTGAGCATGTTTTGCCAAGTGAGAAGGCGTTTGCTTATAAAATGCGCATGGAAGCGATGAAACATCAAGGAAAAGCAACTTCGTCCCAACTTGGGACAAAGTTGAGAACACTTGATGCTATGGGTAAAGAAGTTGATGAAAGCCGTAATCAAATACATCGTTACATTCGTTTGACGTATCTAATTCCATCCATCTTGCAAATGGTCGATGACGGTCGCATTGCATTCAACCCAGCGGTCGAAATCTCCTATATGACAGGGGAACATCAGACATGGCTCAAAGAAGAAATGGAGATGTGTGATGCTACACCGTCTTTGGTTCAGTCTCGAACACTAAAAGACATGAGCCGAAATGGAACGCTGACGGAGAATTACCTGCATACCCTACTGACAGAAGAAAAGCCGAACCAACGGCAAAAGTTCTTTCTGAATCAGTCTGATGTGCAGCAGTACTTCCCATCCAACTATACACCGCAGCAGATGCAGAATGTCATCATTTCGCTGCTGCGGAATTGGGAGCACAAGCGCTCCAGCCGCCAGCGCCCACAGCGCGAAGAGGAACTGGAAAGATAAGTGAAAAGTACAATATGTAATAGCTTACGAAATGTAGTCTTGTGGGCCTTCTTAGCTGCACCCATTTTTAGGCAGGAGAAGTGAGATGCAATACAAATATTTTTACGGAGCTCAAGCCGAGCAGTTCTCTTTTTACCGCATACCCAAAGCGCTATTTACAGAGCCGAACTTCAGGGAGCTGTCCACCGATGCCAAGGTACTGTATGGGATTCTGCTGGATCGAATGAGTTTGTCGCTGAAAAATCAATGGTTAGATGCACAGAACAAGGTTTACATTATCTTCACCGTGGAGGAAATCATGGATGCACTGAACTGTGCCAACCAGAAAGCCACGCGCCTGATGGTGGAACTGGAAAAGCAGGCAGGGCTTATCGAGCGCAAGCGACAGGGGCTTGGTAGACCGAATTTGATTTATGTAAAAAACTTCGCAGCAACGATAAATGACAAGAGCTGTGAAAAAGGTGATTCTTGATATGTGATTTTCACACTTCTGGATTCTTGAAAATCACACGGAACTAATACTGATAATAATTAGACTGATTATAGTGATACTGAGAATATAAATTACAGTTAGGAAAACAGAATAGGTGGTAGAGTATGCCCGGTGTAACAGAGCAGGAAATCGCCCAAGCGAAGCAGATGAATCTGTACCAATATATGCAGCTGTGCGAGCCGGACAACTTCAAACCGGAAGGACCCGGACAATTCCGCCACAAAGGGCACAGTTCGTTGACCTTTGCAGAGGATGGTTCGTGGACTTACTTCAAAACGAAAGCTACCGGCCGCACAGCGCTGAACTATCTCATAGCGGTCGAGGGCGTTTCGTTTGTAGAAGCGGTGCGGGAAATCAATCGGATACAGGGCGGTGTCCGTCCTTCTTTCCAACCTGTAAAAGTACCCCCACCCCCTGCCGAGAAGAAACAAGCAAAGGAATTCAAGCTGCCGAGATCTGACAAAAACAACTACGCAGCCACCGCCTATCTGCGCAAGCGCTGCATCCACCCCAACGTGCTGACGCTCTGCAAGCAGAAAAGAATCCTGTATCAGACGAGCTTCAAGGATCATCCGAATTGTGTATTTGTCGGGCGCGATGGAAACGGTGAACCCAAAGGTGGCAGCTTGCGCGGTTGTTCGCAAATCAAGTTTCGCCGTGATATTCCCGGCAGCAAGAAGATATATCCGTTCTACATCGAAGCTGCTGCCAATGCCGACACGGTGGAAGTGTACGAAGCGCCCATAGATGCCATGTCAGGCGCATCACTGAAAATCATGCAGCACACCGGAAATTGGCGCGGCATTCACTATCTGGCGCTGGGCGGTACGGATTACGCTGCACTGGACGCGTTTCTTACATACTACCCGAACATAACCCACATTGTCCTGTGCCTTGATAATGACGAAGCCGGTAGAACCAGAACGCAGGACATTATCAAGCACTTGGAGTGCAGCGGCAAAACCGTGGAAGACCGCCCGCCGCCTATCGGCAAGGACTATAACGACACGCTGGTGCAGGTCACACAGGAATATCAGAAGCACTGTATCAGCTTGGATGATATTTTGGAGGAAACCAGATGAAAACTATTGCTATCGCAAATCAGAAAGGCGGCACCGGCAAAACGACTACCGCGTACAACCTGGGCATTGCCCTTACCCAGCAGGGCTACCGTGTACTCATGGTAGATTTTGACCCGCAAGGCAATCTGTCCTGCTACTGCGGTATCCCGCCTGAACAGGACCTTGAGCAGACAATCACAGAGCTGCTGATGAAAGTTGCCTATGAAAAGCCCCTCTCCCACAGAGAGTGCGTTTATCAGAGCAAGCGCACGGATGACTCTGCACCACAGGTGGATTTCATTCCGTCCAATCTCCGGCTGGCCAGCTTTGAGCTGGCAATGGGCACCATGATGTGCCGCGAGGTGCTGCTGAAAACCTGTCTGGAGCAGTACAGCAACCAGTATGATTACTGCATCATTGATTGTTCCCCCTCCGTGGGGCTTCTGCTGACAAACGCGCTGTCCGCTGCCAACGAGGTCATCATCCCGATGCAGGCGCAGCCGTTCTCGGTAGTTGGTATGTCGCAGCTGACAAATTCGATTTCCAACGTGCAGCGCAAAATCAACCCAGGACTGCATATCAGGGGCGTTTTGCTGACGATGACCCAGCATACGAAAGTCTCAGAGCATTATGCCCATGATGTCCGCGCCAAGTATGGGAGAACGCTCCGTGTATTTACTACGGAGATCCCCTATAACGTCAAAGTGCAGGAAAGTCAGGCGTTTGCAGCACCCACTATCCTGTACGAACCCAAAAGCAGCAGCGCAAGAGCATACGTTGAATTTACGCAGGAGGTATTAGGTCATGGCCGCGAAGAACAAGTTTATGAACGCGATGAAGATGCCCGCGATCGCTGATATGTTTTCCTCAGAGGCTGACCGCCAACGAGAAAGCGGCGACCTAGTTACGGTAGTGCCGCTTTCCGAGCTGCATCCTTTTGTCAATCATCCTTTTGAGGTGCGTGACGATGAAGATATGCAGAAATTGGTGGACAGCATCAAGGAAAACGGCGTACTTACAAACCTGACCGTGCGCCCCCGCGCCGAGGGTGGCTATGAAATCATCTCCGGGCATCGGCGCTTCCATGCAGCGCAGCTTGCAGGGCTGGATAAAATCAAGGTGCAGGTGCGGAATGTTGATGACGACCAAGCCATCATCGACATGGTCGATGCTAATATCCAGCGGGAACATATCAGTCCGATGGAAAAGGCGCGAGCGCTGAAAATGAAAAATGAAGCGATGAAACGATCTGCCGGGCGGCGAAAAGAAAATGGGTGTCAACTTGACACCCATTTCCCTGAAGCAAAAACCGCGACACAAATCGGTGCAGATGTTGGAGAAAGTCCTAAGCAAATTTTCCGCTACATCCGTCTCAACGAGCTAATCCCTGAACTCCAGAAAAAGGTCGATTCCAACACCCTGAAATTCAACCCTGCAGTTGAGCTATCCTACCTGACCCCGGACGAGCAGCAGAGTTTCCTCGACTATGCCGAGGCGCAGGACTGCACCCCATCCCTCTCACAAGCACAGAAATTGAAAGTAGCCAGCAAAGAAGGAACCCTAACACTGGACAAGTTGGAAGAAATCATGTCGGCACAGAAACCGAGCGTTGCGCCGCGTGAACCGGTGCTGAACATCAACGTCAGCAAGGTGGCGCAGTATTTTCCGACCGGCTGCACCAAGCAGCAGATGGAAAACCGCATCTTGAAAATTCTGGAAAGCTATTTTCGACAGATGGCGCATGAGCAAGCACATGAGGAGGAGCGCTGATATGGCAGAGTATCGGTATTACTTGATTCCGGATGCTATGACCCGTGCGTTTCCGGAAAAATTTGAAAAGCAAACACCCACGGAATTTTTTGATAATATCGCAGATTTGGAAAAACGTTATCACCAACTGCGTGAAATGCCCTATAACAACGAGCGCACTTGGAATGAACGGGCAAGATTCCCTTATGCACGATTGGTGGTAGGTGTTGATCGTCAGAATCCGGACGGAGCGGTTGCAATCATACAGGTGCGAAATGGTGTCAATTACCTGTGCGATGATTATCGCGGCCCCTACGCAGACGGTAATGATGCACAAATCCCCAAAATGGCTAAGAAACTTGTAGAAGTAATCGGCGTGGACAGGGTCCGCCCGCATACCTATACCCAGCGGGATGGTTATACATGGGTACAGGTGGAAAAGGATATGCACATTACAGAATGGCTTTACGCACATGAGCTATGCAGCGGGTTGCAATTCACGCGGTTCTTGAACCGAGATGGGAGGGAACTATTTCAGGTGCGTGACGGGCAGCGCGTGATTGAGACAAATGCGGACGGAACCAAATGGCTCAGAGCGGTAAAGAACATTGACGTAACCCATGCCTATGTCGGGCACTATGGCTGCCATATCCAGCAGTATGCAGACGCAAATTTTAAATTCGGTTGTTACGTTACTCCTGAGCACCCCCAACCGGGCGACAATCTGGATAAGCTCCAAATCTATCAAGTTACAAAGGGCGGCTGCGAATATCGCTTTATGAATTATGCCTATTCCAAAAGCCGCATCCATGCAGCCGATTACAGCAGCGTCTATATAGCAAATCTCCCTGCGGACTACGATTTGGACAGATGCTTTCAGGAGTTCAATGCCCCGAATCGTCCGCTGCGCTATCATATGTGTTCTCTTTCAACCAGTGATATTGTGGTGACAACGAAAAACGGAAAAGAGACTGCCTACTATGTGGACAGTATTGGCTTCAAGGATGTGAGCCACCTACTGCCGGAACTGCATGAAGTCGAAGCCCAGCGCCAAAAAGAACAGGTTCAGGACGAACCGGAAAGGTAAAGCAATGCCAAATCCACAAGACATTTTCAAGTTGGCGCAGCAGACCGCTACACAGGTCACAGCCTCACCGGAAAGCTGGCGGCGGTTCCTGTATACGGCAGCGCATAACTACCACACCACCTACCTGAACCAGCTGCTGATCCACGCCCAGCGCCCCGATGCTACCGCCTGCGCTACCATGCAATACTGGAATGAACAGGCACACCGCAAGGTTATGTACGGCAGTAAAAGCATCATCATCCTGCAACGCCATGAGGGTGTACCCACTGCCAAACGAGTGTTCTCCATGACAGACACGGTTCTCACCGGCGACAAAGCTGCTGCCCCGTGGGAAGTGACAGATGACATCCGTCCACTTCTTATGCAGGTCAACTCCGTGGGCAGCTTAATGGATCGGGCAACCGAGCAAGTTGTAGCCCTGTCCGACCGTGCCAATCGTGTCATGGCAGGCTCCATTGAGGACAGCACACTGGGCTGGAGCCACCCGGAAGACCAGCGATTCATCTTGCAGGAAGTTGCTGCACAAAGCACCCTGTACATGATCTGCATCCGTTTGGGCATCCCGGTGCGGGAAGAAGATTTCCCGGCTTTCCAGAATGTCACCCAGTTTGATACCAGCCGAATCTCGCTCTGCTTGGGCGGCTATGTGCAGGCAACGGCAGAACCTTTGCTGGATGAGCTGGGGCACGAGGTCATGCAGCTTGCCCGCGACAGTGTTGCAATTCAGGCTGAACCAGTGCATAATACAGATACTCAATCACCCACACAGACGACCAGTCGAGAGGAGGCTGTCACAGATGATGTACACGAACGTGAAAGGCTATCAGATTCCGAACCTGAGCTTGCCGAAAGCCAAGAAAACCAACCTGAACCGGTACGGCAGGATGCGGCTGGACTACTTGGAGCAGAACGAGCCGAACCTGTGCGACCAGATGATGCTGGAGGGAACGCTGCTGCCGAGCTGCCGCAAGATGGGGCTGGACGCACAGCAGATGGTGGACAAGACGCTGCACGACCTGATGCAGAAAGCGCAGATGCCCGACCGCAAGACGAACCCGCTGGGCTGGGCACAGATGTGCAACAGCCTGAAGCAGCAGGCGGAGGAAATGATCCTTCCGATGCTGTACGAAGTATAACGGAAGAACCCGCAGCTGCGGAGAGCGAACCATCGCCCTCCGCTTTTTCTTTGCCCGAATTTCCGGCAGAACTGCTGCCGTCCCTGCTGAAAGCAGACACGACCTCGCGCGCTTCCAATGCGGACATCCTTTCCTTTTTCAGTAAAACACCGCTGCTGATCGACCGGCTGCGGTATATCCGCGAGAGCTACAAGGTTGTGTTTACGGAGCTTCTGCTGGAAGATGATACCCGCGTTGGATTCTATAAAGAAAGCAATGGTCTGCTTGTCTGGCAGGGGTCCTACCTGACCCGCAGCGCGGAATCGCATCTGTCGTGGCATAGCGTTACTGCTGCTATCTCCGCACTGGTCGATAACCACGAACTTATCGCAGCCATTGACCCGAAAAAAGCTATCAGTCAGGACGAGCAGCTGTCCTTTGACCTGCCGGAAAATGCTTCTCGCGGCGATGAAGTCGGCGCGTTGGAAGTGGACGACATCTATTCCGAGGAAGAACAGGACGAAAAAATCAAAGCAGTCCTGCCCACTTACCACTACAAAGAACCTCAGCCGGACGATGGCAGTTACATAACGGAAGATGATGTGAACGCCATCATTACAAGAGGCAGCGTCTTTGAGGGCGGCAAGTACCGCATCTATAACCATTTCCAGCAGGAGAAAACGGAAAAGGAAACCGTTGCTTTCCTCAAAAAAGAGTACGGCATTGGCGGTTTCTCTTGGACGTTTGCTGACGGTGGAAGCGGCTTCGTGAACTTTGACGGTAAAGGATTCAGCATCCTTTACGATTTCAAGGATGACCTGCGGTATGAGAAAAAGCTCAAGTGGAAAGAGGTCGGCAAGCGGCTGGAATATCTTGTCCGAATGGACCGCTACCTGACGGATGCAGAGCGCGAGAAGATGCCTGCATGGATAAACAGGCAGACAGAGTCGAAGCCCCTGCCGCCACCCATCACTGACCAGAAACCCATCTGCGAAGCTGGCAGTACCGTTTACCTTGAAAACGACCAACGATTCACAGTAGAGAGCATCGGACAATTTGATGTTCACCTGCGCAATGAAGATTTTCCGCTGGTAGGCCGCGCCGTCAGCCGAGAACAGTTCCAACAGCTATTGGACGCCAATCCCCGCAACGGCGGCAGGGTGCTATCCGAACAGCAGCGTGAATCTCTGGTGCAGGAGCAGCGTGAGCAGGCCCTCTCCTATATCGAGGACTACCTCAAGGATGAGTTTGAAATCACAGAGCCGGATTTCTCCGACCTCACCCAAATCGATCTTGGCTACACCACTACCGAGGACGAGCAGCATACGATTCAGGTCCATGCGGATCTGGAGCATTGCACGATCAGCAAGTTTGTGGACGATACCCTGTACGCACAAGAGAAGTTTTCTTCTTTGGAAGAAATGAACAGAAAATTTCTCTCAATACTCGATTTTGACAGCCTGATGGAAGTGGACATCAACGAAATCGAGGAACAGGAACCGGAAATCAGCGCAGATGAGCCGGTAGAATCCACCTTTGTATCGCAGGTCATGCAGGATGTAGACCGCCTTGCCGCGCATGAGGAACCTGCCGAATATGACCGCACGAACTACCTTGCACCGTATGAACCTGTCATCCCGGAAGGAGCCAAAGCAAAGTTTGCAGCCAATGTGCAGGCTATCCGCACGCTGAAAGAAATCGAGCAGCGCATAGCATCCGGTGGTGCCCCCGCAACCGAGCAGGAACAGGACATTCTGGCTGGCTATCTTGGCTGGGGCGGTCTGGCAGATGCCTTTGACCCCGGCAAGGATAACTGGCATACCGAGTACGAGCAGCTGAAAACCCTACTGACAGAGGACGAATACGCCGCTGCGCGGGAATCCACGCTGACTGCCTTTTACACACCGCCTGCGGTCATTCACGCTATGTATCGCGCCTTGGAGCATATCGGCTGCGTGGGCGGTAATGTGCTGGAGCCCAGCATGGGTGTCGGCGCGTTCTTCGGGCACCGGCACAGCAAGTTCGATACCCACAATGCCAAGCTGTATGGCGTGGAGCTGGATAGCCTGTCCGGGCGCATTGCGCAGCAGCTTTACCAGAAAGCGAAAATTCAAATTACAGGGTATGAAAAAGCCGACCTGCCGGACAACTTCTTTGACCTTGCCATCGGCAATGTGCCGTTTGGACAGTATCAGGTCAGCGACCGCCGGTATGATAAGCTGCACTTCCAAATTCACGATTACTTTCTAGCCAAGACGGTAGATAAACTGCGTGTCGGCGGCATTATGGCGTTCATCACCACCTCCGGTACACTGGATAAAAAGTCCGAGGACGTGCGCCAATATCTTGCCGCCCGGTGCGACCTGATCGGCGCAGTACGCCTGCCCAACACCACGTTCAAGAGCAATGCCGGTACGGAAGTGACCTCCGACATTCTGTTTCTGCAAAAACGCGGCAGAGTCTTGGAGCAGGACGCACCGTGGATACACGTTGGAGAAACAGAAAACGGAATCCCGCTGAACCAGTATTTCATCGACCACCCGGAAATGGTCTGCGGTGAAATGCAGATGGTCAGTGGTCCCTATGGAATGCGCTCTACCTGTGTGCCGAATGAGCAAAGCCCGCTGGCGGAGCAACTGGATGCAGCGCTTTCTACCCTACACGCCGAGTACACATTGGTGGACGAACAGGAATATGCCGAAGAAGAAAGCGGCACCATTGATGCGGACCCCAATGTGCGCAATTTCAGTTATACGGTAAAGGATGACGTCATTTACTACCGCGAAAATTCCAAGATGCGTGTGGTAAAGGGCGGAGAGACCGCGTTAGCCCGCATCCGCGCATTGGTGCCCCTGCGGGATACCTGCCGTGAGCTGATCGATGCCCAGCTGGAAAACTTTCCGGATGAGTATATTCAAAAGCTGCAAGCCCGTCTGAACGACCAATACGATGCCTACCGCAAGAAATATGGGCTTATCAACAGCCGTGGCACGGCATCCGCGTTCCGCGAGGATTCCGGCTACTTTCTGCTCTGCTCCTTGGAAGATCTGGACGATGAGGGAAACTTCAAGGGCAAGACGGATATGTTCACCAAACGGACGATCCGCCCCGCACAGGCAGTCGATCATGTAGATACCGCAGAGGAATCGCTGGCGCTCAGTCTCTCCGAGCAGGGACACGTTGACTTGGGGTATATGTCCAAGCTGACCGGGAAAACCACAGAATCAATCATCAACGATCTTACCGGCATTATCTTCCGTGACCCCGTAAAGGTCGATACCGATGGCAACCCTATCTACCTGCCTGCGGATGAATACCTGTCAGGTAATGTCCGCGAAAAGTTGCAGGCAGCAAAAGCGGTGGCAACGAATGATCCTCACTTCCAAGTCAATGTGGCAGCACTTGAAAAAGTACAGCCCAAGGACTTGGAGGCCAGCGAAATCAGCGTCCGCCTTGGCGCTACTTGGATTCCCGCAGAGTATGTACAGCAGTTTTTGGAGGAACTTCTGGATGCCCCCTACTACACGCGGCGGATGGTCAAAGTGGAATTCGCTGCGTATACCGGCAGCTGGACCATTACCAACAAGAAATTTGGTGACGGCAATATCAAAGCAACGGTGACCTACGGTACGAACCGCGCCAACGCCTACCTGATTGCGGAAAACGCCCTGAACCTGCGTTCTACCCAAATTCGGGATAAAGTTACGGCGGCTGACGGAAGCGTTTCTTGGGTGCTGAATAAGGAGGCGACGCAGGCTGCACAGGAAAAGCAGCGCCAGATTTGTGAGCAGTTCCAAGACTGGATTTTCAAGGAGCCGGAACGCCGCCAGCGATTGGTCGCCATCTACAATGAAAAATTTAACGCGCTGCGTCCCCGCGAGTACGATGGCAGTCACCTGAAATTTCCGGGCATGAACCCGGAAATCACCCTTCGCCCGCACCAGTTGAACGCCATTGCCCATGTGCTGTACGGCAACAATGTCCTGTTGGCGCACGAAGTGGGTGCGGGCAAGACGTATGAAATGGTGGCCAGTGCCATGGAGAAGAAACGACTGGGGCTTTGCAGTAAAACGCTGATCGTTGTTCCCAACCATTTGACCGAGCAGATGGCATCCGAAGCGCTCCTGCTCTATCCGAACGCGGAAATTCTGGTAGCAAAGAAAACCGATTTCAAAAAGGAAAACCGCAAGAAATTCTGCGCCCGCATTGCGACCGGCAACTATGACATCATCGTTATCGGGCACAGTCAGTTCGAGAAAATCCCGCTTTCGGCAGAACGCCAGCATATGTACCTGCAAAGGCAGATTGATGACGTCATTGACCAAATCGCACTTTTGAAAAGCTCTCGTGCTGAGAATTTCACCATCAAACAGATGGAGAGGACACGGAAGCAGCTCAAGAAAAAGCTGGACAAGCTCAACGACCAGCAGCGCAAGGATGACGTCGTCACCTTTGAGGATCTGGGCGTGGACAGCCTGATGGTGGATGAGGCACATTATTTCAAAAACGCCATGATTGCCACCAAAATGCGCAATGTGGCTGGCATTTCCCAGACAGAAAGCCAGAAAAGCAGTGATATGCTGATGAAGTGTATGTATCTTGATGAGGTGACCGGTGGGCATGGTATCGTGTTTGCGACCGGTACACCCATATCTAACTCCATGACGGAAATGTACGTCATGATGCGCTACCTGCAAAGGGGCTTGTTGGAAAAAGAGGGCTTGCTCAACTTCGATTCGTGGGCATCGACCTTTGGGGAAAGCATTACAGCGATTGAGCTTAACCCAACTGGTACAGGATACCGCACAAAAACCAGATTCGCGCGATTTTATAATCTGCCGGAACTCATGAGCCTTTTTAAGATGTCTGCGGACATTCAGACCGCCGATATGCTGCATTTGCCGGTGCCGGAACTGGTGGGCGGCAAGCCCACCAATGTGGTGTTACAGCCAAGTGAAGTCCAGAAAAGAATGGTCAAAGGCTTGGCAGACCGCGCCGAAAAGGTCCGAAGCGGAAAAGTGCAGCCCACGGAAGATAATATGCTGCGCATCACCAATGACGGCAGAAAACTTGCACTGGACCAGCGGCTCATGAACCCTTTATTGCCGGATGACCCCGGCAGCAAGGCCAACGCCTGTGTGGATAAGGTATATGAGATATGGGAAAAGACCAAGGAGCAGCGATCCACTCAGATGATTTTCTGCGACCTCAGCACCCCCAAGGAGGACGGCTTTGACGTATACAACGATGTGCGCGATAAGCTGGTTGCCAAGGGCATCCCCAAAGAGGAAGTGCAGTTCATCCATGATGCGGATACCGAAACAAAAAAAGCTGAACTATTTGGAAAAGTCAGAAATGGCACTGTGCGCGTTCTGATGGGCAGCACCCAGAAGATGGGCGCTGGTACCAACGTACAGACACGGCTTATTGCGTTGCACCATCTGGACTGCCCATGGCGACCTGCTGATATTGCCCAGCGCAACGGACGCATGGTCCGCCAAGGCAACCTGAACAAGGAAGTTTCCATATTTATTTACGTTACAGAGTCAACTTTTGATTCGTACAGCTGGCAGCTTGTCGAGAATAAACAGAAGTTTATTTCGCAAATTATGACGTCAAAATCCCCAGCCCGCAGCTGCGAGGATCTGGACGAAGCTGCGCTCACCTATGCCGAAGTCAAGGCTTTGGCAGCGGGTAACCCCATGATCAAGGAAAAGATGGACTTGGACATTCAAGTGGCGCGGCTGCGGACCCTGAAAGCTGCCTACACCAGCCAGCATTACCGATTGGAAGATGCAATAGCCGTGGCTTTCCCGCGACAAATCAAAGGAACCGAGCATCGAATCCGTGCATTTGAGCAGGATATTCAGACAGCAAAAGAACACCAGTCTTATGATGCCGATAAAAAGCTCATCTTTTCTATCGAGTTGGACGGGAAAACCTACGATAAGCGCGAGGATGCAGGTAAGGCGCTGCTGGGGCTTGTCGGTGCAGCAGTGCGGGCAACGAAACCTGTGCCGGTAGGTCACTATGCAGGCTTTGAAATCACAGTCGAATATAAACCGCTGGAAAAGGTATTCCATGCCCACCTTGTTGGCGAGGCAACGCACACGACAGAACTGGGTAATGATGCTGCCGGCAACATGATTCGCTTCCAAAATGTAGTTTCTGCTCTGCCACAGGACCTGAACCGACTGCATGGCAGTCTGGAACAGCTTACAAAACAGCTTACCAATGCAGAGGAAGAACTGAAGCAGCCGTTCTTGCAGGAGCAGGAACTGAGCGATAAAAGTGCCCGCCTTGCCGAGCTGGATGCCCTGCTGAATGTGGGCAATGATGCACCCATCATTGAGGGCGAAGCGGAAGAATTGGAAGAAGAACCGGAAGATGCACTGATTCAATCGGATGATGAATTGGAACGGTAAATCGACAGCCTTGCAAAATAAAATCATTCCTGTATGATGGAGCTGGAGGTGGAAATTATGCTGATTCAACTTAGAAAAAATGTCGCTTTACTCTGGATTTTCAGAATCCTTGCGGTGCCGGTCGTGCTGGTGCTCTTTGCCGCTGGATTCATTCTCAATCTTCTGTATGGAGTTGTAGGTGCTGTTGGTGGACTGATTTCACTCCTTGGCGGCGCGGCCGCAGTGTTGGCGCTGCTGGATGGCTGCTATGGGGAAGCAGCAGCTTCTGCCGCCGTTGCATTCCTGATCAGCCCGATTGCGCTGCCGCAGTTGGTTATGTGGGCGGGCAATCTCCTGATTTGCGCCGCGTCCGCGCTGTACACTTACCTTTATAGATTGTGAGGAATCGAATGAAAAAATCTATGTTGATTTTGACCCTTATGGTTGCTGCCCTATGCGGATGCGCCGCGCAGCAGCCGACAACCCTTGAGACCCCCGAAACCAGTGTGCTGGTGGAGGTAACGCCGGAAACCAGCAGTGGAGCAACGCCGACTGCCACTCCTGCGCCAACGCCTGATCCGACGCCGGTACCAACGGCAGAGCCTACCGCAACACCGACCCCCACCGCAGCCCCGACTGCGAAACCTACCCCAGCTCCTACTGAGGCTCCTGCCGCAACCGCTGCACCTGTGCAGCAGGCGGAGGCATCGCAGCAAGTATCCATGAGCTATGGTGCAGTTCCGTTTGACCTTGCAGCAGGGACTGACCAGTGGTGGAGCATTGACAGTTCCGATTCAGCTTACTGGGCGGTAGCGGAAAATGTCAACGCCATGCGCGCCGCGGCTGGTCTGCCTGCGCTGACCGTAGATGGTGGCTTAAGTTCTATTGCAAACTCCCGTTGTGATAGTTTTGCATCTGGTGGCTCGTTTGACCATTCCGGTGCCGTCTGCGGTGAAATCATTGCAGCCGGTCCGTTTGCATCCGCAAGCAGCGTTTGTGCTGCATGGCAAAGCAGTCCCGACCACTACGCCAGCATCGTGTCGCCCAACTATTCCAGCATGGGAATCGGATGCTGGTTTTGCAGCACGGAAGCAGGACAGTATACCTATTGGGCAGTAACTTTTCAGTGAGGTCATAAACATGGAACGAAAAAAGACAAGGCTGAACGAGTCCGAAATGAAAGTTATGCAGATTATCTGGAACGCCGGGCACCCCATTACAGGGCAGCAGGTTCTAGGCCAGATCACCGAGCAATTCAAAGGTTCGTGGCATCCGCGAACGATTTACCCTCTGATGAGGAAACTAAGCGAAAAAGGGATGATCCGTGATGTTGGCAGTGCCCGCGTAGGTAAAGTCTATGCACGGCAGTTCCTGCCTGCGATCAGTCGCCCGGAGTACATGGCGCTGAGGATCATGGAAACACTGCCGGAAGCAGAACTTCCGCAGTTTCTCAGCTACTTTTCCTACTAAGTGACAATTCGTATAATAGCTTTTCCCGGCAGCAATGCCGGGACTTTTTATTGGCTTTCCAGCGTCTGTACCAACAGGCGCTGTTTTTATATAGACGAATTTTAACAAAGAAAGGACTTGTGTGTAATGAATTACAAATTCAAGACGAGGCAGCGCGTTACAGCCCTCTGCATGGCGGCGATGATGTGCTGCGGTATGCTTCCCTATGGGGCACTGGCGGAGGACGGCGCAAGACCGATTGTGGTCGCAACGCCGGAACAGTCGGTAACGCAGGAAGTGAAATCCGAGAGCGATACCAACAGTACCGCAACCCCGGAAACAGCCGATGAATCCTCGGACGAAGATGCCCCACAACAGGAACTCGAAACCGAGGGTGACACTGGCGGCAGTGACGACCTGTACGAAATCTGGCATAAGATGTACCCCAGCCTGACGCAGGCACCGACCGGATATTATCTGGATTCCTACGGCTTGCCGGTACTGATTGGTGAAACCAAAATCAGTATTGAGGGCTGGGGCAATGAGGATTATAGCAGTGTCAGTGATGATTCTTTCCAGCAGGTCGCGCTTGATGCTGCACTTCTGGATACGAGCAGCACGACCGCTGCATTCCCGCACATGGATGGCGAGGACTACGCCATCGTGCCTATCAGTATGCAGGTTATGTATCCCGCCAACGGCAGCAGCGCGGACATTACGCTGCCCGATAACGTCGAGCTGCTGGGCTATAGCTTTACCAGCGGCGATTTGACCCCGGCAACCGAGGAAGAACGCCAGAGCCAGCTGCATTATGATTTCTCTGAAATTTCCGCAAGTGTGGCGGGCATCTATGTGAAAGCCAGTGAGGATTTCAGCGTCACCATGACTTACACCGATGAAGCCCAAACACTGACGAAAACCGTCTATGTTACGCTGGACGATTCCGCACCGGTGCCGGGTATTTTGCAGGATCGTTTTGCACAGGAAACGCAGGTTGCAACGTGTTCGGCGGATGAAGGTATTGCAACTTACGGCGGATTGCAGGTTACCCAGTGCGTGAATACCTCGGTCGGTTGGATGAACTATCTGGGCGGTCAGCCTGCCCTCTGCGGTGATCGCGGCAAGTGGGCATGGGGTCCGGGTGCTACCTATAAGAACAAATATCCACCGGTAGCCAATTATACCCCCGCTGGTCAGGTGTGGGTCGAAGCTGAATACTTCAACAAAGGCTGGGTGCCGGATCAGGCCACTTTGTGGTCGAAAGGCTTCAATAACGGTGCGCCTGCGGTTGCGAGTCTTTCCTTAGATGCAGCAGATAACGCAACAGACAATTACCTCGCACTGCTGTCTTGGCAGGCAGAACAGTATCCTGACAGCATCGCTGCCGAGATCGTCAATGCACCGGAAGCCTATGCGGCACCGACCGGCAAGACCGTGTATGTGGGCACGCTGTATACGCCCAGCAATGCTGCATGGCAGCGCTTTGTGGTTCTGAACTATACCCCGGTTGTGCTTAGCGGCGACAGCGAGATTCCCGGCTTTGAAACCGGTGGCGAATCGGTGGATAAGCCGTGGAGCGCCAGCTATGAGCGCAGCGAGTCCTTGGATTTTTCCTATACGGTCAATACCGACAAAATCCAACTGGACACATTGGAAAAAGTGGATGGCGCAGGCATTGAAATTGCACCGATCCTTGATGGCATCCCTGCCGACATTGACGGCGGCAGCTGGACAATTACACCGGATGGGATGCAGTCCGTCACGACCAGCGGACATACGGCAGATGACAATTACCACCTGAACGGCGGCGATGGTTCTGTAACATGGACGGTGCATTTCAGCGTCAGCAAGTCGGCCTCCCAGAGCGGCAGCATTACCGCCAACAGTGAGCAGGACGCCGATGCACAGGCATCCGCCGCGCAGTCTGCTGCACAGAGCGCCTGCGAAGGTCAGGTCAACGGGGAAATTGAAGCTGCACTTTCTGCTGCGCATAACTACTTTGACAACCTGAAATTCTCCTACAACGAGGTAACGGTGCCCCACGGCTTTGATGCTTTCGGCGGCGACCTTGGCAGCAGCCAGACCATTACCGTGACTGCCAACAGCAGCAACGATTACCTCATGAAAAACGATGAGTGGTCCGTCAAAGTTGCCATCGACAAAATTGACAGCGAAACCAAACAGCGTATCAAGGGTGATGCAGCGTTCAAGATTTATGAATGGGATACCGTGCTCCAGCGCTATATCCCCGCAGGTGGCTATAACCAGTATGCGGTGGAGCGCCAGCCGGACGGCACCTACAAAGTCATCAACCACAGCAGCTATGCCAACGGTTCGGATAACATCTACTATACTCAGCGCAACGAGGGCCGTTTTGTGATTGTGGAGAGCCGTGCCCCCAGTGGCTACTATGGCGACTGGACGGATGTAACGAACCCCGGTGCGGCAGGTTCCGTTTTGGGCAAACGTGCCTACGCTTTTGAAATTACCAAGGCGCTGGATGGGCAAACTCTTTGGCTCGGCAATGCAGACTATAATGCCGATATTACCACCACCAACAACGGCGGCACTCTGATCGACACCGATGAGGCCATCGTCACGATTACGTTTGGCGACCGCGCAACCGACAAAACCTACGACACAGACCCTACTGGCATTGCCAACAATGAAAAATCCTACACGATGCACGCTGATGGCGACAAAATGCAGAACGACCGCGTTCTCGGCAGTATTTTGCTGACCAAAGTCGATTTGGATGCGGCGCGGTATCTGGCTGCGGGCAGCAACGGTGATACCACCTTGGAGGGAGCCGTCTACGACCTGTATGCAGCGGATACCATCGCACACCCGGATGGCGTCAACGGCACAGTGGATTATTCCAAAATTTTGGATGCCAACGGTAACCCCATCTGGCACACCACTGTGCTTACCAACGGCGGCTGGGATACCGATTACCTGCCCATTTTGCAGAAAGACAGACTGGTTGCCTCTGCTGCCATCAAGGATGGAAAACTTGCTTTTTCCAACCTATATATGGGGCGCTACTACCTTGTCGAGCGTGCCACAGGTTTGGTGCTGCCCATTGACGGCAACGGCAAACTGTATACGACCGGCAAATACCCGCAGCTGAATAAAAAGCTGGAGCGCACCGGCAAATACAGTGATTTGGTTCGGAAGAATAACGAATACACTGACTACCTCTATAAGAATCAGTACTCTGCTGTAGCCGAAAGCCGCAAGCTGGATGGCAGCAAAGCATGGGATGGCTATTACCTTTCCTATGCCACCGGGTATCTCTGCGATGAGGTCAATCACTACAAAACGCTGACCTATGCAGATGAATCCAGCTACTATATCAATGCTGAACAGGAAAGCCAAGATGAAGTCCTCAAATCTGGCTTTTCACTGAACAAACTTGTTTCTACCACCGGTCAGCCCAGCCCGGCTCTGAAATTGGAGGGGGCGGGCTTCACCGTCTACCGCATTTCCAAGCTGAGTAAGAAAGCGCAGTTCACCAAAAAACCGGATGGCAGCTACAATGCGCAAAGTATTTTGGACGTTTACCGCAAAGATAACTACGATAATTTGACGCTCAAGTACGATTTCACTGCCGAGGGGCAGGCTGTTGCCAATATGTATGAGAGCAACACCGCCACGGTAGAAGCCTACAATGCCACCCTGACCGCAGATGGTGACTACGCCAACGGCAAAGGCAATGGCTGGGTTCCCACTGATCAGGATGCAGAGTACCGATTGGCAGAACTGTACACGAACGAGGAGGGCATCATCCGCATTGAGGGTCTTCCGTATGGACAGTACCTTGTTGTCGAGACTACGATTCCCAAGGACGTTTTCCAATGTGATCCCTTTATCGTAACAGTCAGCAAGGACAGCCCCCAGAGCCGTTTTACGGTTCCTGCCAGCAGCGTCACCACCGCTACCAACAACTACATGACCTATAACGTGTTGGATGAAGAACTGGAAGGTTACTTGCAGCTTATCAAGACCGACACCGAAACCGGCAAGGCTGTGAAAATTGCCAACACTGCTTTTGCACTGTACAAATTGGATGATAAAGGCAGCAAGACCCGTATCTCGATGATTGATCCTGCCAGCGGCAACGCCACCAAGAAAACCGATGTGTTCTACACCGATGCGGATGGCCTGATGAAAACGCCTGAAAAACTTCCGCTTGGTCGCTATTTTATTGAGGAATTGCAAGGTCCCGAAGGCTACTACAATGATCCTGCCTACTCTGTAGAATTTGAAATCACTTCCGAGCGTGTCTGGCAGGTCGTGGGCAACGCCACCAATGACATGGACGAGTACATTGTAGAAGAAAAGTATTTCAACCATGAATCCCTCGGACAGCTGACCATCCGCAAGCTGGGCAATGTCCTGACCGATTACAAAGACGGGCAGTTCATCTACACGCAGGATAATTTGGCAGGGGCAACCTACGAAATCCACGCGGACGGCGATATTGCCACGCCAGACCGTCAGGGTACTAATTGGTATAAGGATGGCGACCTTGTTGCCACTGTTACCACAGGTGCGGCCGGTCAGGTGGACGAAGCGAAGTTCGCCCCCAATCGTACACAGGCCACCTATGATTTCCTCACCATCTCCCATGACGGCACCAAAGGTGAAGTGACCGTGACCCTGCCTTTGGGCAAGTACACGATCACCGAGGTCAAAGCACCCTATGGCTTTGTGCTGACGCAGCAGAGCTATAGTGTGGAATTCAGCTGGGACAACCAGCGCAATGATATTGTGCTGGCGAAAACCATCGTCAGCCACGAGCAGGATGGCGACAAAGAGTGTTCATACAGCATTGTCAATGTTAAAGATGCTTCGGATGCCCATAAGACCGCACAGATCCTTGTCTTTGAAAATGCGCGTGTGCTGCCAGTTCCCGAAAAGCCCGATGACAAGGTCAGCAAAATCGGCGTTGGCATCTATAAGCAGGACCGCGAAACACTGACCTATCTGCCCGGTGCTGTGTATGAACTGTACACGGTGGACGATATTTTCGCAGCAGATGGCACGAAGCTGGTGGACGCCGGTGCAAAGCTGGCAACCAGCAGCGCCACCAATGCCAGCGGCTTTACTTGGTTTGATGTGGATGTGCCCATTCGCGCCGAAACCTATCCGGACTCCGGCAATAGCGGTAAATACCGCATTGTCGAAATCACCGCCCCTGCTGGGTATCTTCATGATAACAGCCCCATCAAGGTCGAGTTCACCTATGCCGGTCAAGAAGTAGCATGGCAGGTAGTGGATGGCACAAACACCAATTTGCGCACTACGGTGAACATCTCCAAACAGGATGTCACCAACGGCAAAGAACTGCCCGGTGCCAAGCTGGAGATCCGCAATGCAGACGGCAAGCTGATTGAGGGCTGGACCTCTGCCAAGGCACCGCATACCGTGCGCGGTCTGGAGCTGGATAAGGAGTACACCCTTATTGAAAAGCGCGCTCCTGAAACCTATGCGGAAGCCGAAAACATTGTGTTTAAGCTCGTACAGGTTGGAAATGAACAGGAAAACGAGGTCCATGTAAAGACCGGTGGTACGTGGGAAAAGCTGGACGACACAACCGTAGTCATTCAGGACGCACCTGTATTGGATATTGACAAGGTGGACGCAGGCGGCACCTTGCTGCCCGGCGCAACGCTGACCATCCGTGATGAAGATAAAAACGTCATCGACACATGGGTAACCGACTCCAATACGCATCATGTTCCGATTTCGGAAGATGGTATCCGCCTTTCTGACGGGAAAACCGAGCATATCTACACCCTGACGGAAGATGCCGCGCCTGCCGGTTATGAGGTGGCAAGTTCTGTTCAGTTCAAAGTCGAGCTGGTAGACGAGACGGTCTGTTTGTATCTGCGCACAGATGAAAAGGCAGACTGGGAACGAGCCGATAAGCGTCTTATCACGATGGTCGATAAGGCTACCCCGCACCATGAGGATACGCCAGAACCTACCCCTGCACCTACTCCGGCTCCCACACCTGCCCCAACACCGGTGCAGACCCCCGCACCGACTTCCACTCCCGCGCCGCAGCTGACGATCCCCCAGACCGGAGACACGTTCCCAGTGGCCTTGCTGGTCGTTGTTGTGTTCGGTTCTATTGCTGCAATCGGTGTGCTGACCTACAAACGCCGCAAATCTGAAGCTGATACCGAGGAGGACGACCAGTGATATGATTTATACCTGCATCGCAGACGGAATCCGCAGTCCGCCTGCGTTTTTTCTTAAAAATAAATATAAGGAACCGATGAAAATGCAAAATGAAAACACAAAACGCGTATGGCTGTATGCGCGAATTCCCGGTAATGATGTTGAAACACTTCGCTGCATCCGAGAGTGTGCAGCGAAAGCACAGCAGGACAACTGCAAAATTGTCGGCACCAGCGCTGATGAAAGATATGGCTGGCTGCTGCGCCCCGGCTACCGTGAAATGATGCGGCAGGTCAAGGCCGGGGAAATTGACTACATTTATATTTACCGTATGCGCCAGATCAGCGGCAAGGAACAGCATCTATTTCGCTTTTTCCAACAGGTCATGCAGCATGGCATCAAGGTTGTAACACTGGAATACAGTCTGCGCGACAGACTGCATGAGTACAGGTTGGGAATGAAAATTGAAAACTATGCAGCGCGGCATAAACTGTCCTTTCCATGGTGAGTTGCGAAAAATGTCGCAGACTAAGCCTGAAAAGTGCGGAAAAATGTCGCAAGAAGGGATGAACTATGATTGAAGAAACCGCAGTTCGCGTGGAAATCAGCGCTGCGCGGTTCGCCAGCCAGAGCATTTTTGATATACTCCGGCTGACCGTGCAGGCAATGAGCAGCCAGAATTATGGGCAGCAAAGCCTGAGCGCGCTCAACCGGCAGGAACGGCCGCTGGCATCGGTGGACGTGAATGAAAAAACGCTGCCCTACATCCGCAGGCAGCTGAAGCAATATTCCGTAGATTTCTCTGTCACAAAAGACCGAGATACCGGTCAGATGTATTTGTGGTTTAAGGGGCAGGATGTGGATCGTATTCAGACTGCGTTGGAAAACTGCATTGCAGAGCGCGGCAAAGAACGCCCAATTCCGGAACTGAGAGACCTATGCGACCGCGCCGCGCAGCGGGTCAAAGAGATGAACCATTCCCGCCCTGTGCCGCCGCCGGAACATGGAGAACGCCTATGAACCAACCGAAAAGAAACCTGAAAATTTGGATACCTATTGCAGCGGTTTTATGCTTCTGGCTGGGTAACTGGATGGGTCACACATACGAACTCACCGAGGGAACTACTACGCACCGGCTGGCGGCTACACTGAACCTGAACAGCCTACTGCTGCACCCGTTCAGGCTCTCGGCAGACGCCTTCTCGTTTGGCTGCGGTATTGCCGCAGCGCTCATGGCAGGGCTTATTTACCTTTGTGTGAAGTACAGCAAGCACCGCCTGATGCCCCAGAAGGAGTACGGCAGCGCCCGATGGGGCGGCCCGGAAGATATTGCCCCTTTTCTGGATGAAAACCCGCAGAACAACCTGCCGCTCACGGCATCGGAAAGCCTGAGTCTTTCTCCAAAAATGAAAGTCACGGCAAACGATAACTATAACCGCAATAAGAATGTGATCGTGTTCGGTCCGTCCGGTTCCGGTAAGAGTTACAGCGTTGCCGGCCCGCAGCTATTGCAGTTTAACAGTAACTATGTGCTCAGTGATCCGAAGGGAGAGTTGCTTCAGGAATATGGCAATGTCCTACTCTCTCAAGGATACAAAGTGAAAGTGTTCAACCTGAAAGACCGGGATAAATCCGACCATTATAACCTTTTCGCCTACATAAAAAATGAGGATGATATTCTGGTCGTCACCAAAAACCTTGTCAAGAACCTGAAAGAAGATCCCACCGCCAAGAGCACCGCCGACCCGATATGGGAGGAAGGTATGACGGCACTGCTGGAGGCACTGATCGGCTATGTGTTCTACGAATTGGAACCGGAAGAGCGGAACATGAACAGCGTTATGACGCTGCTCCTTATGCTGGAATCGCAGGGGGATGGTCCTAACAGCGTAAGCCAGCTCGACCTGCTGTTTGATGACCTGAGCATCAACAAGCCGAACTCCTTTGCTGCAAAGCAGTTTAAGCTCTATAAGATGGCTCCCGGCAAGACCGCACAGAGCATCAATGTGTCGCTGGGGCTGCGCATGAGCGCATTCAACATTCCGTCCATTGCCAATATCTGCGCGGACGATACGATTGACCTGCGGGAACTGGGAAGTGAGAAAAAAGTGGCGCTCTTTGTTGTTACGCCCGACACAACAACCGCCTACAATTTTTTGGCGGCAGTTATGTTCCAGCAGTGCTTTCAAATTCTGGTGGATATTGCAGACCATCGCCCGGATAAGCGCCTGCCAAGGCATCTGCGGTTCCTCTTGGATGAATTTCCGAACATCGGCATGATACCGGATTTTCAAATCCTTATCAGTACGATTCGCAGCCGTGACATTGCCTGTACCCTGATTTACCAGTCGTTGAACCAGCTGAAAAGCCAGTACAAAGACGACTGGGCAACCATCTACGAAAACTGCGATTCTATGATCGTTCTTGGTGCAGGCGGCAACCCGGAAAATTTGGAGTTCTTCTCCAAGGCGTTAGGCAAGGCGACCATTGAAGTGATGAACACATCGGAAAACAAAGGCAGCCAAGGCTCGTACACAAAGTCCTATCAGGCTCTTGGACGTGAGTTGATGACCCCAGAAGAAATCCGAACCATGCCCCGGAACTGGTGCCTGCTGATGATTTCCGGCGTGGCACCCTTTTATTCGCGCAAATACAATCTGAAAGATCATCCCAATTACAATTTGGTAGAAGCGGAAGGCGGCAAGCCTTTCGACTATGACAAGCGCGCAGAGCAGTCTTTTGCGGACTTTATCAGCAATGTAAAGGACGTAAAGACTGTAAAGCTCTGTGCCGAAAATAACAACTGAACGGAGAAATGAACAATGGAAATGGTATCTACGATTACGACTCTCATCTCGAATGTTGTCACCTTTGCCGGTGGCCTCCTGCTGCTGTTCGGCGCGGTGACGCTGGGCACCAACCTGAAGGACCACAACGGTCCCGGCATCAGCAGTGGTGCCTGGGCGATGGCAGGCGGTGTGCTGATCATTGCCGTTGCCGCTTATTTCGGCACGCTGACGGTCGGGTAAAGGAGGGCTGCACTATTTTTGAAGATACGATACGCAGCCAGTTGGAGGGCATTTCTGCCACGGTCAACTCTATGGGGCAAAATTCCGGTTTGCTCAGCAGCCTGACAGACTGGAACAGCACCTTGGCGGGCTATGCCGACAGCATAAGCACCGGCGTGGTCATGCCGGTGGCGCTGACCCTGCTGGCGCTTTTTATGATTCTGGAGTTGTACAATGCCACCCAGCGCATTGCCATGAACGGCAGCAACAACGCTTTTACGATCCAGCAGATTGCGCTGGTCATGCTGAAAATTGTTGTTTGCCGGTGGGCGGTGGTGCATACAACGGAAATTCTGAACGCACTTTTTGAAGTTGCGTCCACCGTGACCGTTGGTATATCCGATTATGTCGGAAGCGGTGAAGTCAATACGACCGTTGATATTGAAAATGCCATCGCCGTGCTGCCGGGCGGCATTGGAAATATGCCGGTGGCGTTGGAGCTGATGGTTGTTGGCTGGATGCTGCGCATTGTGAACATCGTGGTCAACACCATTGTGGCAGCACGCTTTATAGAACTGTATGTTTACAATGCGATGGCGTCGCTGTCCATAGCTACACTGTGTTATCAGGAGCTGCACGGCATTGCGGTGAATTTCCTCAAATCCTACCTCGCAGTTGCCTTGCAGGGCGCGGTGCTGTATCTGGTCATCGGCTTTTATCCGGCACTGGCAGGTTCGCTGGGTACCGGTGGCAGCATCACGGAGCAAGCGTGGGCAATGCTGGGGCAGTCGGTGATCCTGCTGGTGGCAGTGTTTATGAGCGGAAAGTTCACGAAAGCCATTACCAATGCAATGACCTAATACCATTTGGAGATTGAAAAGCTATGATTGCCACAAAAACAAACCTCGAAATTACAGAGTACAGAGAAAAGTTCTTTTTGGGGCTATCTCTCCGCCAGCTGGCCTGCTTTGCTGCGGCTGCGGTGCTGGCGATTGCGACCTGCTTTGTCTGTCTGCACTGGCTGCGGATGGATATGCAGGTCGTTTCTTATATCGTCATGGTGGAGGTGCTGCCTTTTCTGGGACTGGGCTTTATCCACCGTGACGGTTATCCGTTTGAAAAGCTCGTGAAAATTTACTGGGCATGGCACAGCGAAAATGCAGCGGTGCCGATCCGCCCCTATAAGGAGAGTCGAAATGTTCAAAAGAAAAGAACTCGCAGAAATTCCGAATGTGAAACCTATTGCCGCCGAGACGAAAAAGCAGCGCGCAAAGGAAGGAAAGCAGCGGTCAAAGCAGCTGCGCAGATCCGCAAAACAATCCGAAATGAATGCCGCGCAGAGCGCCCGCAGCATCAAGAAGCGCCGTGCACCTGAGAAGGCTGCGGACTGTCTGCAATACGAGCGTATGTACGAAAGCGGCATTTGTGAGGTGGAGCCGGGACTTTTCTCAATGACAATGGCGTTCACGGATGTCAATTTTCAGCTGGCACGGCAGGAGGAGCAAAAAAGTCTTTTTACCCAATACAGCGAATTTCTGAATTATTTCGACCCGGACACACATCTGCAAGTCAGTCTTGTGACCAGGCGCGTGGATGAAGCGGAGTTCCGCCGCGACACGTTTCTGCCGCTGCGCGGTGATGCCCGTGACCGGTATAGCGAGGAAATGAACCGCGTTATATCGGAAAAAGCGCTGCAAGGGCAAAATGGACTGATTCGGGAGAAGTATATCACTATCAGCTTGCATGAGGATGATTACAGAAAAGCGCAGGTTCGGCTGCTCAAACGCGCCGAGGACATCCAAAACCTGTTCAAGCGCATGGGCAGCACTGTACGCAGGCTCTCCGGTATTGAGCGCCTGAACCTGCTGCATGGTATTACCCGCCCGGAAGAAGTCATGGCATTTTCTTATGATTGGCTGCTGGCAGAGGATTCCCTTACGACCAAGGATTTTATTGCGCCCAGCGGTTACAACTGGAAGCCGGAGCATGATGACTCCCGCGCTGTGTACAATGACCGCTACCAGTTTGGCGAGTATTATGGCAAGGTGCTGTATCTGCGGGATATTGCCCCGCAGATGAAAGACAATCTGCTTTCGCTGCTCAGTGACTTAGACTTTGATAATGCAATTTCCATTCATGTAGATGCCGTCGAGCAGCGCGAAGCCGTTGAACAGGTTCAAAAACAGTTGGCTTATATGCAGAAAGAAAAGGGCGATAGCATGGTCAATGCTGTGCGCATGAACCTGCCCGCCTACATGGGTGTGCGATATGAGCTGACCAACCAGATCGAGGATGCCGAGGAGCTGCTGGATAACCTGCACAATTATAACCAAAAGATTTTCAAGGTCTGCATCCTGATCCACACCTATGGCCGCAACAATGCCGAACTGGACGAGCGTGTGCAGCAAATCTGCAATACTGTGCAGCAGCAGACATGCCGGTTCAGCGCTATCCCATTTGAACAGTGCGCTGCCATGAACAGCGTTTTACCACTTGGAAAGAAATGGCTGGCGCTGGAGCGCACGCTCTTGACGGTGAATACCGCCATTTATGTGCCGTTTACCACGCAGGAACTGTTCCAACCCGGTGGGCTGTATGAGGGCACCAACGCCCGCAGTAAAAACCTGATTATGGTCAACCGAAAACTGCTGCCTGCCCCGGCTGGTATGGTGCTGGGCATGACCGGCTTCGGCAAATCCTTTGCTGTTATGCAGATGATGGCAGGTATCATGCTGCGCTGGCCAGAGGACGATCTGGTCATCATCGACCCGGAAAATGAATATGCGCGGCTGGTCGAGGCTTTTGGCGGTGAAGTGATTGAAATCTCGGCATCGAGCAAATCTCATATCAATCCGATGGATATTTCGGAAGATTACGGCGATGAAGGTAATCCTATCCAGCTGAAAAGCCAGTTCCTGCGGGATTTCTGCCAACTGGTTTTGAACAGCAAAGAGCTGAGCGCCCAAGAGTGCAGTCTTGTGGACCGCGCAGCGCTGATTACCTACCAGAAATATTTGCTGCATCCGGAGCGTGAGCAGATGCCCTCGCTGCATGATTTTTACAATAATTTGTCTTTGCAGGGCCCGCAGGCAAAAGCGCTTACGATGGCGTTGAGTATGTATGTGGATGGCACAATGGACCTGTTTGCCCACCAGACAAACGTGGATTTGCAGAACCACTGCATCTGTTTTAATACCGTGAAACTTGGCAAGAGTATGCAGTCCATCGGCATGATGACGGTACTGGACCAGATTTGGAACCGCATCACCCGAAACCGCGTGCTGGGACGCCGCACTTGGATTTTCACCGATGAGTTCCAGCTACTGCTGGGCAACAGCGCCTGCACGAACTACTACTTCGAGCTTTCCAGCCGTGCCCGCAAGTGGGGTGCCATCCTGACTTCCATTACCCAACACGTTCGCTCTGTGCTGAACAACGAGGATGCCCGCCGTATGCTGTCCGACTGTGGCTATATCAAGCTGTTGAATCAGGCCCCAGACGATGCAAACGACATTGCACGGCTGCTGCATATCTCTGACGAAGAAAAGCGGTATATTGAAAATGCAGAGGTTGGCAGTGGGCTGCTGATTGCGGATAAAGTGGTGGTGCCTTTCAACAATACTTTCCCGCAGGACACTGAGTTGTTCCGTCTAATGGATACGAATCCTAACCGCAAGAAATAAGCCGGGATTGTAGGGGTTATGAAATGTCAGAACTATTCACGCAAACGAATAAGCAGAAGAAACTCTTTCGAACAGAAGAGGATATTGTAGCGAACATTCAGACTCAATTCGGTATGCCGCATACGGGAAAAGACCTTCTGCTTGATGCAAAAATGAGGCCAAATAAAGACCAGTCCAGTCGTCTGGACTCGGAACCAGACGCGCTATCTGATACAGGAATGTCCGATGATGTCAGTGCCGGTGACGCATCCGGAATCCTGCATGATTCTGCTGGAGGTAATAAGAATACTATCACCGGCACAAATACACCGCGCTCCAGCCGTGCCAGCGCCTATTATGATTTGCTGCGCAGCCAGCACAAAAACGGTCACTATAAAGCTCCTGCATACAGGGTCGTAGATGCCATAGAAAGCCCGCTGCAAGCTGGTGCCGGCGCTTTGAATTATCACGATGACTTCGATACGGATGCCGTTCAAAATGCAGGGCTGCACATGGCAGTAGCGCAGACTGTTGTGGAGGGCAATATCATGGCCGCAGCGGCAGATAGCGCTTTTGTAATCGGCAAGCAGACCGGCAATATCCTGAAAGACCTGAAGGACGAAACCATTGATGCCAAGGATGCGTTGAAAGCCAGTGGACAGGTACTGCGCCTGCAAGGTGGAAAATCTGTTGTAAAAATCGGTGGTGCGACCCTACGCAGTACAGAGCAGTACCTATCTTCATTTCAGGTTTCAGCGGATGATTTCACCGGCAGTGTTCCGGGAAAGGTCAAAGAGGCTGCTACCAATACCGGGAACATTCTGAAAAAGATAACCAACGTGGTCCTGCACCCGCTGCGAAATCTGATTGCTATGGGAAAAGTGATCCTGATTGGTGCGGTTATTTTACTGTTTCTGATTATTGTAAGCCTGTTGGGACAGATGAGTGGCACAACGTCTACCTCTGTGTTTGGCGCGAATCGCATTGAGGATGTTCAGATGCTTGTGCAGGAAATCAACGATTACCGCAATGCAGCGGTTACCGAGGGCATCTATCAGGCATTCCAAAATGATGTTGACCCCAATGGCAGTCCCTATGGGTACGATTCCCTCACCGGGCAGCGCAGCAATAATTTGCAGCATGGTGTCACTTGGAACTATGCCAATGGCATCTACAATGACACGGCAGAGATCATCTCTCTGGCAGCGGTATATTACCAGCAGGATTGGCCGCGTTCGGAGCTTGTGTCTGCTTTTAGCGACAATGTGCCTTTTACTAAATTCTGCCGAGCCTTGGCAGCGTATGGTCTGGATGTGACGGCGCGGGAGTCCGCACCGTATTCCTGCATGACCTACGGCGGCTGTGTAAATGGCTACCGCAGTGAGGGTGAAGTGGTTTCCGTTAAGGATTACCGCCTTGAAACCCATACTTGCAGTGAGGGCAATGATGCCTGCGGGCAGTATGATGCCGCCGCAGAGTGGCACTGGAATGAAGGTCATGCGGAGAACGAAAGCTATACTGTATGGAAAGAGGACGGCACACATGATGTGACCGTCTTTTTTCCTATCATTTTCCCGGATGGTGCAACGGGTTCTGAACTTTCCGATTTACCGGAAGAATACCACGCTGTTATTGATGGAAAAATCAATGCAGTGGACTGCACTGGTAATATTGTGCTGGATGAAAGTGCTAACTTGTACAAGGGTGAACTGAACGACTGGTTTTATGCCCCTGACGAGTTGACGGTTATTTTTACTGTTGTGACCGGTGAGGGCGAGGATGCAGTTTCCGATGATTACGAGGTTACTTTCTCCAATGCAACGGCCATACCTTGGTGCCCCGGAGAGTTGAACGATGGGCAGTACGGTCACTACGATCTCAACTGCACGATTTATCTGACAGGCTACGACCGCTACACAGACCCGGAAACGCAGGCCCCAAACGGTGCGGACGGTGGAACCGGAAATCTGGAAGCGCTGGCTGAAAGCTGCGATGCGGGAACTTTGACCCGGACAATCATCAAGCAGGATCAGTACGGCAACGAGTATGCCGGTAATGCGGTATCCGCCCGATATACAAAAACGATCACGCTACCCAGTGGCGCAAACGGATTTCAAGGCTGGTATAAAGATGGCGAAGATGCTTACGGAAATGTGGAATGGGCATCGCTTCTGTATCGCATGGACTGGGAAGAACTGTATGGCATTGTGGACGGCATAAAATGCCGCGTCACCGGCAGTGGCATGACCGAGGAAGAACTGCGGCAGTTATTTACCAGCCTGAATATTGACGCCACCACTGCACGCGGTCAGGTGGTCGCCTTTGCCCTGAGCTGCCAAGGAAAGTTTGTCTATGCCCAGCCATCTTCGCTGCGCGGCGGGCCGGGCAATCCAAGCGTGGGCATCAATCTGGATTGTTCGAGCTTTGTCCAATATTGCTATTGGGCGCAGAACCTGCCTTTTTTCGCAGGCAGCACAGCCGCCTATCGGAATGCAGCAGACCTAGTCAGTATTTCCCCGTCTGAAGTCCAGCCGGGAGATTTGCGCGTGGTATATGCCTCTGGCGGCGAGCAGGGGCACGTTCAGATGGCGCTTGGCAGCGGCGCGTGGATCGAGTGCTGCTATGGCTATGGCGTTGCAGTGAATATGTCCAACGTATGGATGGAGAGCAGACCATGCTATTATTTCCGCTATGCGGGATTCTGAGAGGTGTTTTTTATGAGAAAATTTCTCGCATTACTTTTTGCGCTTTTACTTTGTACAGCAACAAAAGTCTATGCAGAAGATGCTGCTACTGTAACGGTGGCGGTCAAGGATTTGCCGCAAAAATTGCAGAACCGCACTGTGATTGTCACACTTGGCAATGGCCCATCCGATACAGAATCAACAGTTATTGTTCTGGATGGGCTGAACAACTACACGGCAACGGTGACGGTTGCACCGTCAGAATATTACTGCGCTGCTGCTGTGCATCAACCAGTTATGTACGAAAATAAAACGAATATATATTTTGATCCTGCACAGAATCGTGCAGGGTCATTTTTGTTGATATGTTCTGAAAAATGCTATCCGCGTGGCATGGCTACTTGATGTATGTCAAGTGCAATGAACTAAAAATAGTAATTGTGGAAAAAAATCAAGAGAACGTACTCTTATAGTATAGAGCAGCAACGCTCATACAAGGATGGCAAGTGTACCAGTGTTTTTGTACATTTCCCTTATGAATTTGCCCCTTGTACAATGAAAGAACAAGGAGGCGTTCGAAATGACAGACTATATTGGAAATTACAAGAATCGACCGCGCAGGGTGGTGTTTTATGGCCGCGTTTCAACAGAACATGAGGAACAGCTATCTGCGCTGGAAAATCAGATGGAATGGTATACAGACCTTGCATTACGCAATCCCAACTGGACCGTTGTAGCGCAGTACATAGACGAAGGCATAACCGGTACCCAAATGAAGAAACGTCCATCATTTATGCGGATGATAGAGCACGCAAAGGAACACCGCTTTGACTTGATTGTCACCCGTGAATTGTCGAGGTTTGCGCGTAACACGGTGGATGCGTTGAATGCTACGCGAGAACTGAAGCAATACGGCGTGGAAGTCTATTTTGTAAATGATGGCATCTGGACAATGGACGGTGATGGAGAAGTTCGCTTGACCATTATGGCGAGCATTGCCCAAGATGAAAGCCGCAAGACCAGTGAGCGCGTAAAAGCCGGACAGAAGATGAGCCGTGAGAAAGGTGTACTCTATGGCAGCGGTAATATTATCGGTTATGACCGTGTGGATGGAACTTATGTAATCAATGAGGAACAGGCGGCAACGGTGCGAAGAATCTTTAATCTGTACGCCGAGGGGCACGGAGAAACGACTGTTGCCAAAATGCTTATAGAAGAAAACCGCAAAGATGGCGGTGGTGGCCTGAGCTGGACGGCGAGCAAGGTATCACGGGTACTCCGCAAGCCCACTTACAAGGGCTATATGACCTATAATAAATCCCATATTGATGACTTCCTCAGCCATAACCGCATCAATCACAGCGAGGAAAACTTTGTTCTTGTAAAGGGAAACTTTGAGCCAATAGTCTCAGAGGAGCTATGGGAAACCTGCAATCAGATCCGCAGTAAGCGAGCTGCATTTGTCAAAGGAAAAGATGGTCGTGCCCATAAATTTGGTGTGTCCTTTCCGCAGAACAAATGGACGAAAATTCTGTTTTGCGATTGTGGGATGCGATTCCAAATCGAAGGCTACGATAAAACGGCCAACGGTGGGAAAAATATGCGGCTTATCTGTGCACGGTCGAAAATGTTCAAAAAGAAAGATGCCGCCAGAGCACTGAACGGTATTCCTTGTCCGGCACCATACGCATCTGAATGGAAGCTGGAATTGATGGCAAGGGAAGTGTTCCGTACAGTTTGGAAAGAAAATGCCGAGGATATACTGGGTCTTTTGCGGATGTTGGATGCAAATCTGAACACTACCGGCACACCGAATGATGGAAACCAGCTGGAGAACAGCTCTCTGCGCTGAATGAGGAATTGGACGATCTTGTCAGCCAGCGGGCAAGCCGAAGCATAACTATGGATGATTTCTTAAGCAGAAGTACGGAAATCAACAATGAGATTATAAATGTCGAAGGCTTACTGCAAAGTTCCATACAGGAACAGCGTCCTGAAGCAAGGTTAGATATGCACAGCATCGAGGCTGCACTCAGCGATGATGCCTCTTTTCCGGATGGTAAAATAGAGCCGGGCTTTCTGGACAGGTATGCCAACCGGATTGTAAAAAGCAATAACCGATACATTTGGATGTTGCAGTTGATGAATGTGCAGCAGATTATGCCTATCCAATCGGAAAGGCAGCCGATAGCGATGATTACCTATAAAAGTGGCGTTCCCTATGATATTGAGCAAGAGCAAATCGGCAAGCAGGATAAAGAAAGTGCTGGACCCGATTGCGCGACAATATGTCGTCCACAGGATTTCTTTTTGAACATGAGCCGAACCAAAAGAAAGCGTAAGTTGGTGGAATGGCTGGAAAGCTGTCAAAAAAATCAGGTGAGCGTGCTGGATGAAAAGATACCACTTTTGAGTTTTGCGGTTGACTTTGTGACAGCCTATGAGTATCAGAAAGCGCGTGGGATTAAGATCCACCCCGGTTTGTGGAAAGATATGCGTGTGGATATATTTCTGGTAAAAAAAGAAAATTGAAAAAGTTGTGGAAAAAATTCGATTCGCTGTTCTCTTATGTATTAGGAGGTTCCAAACCTCCGAGAAAGTGAATAGCGTCCTCTGCTGTACCGTATTGGGGAAGCAGCGCCATGACTGGATTCCACGAGCGTGCCAAGATGCGAGAAAACATATCGCATGGCTGCAAAGCGATGCGAGGCAAAGCGCCGGGAAGGGTTGCCTGTCTGGAATTTGCAGAGGGAGAGAAACGCACAGCTATAACGACAGATCGTGCCGTGGAGGAAAAACTTCCACGGCATTATTGTGCCGTTATGGAATGACGCTAGATTTGCTATTTGAATCCGTAAATGGTAATATTATAATTCGGATGAGGAATAGACCGTGATGGCAACTATTCGGGAATTCCGAATGGTTCAAACAGATGACATCTGACAGGTTCATCGAAGGAAAATTATCGAAATTTGTGGCTTATTGCGCCTTTCGAGTTTTATCTGCATATATTTTTGAAGATTATATGCAGAAAGCAGGATTCCATGTGGCAAAATTTAATCATCGTCATAGCAGATGAGGTGTCTGCGATGATAGATCATGCTATGAAAGAGAACCCTGCTGCGGCGCTTTTGTACCTTTTGTACTATTATAGGGAAATTTCCAACTTGCTATTTGTAGCGATAAATGGTACTATATGACTATACTAATGTCATTTGAATGTTTAGAAATAAATGACTTCTGAAGGAGGCTTTGGCGAAATGGGAAGATTCGTGAATCCGGATAATAGTGCGTTTCAAGTTGCACTGAATTCAAAAATTTATATGGATAAAACGGGTCTGCTGGAATATACCAACAGCGTTCTTGATACACCAGAAGCATATATCTGCAATAGCCGCCCCCGGAGATTTGGTAAGTCCTATACGGCTAATATGTTGGCAGCCTATTACAGCAAAGGCTGCGATTCAGAAAAGATGTTCGATGGGCTTACAATCGGCAAGAGTAGCGACTTCAAAAAGCATCTCAACAAGTATGATGTGATCCATATAGATGTACAATGGTTTTTGTCTAGTTGTGCAGACATCAAAAGTATTATATCCTACATTACGCAATCAGTTTTTGAGGAACTAAAAGAGTACTACCCTGAAGTTCTTCCTAACGAAGTGTTGACATTGGCGGACGCTTTGTCGCGCATCAGAAACTCGACCGGTCAGAAATTTATTGTGATTATTGATGAATGGGATATTCTGATCCGAGATGAAGCAACCAATAAGGCTGTTCAAGAAGAATATATCTATTTCCTGAGAGGCTTATTCAAAGGTACAGAGCCGACAAAATACATTCAGCTTGCATACCTCACCGGCATTCTGCCAATCAAAAAGGAAAAAACGCAGTCGGCCTTGAATAACTTCGATGAGTTTACCATGGTCAGTGCCAGCACGTTGGCACCTTTCATTGGCTTTACGGAAGAAGAAGTTAAGAATCTTTGCGAGGAGTACCACAAAGACTTTGACAAGGTAAAAAAGTGGTACGATGGTTACTTGCTGCGGGATTACCAAGTTTATAATCCCAGAGCTGTTGTCAGCGTTATGCTGAAGGGAGAGTTTAAGAGCTACTGGTCGGAAACGGCTTCCTATGAAGCAATCGTTCCCCTTATCAACATGAACTATGACGGGCTGAAAACGGCAATCATTGAAATGCTTTCCGGTGGGGAAGTTAAAGTAAACACGGCTACCTTCAAGAACGATACCGTTAATATCCAAAGCAAAGATGATGTTTTGACATATATGATCCATCTTGGCTACTTGGGATATGACCAGAACCGAAAAACAGCGTTCGTTCCGAATGAGGAAATCCGGCAGGAATTGACACTTGCGGTGGAAAGCAAGCATTGGAATGAGATGTTGCTGTTCCAGCAGGAGTCTGAGAAGTTGCTGGATGCGACATTGGATATGGATGGCGATGCAGTAGCCACTCAGGTTGAGAAAATCCATGATGACTATGTTTCTGCCATCCAGTACAACAATGAAAACTCCTTGAGCAGCGTCTTGGCGATTGCATACCTGAGCGCTATGCAATATTACTTTAAGCCGGTTCGAGAGCTGCCCACAGGCAGGGGCTTCGCAGACTTCGTTTTCGTTCCAAAACCGGAGTACCGAAATGACTATCCGGCGCTTGTTGTGGAGTTGAAGTGGAACCAAACGGTGGAGACTGCGATGCAGCAGATTAAGGAAAAGAAATATCCGGATTCGCTGCGTGGCTATACAGGAAATCTTCTCTTGGTAGCTATCAACTATGACAAGAAAACGAAGAAACATCAGTGCCTTATTGAAAAAGTAGTATAAAAATCATGCCGTGGAAGGAACCTTCTTCCACGGCTTTTCTATACCATGATTGAGTCATTGACTTGTACATTTTGAAAATACTGAATGCAGTATTATACTGATGGGGAAGGAGGGAAAACCGATGCAATATGATAAAGCAGACCAGCAAAACTGCCCGCGCAGAGTCGTGTTCTATGGGCGCGTGTCCACGGAACTTGAGGCGCAAATATCAGCACTGAAAAATCAAATGAACTGGTATCTGGAGCTTGCAGAACATCATCCGAATTGGACGGTGGTTGGGCAATACGCCGATGAAGGAATCTCAGGTACTGGCATGAAAACCCGGCCTTCTTTTATGAAGATGCTGCGAGATGCCCGGAAAAAGAAGTTTGACCTAATCGTGACTCGCGAGGTTTCCCGTTTTGCCCGAAACACGGTGGATACTTTGGTTACGACCCGTGAGCTGAAACAGTACGGCGTTGAAGTGTACTTCGTCAATGATGACATCTGGACGATGCGTGGCGATGGAGAAGTTCGCCTGACCATTATGGCAAGCCTTGCGCAAGATGAAAGCCGTAAAATGAGTGAACGCACCAAGGCGGGCATTCAGATGTCACAGAAAAAAGGCACCTATGTTGCGGGACCGACACCGTTTGGATATAAGCGTGATAAAAAGGCTCATACGCTTGTGGTGCAGGAAAGTCAGGCAGAGACTGTCAGAAAAATTTTTGCTTGGTATGCTGATGGCATAAATGGCACCGAGATAGCCCAGACACTAACGCAAGAAGGCGCACCGAATAAATCCGGAATGCCACAATGGAGCGCGCGTCAGGTTCTCTCAATCACCAAGAATACGATTTATAAAGGGTATTTGACATACAACAAATCGCATATTGATGATTTCCTCAGCCATAAAAGCATCAAGAACAGCGAACAGGATTACATTCTTGTGAAAGGCAGTTTTGAGCCAATCATTTCAGAGGAACTATGGGATAAATGTCAGCGCCGCAGACATGCATGGCAGTCGTACAAAGACGGCAATATAACGCAGGCTTACTTGTATGGAAAGAGCGAACACGCCGACAAATGGGCTTGCCGCCTGTTTTGTGGCTGCGGAGCCAGAATGCGGGCGTTCCGCGCAGAGAAAGGCATTGTTCGATATATCTGTTATCAGCGGTCGCTGAGGAATGTGGCCCCCAAATGCAGCGCCCCCAATGTGCAAGCATGGAAGCTCGAATTGATGGCGCGAGAAATCTACAAAAGCGTTTGGCAGGATCACCGGCAGGATATTTTAGAAGAATACCAGCAGGAACAAGAAAACGGAGCTGCCAATAGTGAAAAGGTAGAGGAAGCACTCAGCTGGCAAGAGTCGTTCCCAAACGATGAAATCAGCCGGGAATTTCTGGACAGATTTGTGCCGAGAATCTTCTCCATCGATGGACAGAAATTCATCTGGGAACTAAATCTATTTCAAGAGTCATGCACTGTTCAATGCAATGTGCGCGGAACGTACAATTACCATTCGATTTCGGCGGAAAAAATCATGCCGGGAAAAACAAAAGCGAAGAAAGGGGATGGGTCCGTCAATAGGATACTTGAGGATGCAAACAGTACGCGCTTTTGGGTACATACCTATGATGACGACCCAATAAGCAGGCTGCTATCAAGTCGCCTCGCGGCTGATTTACCAGCGAGTATAACCATTAAGTTGAATTACGAACAGGCTCGCGCCTATCGAAATTCGCGTGGTTACGTACTTTGGCCGGGGAATTGGAAAGACCTGACAGTTAAGGTTCTTCTATAAATCCTATCAAGTCCCGAATTGCTTGTATCTGCAATTCGGGACTTTTTGTTTTATTTTGCCATGTTTTGTACATTTTCCTGAAAATATACACGGTTTGATGGGTCAGACAAAAAAGCGCACACCCCTCGGTGTGCGCTTGGATTTTACGTCTGCGTCGATTCCCGCAGGCTTACCTGGTAACCTAACTCCATGCGGGTTTCAACAGGCTGCCCCTGCAAGGCACACAGCAGCTGCTGCGTTGCTTTTAAGCCAAGGATATCCGCATTAAACTGCACGGCGGTGATGGGCGGCACGGTATTGACCAGATTCTCATTATCATACAGCGACGCCAGCCGGATATCCTGCGGCACGCGCAGGTTCAGCTGCTTGAGCATATTCAGCGTCAGCTGTGCCAGCCGTTCGTCCATGCACAGGATGCAATCCGCCCCGCGCTCTACAGCCTGCTGCACAGCCTCCATGCGCAAATCGTCGCTTTCCAGCTCCAAAAACAGCAGGCTTTCGTCAATTTTTTGCCCCATCTTGACATAAGCCTGCCGGAAGCCCTCCAATCGGGATTGGTTGACGGTGTACAGCATACTGCCGCCCAGCAGCGCGATATGCTTCATGCCCTTCATCAGCAGCAGACTGGTCATCTCACGGCAGCCGCCCACCTGGTCATGGTCAACGGAAAGTACCTGATCGTCCTCCGGCTGACCGATGGCGACAAACGGCACCTTGCGCGCCTTCAGCAGCGGGATCAAGGGGTCACGCTCCAGTGTGCGGGTCAAGATCAGACCATCGATTTTGCGGTTATCCAGCAGTCGTTCCACAGGACGGGTTTCGTTTTCGCCCACCAGCGTCAGCAGGACATCGTAGTCGGAATCCCCGGCAACCTGATAGACAGAGCGCATCACCTTGCGCAAAAAGGGCAGCTCAAAGTCGGAAAATTGCGTGGAAATCACCAGCGAAATATTGTAGGAGCAGCGCTTCACCAGCCCGCGCGCCATCATACTGGGGGTATAGTTATGCTCTTTTACATAGTCCAGCACGCGTTGGCGGGTTGCTGCGCTGATGCGCCCGTTGCCGGATATGGCACGGGACACGGTTGTCTTGGATACGCCAAGCGCCTGCGCGATTTGCGTGATATCCATCGGCTTGTCGTTCTTCGGCAAAGGTGGCATGGTTTCTCATCTCCGATATGTATTTGCCATTATCATAATCGCTTTTTTGCCGAATCGTCAATTATTTCTTGCGTAAAGCTTCCCCTTACACAGCCCTCACACCGTTCGTCTGCACATTTTTTTGCGTAATTTACGGCACAGGGTCTGTATCTCCTGCGCGGTTTCGGCGGTGCATGGATCGGGCGCAAACTGTGCCGCCTGTACGGCATCCAGCAGGTGCTGCACGGTTTCGCGGTCCGTCTGCGGGCAATGCGTTTGCAGAAATTCCGCAAATGCCGCTTCGTCAGAGGACACCTCCGCCGCCAGTCCGCAGCGCCGCATCTTGCGATGGAGCGCACAAAATTCTGCCTGTACGGTCTGCAAAGGTGTGCGCCTTGCACGGCGCAGAAGTGCCAAGGCCAAGACGAGCAGCAGCAAAACCGTAGGCAGCACCCACAAAAGCGGGACGCTTTGCGGCGTTTCGGCAGGGGAGTCGGCCTCCTGCCGCGCGAGCAGGGGTGTATCACTGTCTGCGGCATTTTGCCCTGCCTGTGCGGCATCGGCGGCAAGCTCGCCCTCGGTCAGTTCGGCTGTCATACCGGGGGTGACCTCCAGCGGCGTCCAGCCCTGCCCGGAAAGGTAAATCTCTGCCCAGGCGTGGGCGTTATCGTCCTGCAAAACGGCACGGCAGCTGCCGTCCCCCGCAGCGGTAAACAGACTTTGCGGTGCGGCGTAGCCTACCACATATCGGGCGGGCAGCCCCACCATGCGGCACAGCAGCACCGCTGCCGAGGCAAACTGTGTGCTGCTGCCCGCGTGGCTCTCGCTCAGGAAATACAGCAGCGGGTCGGTGTTGTCGGGTGTCTCGGCGTCCGCGCTGTAACGGCAGTGCTCGTTCAGCCAGCTGCGCACCAGTGCGCGTCGGCCATCGATGTCATCATCCCTGAGTTTGCGCTCCTTCACCAGCGCAGCCAGTTCCTTGTCTATGGCATCGTACCCGGCACCGTCGGGCACATCCAAGCAGCGCGCACGAACATATGCGGCGTAGGCGCTTTCCAGACGGTCCAGCACCCCCGCGTCATCATCGTCACGGGCCGCCAGCAGCTCCTCTGCCTGTTTGCGCGGAAAATAGTAGAACATATCGTCCTGCACGGTCTGCCCCGCTATGGCTCCGTCGCCGTCCGGCGTGTAGTAGTCGTTAAAATATGCGTTGTACGGCGCAAACGTGTAGGCATCGTTTGCATGCAGACGCTGTACGGTCATTTGCTGCGGCTGTGCGCCGCTGTATGCCGCGCGCAAAAACGGCAGGTTCGCAATGGCAAGCCGCCCGTCGCCGTCGGTTTTCCAGTTTGCTGCGGCACTGTCGAAGGCAGCGGCATTCCCTGCCTGCCAGCTTGTGCCGTCATAGTCCACGCCGATAAACCCGCGCAGGTAGACGGTTTCCTCCGGCTTGGCGTCGGTCGTGACCATTATATCCTCCAGCCCCGTCAGCGCCAGGCCGTCGCCCCGTGTCAGGCTGCCGTCCTCCACGCCGCCCGCAGCAGCGCTGACATGGAAATTCAGTGCCCCGCCGCTGATTTTCGGCAGCCACTCGATCGCCGCGCTCAGCCCGGCCGCGTAGACTTTGTCGGTCACAGGCTGCAGCGCGTTCAAGGGCAGCATCAGCACGGGGCGCAGTGCCAAGGCAGGCAAAAACAGCACCGTGCAAATGGCAGCCATGCCGACACCGGTCAGCCTTTGGTTTGTGCGGTGGGTCTGCAGGTTGGCGGCATAGACAGCGGAATCCTTGCCGCGCCACAGCCGTTTGCGCACCAGCGACCGCGCCGCCGCACAGCTTCCCAACCAGCCCGGCAAAAGCAGCAGCCAGCCCAAAACGGCACGGCCCGTCCCCGCCAACAGCGTGAACACCACGATCGGCAGAAGCACCGCCCCCAGCAACAGCGCGTCGGTGTGGCGGGCTGTCAGCGTGGCCAAAAACATTGTAAACGGCACTGCCGTCAGCAGCGCAAACAGGCCCATCTGCGCCGAAACCGGCGAGGTGGACACCACAAAATTTGCGTTGAAGCGTGTATTCAAGCACAGCCTGACGGCATCCGCGCACTGTGCCGCACCGGCCAAAAACGGCTGCTGCACGGCAAACAGCAGCACCAGATACCCCACGGCCAGCGCCAGCGCCGCGCCGTAACGGCCCGCCTTGGAAAGCGGGACGCGGTGCAGTGCCGGCCACGCCGCACACAGTGCCGCCACGCCAAGCCACACCCAAATCGGCAATGCCAGTGCAAACGCACCGTTCAGTGCCGTCAGCAAGCCCAAGGCCAGCAGTTCCGAAATCAGCAGATCCGCCGCCGTTTCCGCCATGGGGTGGGCAGCGGCCTTGGTGCGGGGCAGCAGCACACGGTCCACAAATACCAGCCCCGTAGCGGGGTCGGTGTCCTTGCGGCGGGTCAATCTGCGCAGCCGCTTTACGGCGGCCTGCCCAAAGTGCAACAACTGCTGCGGCGCGTCGGCCCTCTCTGCCAAAACGCTGCCCGCAGGGTCAGCGCGGTAGGTTGCGCCCAACGGCTCGCGCACGGTCAACTCGCCCACGCGGGCGGTCAGTTTCCAGTGAATCAGCTTCGGTGAATCGCCTGCACGGTAGGGGCGCAGATCATAAACGCCGTCGGTCAAATCGCAGCCCGCCGCAGTCACTTTTTCGGCGCAGTTCTGCGGTTTTGTGCCTGCGCCGTCGTCCTCGCCCTCGGCGGGGGGCAGCACACACAGTTCTCTGCTTTGGGGCGGCACGGCGCAGTGCGCGGCAAACAGCCCCAACGGGTCGCGCACGGTGGCTTCCCGCACACGGAACCGCCACAGACCGCTTTTTGCTGCGCGCAGGGTCACGCGCAAATCGGCACACTGATGCGGGGCCAGCATCGCGCCGCAGGGCAGTTCAATGGCCGTTCCACTTTCGGCGTCCACAGCCTGCAAAACGACACGCAGCTCCGGCACGGGCCGCCGCCCGTTGTTGTGCAGTTTCACCAGTACGGCAAAATCCTCGTCGGGGTGCACGGGGCGGGCAGGCAGCTGCAGCGTTACCGTCACATCCCTGCGCAGTGTGCGGACATACCACGCCAAAAAGCCGACCAGCAGCACCGCCAGTGACGCCAAAAAGACCGCAAACGACGTGCGGCTGACCGCTGCCGCGGCAAACAGCACGGCCAGCAGCAGCGCACAGCCCACCTTACCTGCCATGGAACGGTTTCTCCGGGCGGGGGCGTGGCACGGTGTGCAGAACATCGTCAAGGATATTCTGCACTGTATCGCCGCCGGTGCGGGCCTGTTCGGTCAGGCGCAGACGGTGGCGGGCCGCATCGGCAAAAATCGCGGTAATATCCTGCGGGGCCACATAATTACGCCCGCTCAGAAAAGCCGCCGCGCGTGCCATACCGGCCACTGCCAGCGACGCACGGGGCGAAAGCCCCAGCATCAGGCGGCTGTCCTGCCGCGTCGCGCGGGAGAGTTCCACGATATACCGTCTGATTTCATCGCTCATATATACTTCGTCTACCTGCTGCTGCATAGCCAGCAGGTCGTTTTTGTCCATCACCGGCTGCACACGGTCCAGCAGGGCGCGGCGCGGCTGGCGGGACAAAATCTCCATTTCCGCCTCCGCATCGGGGTAGCCCATGACCACGCAGACCATAAAGCGGTCCAGCTGGGATTCCGGCAGCATCTGCGTACCCACCGAGCCGACGGGGTTTTCCGTTGCAAAAACGGTAAACGGCTGCGGCAGAACGCGCGTCACGCCGTCCACCGTGACGGCGCTTTCCTCCATGACTTCCAGCAAGGCGGACTGGGTGCGGGCGCTGGTACGGTTGATTTCATCGGCCAAAAACAGGTTGCACATCACCGCGCCGGGGTGGTACACAAATTTGCCGGTTTCCTTTTGGTACAGCGAGAACCCCACAATGTCGGACGGCAGAACGTCGGGGGTAAACTGCACGCGGTTTTGGGTCAGGTCCATAGCGCGGGCAAACGCCTGTGCCAGCGTGGTTTTGCCCACGCCGGGGATATCCTCAATCAGCACATGGCCGCGGGCCAGTATCGCCATCATGATTTTCAGCACGACTTCCGGCTTGCCCAGCACCGCCTTGCTTACCTCGGCTGTAACGGCCAGCGCTTTTTCGTTGATATTCTGCATGGGTCAATCCTTTCTATGCCTGCGCCAAATCAGCATACAGCCGATCACGGCGGCAATCAGCAGGCATCCCGCCCACAGGGCGTTGTTTTCCAGCCAAATCACCCAGTTGGAGTACGCGCCGCCCGCGTTTTCGCCGCCGCCCTCGTGGGGCAGGGGAGTGATACTTTCGGGGGTGACTTCCTCCAGCGCGGAGGTACCGTCGGCCTCCACCGTCACTTGGCGCGGTGTGGCGTCCCAGGTTTCGTCACACTCGGCCAGGTCTGCCGCATGGGTGGCGGCCTCTGCGTCGGGGTCGCGCTCGGCTATCACCAGGTAGCGCTGGGTGTTTTGGGTGTAGGGGTGGCAGGTCGTCAGGGTAAGCAGGTCGCGGCCGGGCTGTATCAGCACGGCGTTTATGTCGTCCGGCTGTATAATTTTCAGCTCGCACACGCGGTAAACCAGCGTGTCCCACGGCGTTGTCATAGTAATTTTGTCGCCGATTTGTATCTGCTGCACATTGCGCAGCATTTCCGCGCCGTAATAGCCGCGGTGGGCGGCAATGACGGTGTTGGTGTTTTCGCCGCCCAGCGGCATGGAGGTCTGCCCCAGCAGCGCGCCGCCGCGGGCCATGTTGGCCGCGTTGGCCCCCAGATAAACAGGCAGTTCTAAGTCCAGACGCGGTATCCACAGCGCGGCGATAACGTCGTCGGGCAAGCCGTAGCCCGTCAGGTCAAAGGCGGGGGTCTCGTAGGCAAAGGGGTCTTTCAGGCCGCTTTGGCCTTGGGCAAAAAGCTGTTGGTTGTAGGCCAGAAACGCGTCGTACAGTTCGGGGTAGGCGCGCGCGGGTTCGGCGGCGGAGGTTTCGGGCGCGGCGGGGGCGGCAGCTTCGGCGGCCTGCACAAATTTTTGCACGGTTTTTGTGCTTTTCTGCTCCGTCAGATATCGGCTGACCGTGGGCTGCAGCATCAGCCCAACGCCCAGCAAAATTGCCAGCCATGCAAAAATTTGCAGAAACAGGCGTTTCATCAGTCTTCCTCCTCGCGCTTTTTGCAGCGGTGCAACAGCAGCAGCAACAGCAGCGCCTCGCCGCCGATAACCACACTGCCCGTTACGCTGATCCACGGCCAGGCGTCCACAATGCGCTTTACCACGTTGCCGGTATTCAGCTGTTGGTACTGCACGGTGTGCGGCGTGTCGGGCTGCTCGTCCTCTCCGGTATACGGCACACGGGCGCCGCGCACAAGCATACGGTGGGTGTTGATGGCATAGGGTGTGCAGGTGACCAGCGTGCAGTAGTCCCCGCCGGGGATAATCTCCAAATCCTCGGTGTTTTCCGGCTCCACGACCTTGACCTGGTCTACCTGATACGCCAGCACCTCGTCCATGATGTGGAGGTAAAAACGGTCGCCCTCGCCCAGCTTGTCCAGGTCGGTAAACAGCACGGCCTCGGCCAGACCGCGATGCCCCGTCAGCACACTGTGGGTGCCCGCGCCGCCCAGCGGGTAGCTGGAGCCTTCCAGATGCCCGACGCCCTTTACCAGCACATCGTCGCTTGTGCCCTCATAAATGGGCAGGTTTACGTCAATTTTGGGTATGGTAATGTAGCCAAGGCTCTCGCCCACGTCCAGCATGTCCACATAGCTTGTGCCGATGTCGTCCGCTTCGCCCGCCGCGTCGCGGTCGATGGCATTGTTCAGCTGTTGGTTGTAGCGGCGCGCAGCCTCCTTGGCGGCGTCGATTTTCTCGGCGTCCATCGACTGCACGGTGTCGTTGTAGCTTTCAATGACCGAGCTTGCGTGGCGCTGTGCCACCGCGTTGCTGACAACGGGGTACATGGCCACGCCGATGCCGGAGACGATCATCAGCGCAGCAAAGCCAAGTTTTAATTTGACGGTGGTTTCCATTGCAAAGAGCCTTTCTGTAAAGGGTTGACGCACTGCCACAACCGCCCATAGGGGAAGAACCGTTTCCGGCCCTTCCCCTATGGATTACCCGTTTATTTTGCTGTGGGTGTTTGGATGGTGTGCATTACGCACGGTTGGATTTCTTTTTCAGGCTGAACAGAACGCCGACGCCCGCCAGAACCAGCAGCACACCGATACCGCTGAACAGCAGCGTACCGAAACCGCCGGTGACAGGCAGCGTAAAGCCCGCACGGTTAACGATTTCAACCTTTTCATTGTTGGGGTCTGCCACAGTCGCTTTATCTCTTGTGTAGGTCGGGGTCTTTATTGTAGACTTGGTCAGGTTGCCATCTGTGTACGTTGTCGTGGTTTGCCATGCTTCAGAATAGGCAAGGTTCAGTTTGGCATCCACAGGCTTAGACAGCAGGTTGTAGCCGTCCACGGTCTTGGTCTCGACCAGTTTGTAGGTGCCGGAGGGCAGACCCTTTACGGAGGCGTTGCCGTCAGCATCCGTTTGAAGGGTATCGACCTTGATCTTGATCCATTTTTCAGTATCGTTAGTGGCCAAGCCCAGTTTTACGGCATCGGCACACAGGTTGCTGTCGTCATACTTTGTACCTTTAATTGTAGTCGCTACTTTACCAGCATCTAATTCATAGTTTTCCACCTTTTTGTACAGGTCAAAGGTGACGCCCTTAAGATTCTTTTTGCCCTCGGCACCGCCCTCGCCGGTCTTGTGGATGTTCAGATCAAAGGTGTAAACAACGCCATTGTCCGTGATTTCGTAGGGCTTGTTGCCGCCAGTTTCTTCCGTCGTCAGGTTGGTTGTGCGAGAATAGACGATCTTGGCAGTGTTCACGTTGCCTTTTCCGGCAACAATTGCGGTATCCTGAACGGTAGCGGTATAGGTAATGGTAATTTTGCCGCCGGCAGCGTCAGCCAAAGCACTCGGCGTAAAGTCAACCGTCATAACGGAGTTGTCGGCATCTGGTTTAACAGTAATGGTGTAAGTACTCTTAGCAGGGGTTGCATCGCCGCCATCCTTATTTTTGGCGCTGATTACTACGCTGTCCTCCTTCTGAACCAACTGGCTTGCAACCGTGGTATCGGTAACCTTGAAGGTTTTCAGGCTGGCGACGTTTTCAGGTACATCAATAGTCAGGGTATACGGCACGGCATCCTTAACACCGTAATCGGCTTGATGTGCTTTTTTGTCGTCGCGCGTGGTGACGGTCTTTTCAATGTCGGGCTTGTAGTTCGTGACGGTCAAAGTATTGTTGCTAGTGTTAATGGCAAAGCTACCGTCATCCACCTTACCGTCTATGGCATCAGTAACTGCCGCAGGCTTACCTTTCTCGTTAATGTCAAAGTAGAATTTGCCGGTGGTGTTCAGGATATAGCCCTTGTCATATCCGCTGGCATAACCTGTTTCTTGCAGATAGTAGCGGCCTTTGGTAAGGCCGTTCAAAGCGATTTTGCCTTCAGCATCAGTTTGCATGGAATCGGCAGTTTGTACCGAAGTATATTCATCTTTTGTGTCACTCTTCCTGTACAGGGTAAATTGGACGCCTTCCAGCGGTGTTGGTTCATCATCTCCCTGTTTGCCTAGCTTGACAAGTTTTACATCGCCCTTGGCAATGCTGTTTTTGGGGTAGACAGTCACATCATACAGCCATTCTTTTAGGTTTTGGTTATTATTAGCGTCCGCAGTCTTGTCGCCAATGCGGGTCATGGGAATCGAAACCAAGAAAGGCTCTACGGGTACGGTAACAGCCTGCGGGGTTTTGGTTTCGATTACAAGGTACATACCGACATCGAGTCCGGAGAACTTGGCCACGCCTTGCTCATTTGTAAGCTCTTGTGGCTTAGAATTCTTCTTATATTCAGGTTTTAGCCCTTCTGCCGTATTATCTTGATCATACTTATCAAAGTAGTCCTTAACGTCTACCTGCTTGGTGGTTGTGTTATTGTAGTAGGCAACCAACGCATCTGCATCCATGACCTGATAGATGGTAAAGCCTGTATCCTTCAATGCAGTACCCTGCGGTTTCCCCGTCATCGCTTCGCCATCACCGGCATCACCTGGGGTTACGCCACTATCCAGTGCGCGCTTATAGATGGTGATAGAGCCTAGCTGGCCTTTGTTAATCGTGCTTGTGTTAGGCGTCGTCGTCGAGCCGTCAGCCGCCATAGCGGGCATGGCGCAAAGGCTCAGGGCCAAGGCGGTGCTGAGGATTGCGGTAAATAAACGTTTCAGTTTCATCTTGTTGCATACCTCTTTCTTTCTATATTGTTTTGTGTAGAGGGCTTTTTTAGGGGGTTCAGGAATGTTTGCCCCCTTTCTTATTGTATCGGAACACCAGCACCAGCAGCACAGCCACCAGTGCGGGCAAACCTATCAGCAGCCACAGGCTGGGTGCGTCCGCGCCCGTGTGCGGCAGGGCAAAGCCCTTGCGGTTGTAAACCGTCAGGGCAATGTTGTACACGCCGTCGGCACCCGTGGTTCTCTCGCCAAACAGCTTGTCGCCGCGTTTGCAATACCCGTCCGCTGTCAGCGTAAATTCGATAGGCTCGGCCAGCAGGGTGTAGCCCTTGGCGGTCTTGGTCTCGGTCAGGCGGTAGTTGCCGGGGGCCAGGGACGCAAAGCTACATTTGCCTTGGTTCGTGCTATCGCTGCCCGTCACGCCGTTATAGGTTGTTTCAGCCTCGCCGCTATCGTTCAGCTTTTCCAGCTTGAACGCCACACCGTCCAGCTTTATGCTATTATCCTGTGCATCCAGCTTTGTGATGACCAAGTTATATTTGGCATCTTGCAGTTGGTTGGTCAGGGTCAGCGTTTTGTTGGTCGAATCGCCTGTGACGCGGGTGGTATTGAGAACCTTGTACTTCTTGCCGTTGATCTCAATCACATCGCCATCCGCGCCGCCGTAAAATTTCCCATCTGCAGACGCGCTTTCCAGCACGCGGTAGGTGTAAGCGACACGCGCACTCTCCGACTTGCTCGCATCGTACTTGTCCAACCCGGTAAACTGTTTGGTCCAGCCTTCGTAACCGTCGGGTTTTTTCAGCTCTACGCGGTCATACCCCGGAACCGTCAGCCAGGTGTTTTTTTCCTCCGGCGTTTCGGTGCGCTGCAGTTGCAGGTAAATGGCGTCGGGCAGGTCGGCTTGCGGAATGTCCGTCTTACCGTCCTGTTTTTTCCACTCTTTTTTGACCGTTATGTCAATCAGTTCGCGGGCGGTGTTGACAAACGTTGCCGTTGCAGTTTTCCCACATTCAATAGTGCCGTACGCCATGCCGTCCGCAGAAACAGCGCGGTCTGTGACGCCCTCGATGGACACCGATTGCAGGCTTGTGCCCGCCTGTTTATTTTCCGACACAACAAACCGTGTACCGACAGGGATTTTGTCGATCACAATCTCGCCGTAGTACTCGTCACCGTGTTTTTCCACCATACATTCGTGCTGTATCGGCGGGATTATGCCGCCGAGGCTTTGGCCGCCGACATCGCCGAATCGGACGGTAAAGGTAAACGTCTTGCCTTCCAGTTGCCTTTCCTCACCTGCGGCGGGGACCTTGCGTATAATCAGCTTGCCTGTCTTGACCTTGTTGTTGAAAACCACTTTCAGCTTGGTTAGCTCGTTATCATCGGCCGAATTGCTGTAAGAGCGAAAAACCAGCGTGTCAGCGTCCGGCTTTTGGGGCGTTTTGTACGCGTTCTGGGTGTTGTTTCCGTCAAGGGTTGTATTAACCACTTGTTCCGTTCGGCCATCGTTCGGAGCGGTGCCTCTGACGTTTTGCAACGTGCTAACACTGCCAGTCGTAACAACGTCTTTTTTTCCGTTTACACTTGTAACAGGTACGTCGTTTTCGTATACCGTCCAAGTTGTATCGTACAGTTCGGTGTCGATCTGCTCTTGCAGGGCTATGTAGCTGCCGCGGCGGAACTGGTCATTAAAGGTAACGGTCTCACCGTCCTGCAGCAGGAACCGTCCGTTTTCATCCACAACGTCGCCGTTGCCAAGATTGGAGGAAAACACCGCATAGGCCGCGTTTTCCAGCTTACCGCTTGTGGCAGAGCCATAGTCTGGGACGTTGTACTGCGCGGTGGTAAAGCCTGTTTGTTTCGGCAGGGTCGGCGCACTGCGGAATGTAAAGTTGCGCAGGTAAATGCTGCGGTTATAGTTATCGCCCACCGTAATTCTTGTAAGCTGATTGTTGAAAGCCTCATCTTTTTGCAGGGAATTCAACATCATCCGTACGGTGTACCACGTTCCCGGGTGCAGCGCGGTTGCCGCGCCGTAGACATCGCTGCTTTGCAGCCCCTTGGTGCCAAGGCAGCCCATTTGCTTGCCGCTTGTGTCCCAAAGCTCCACATACAGGTTGCTCAGGGCGCAGGTATCGGTCTGTTTGCCCTGCACATAGACATCAAAGGTCAGGTAGCTGTACGGACTTATATTTATGGCGCTGTCCAACGTCAGTGTGCCGCGGCGCTGGTCGCGGTATAGGCTGGATGGGTCACTTTTATCCGATGACCACAGCACGGCACTGCCTTGGTCTTCGTCTACATCCTTCGGCAGGGACGACTCATAGCTTAATAGCCCCGTGGCCGAACTGTATGCAGTGCTCGGAAGATCCTCGGTTTTAATCGTCGGGGTGTAAGTAGCTGTCGTTCCGTAGTGGGTGGCCAGATTTTGGATGTTGAAGGTGAAAATTTTCTGGTTTCTGAAACTTGCTTGGAACAGCGGGTTCACGTCCGAAACATCGACCTGCTTTTCGACCTGCAATTCGTTATGGTCGGGGAAGTTGAACGCCAGCGCCATGTTAGACTCCCACATGCCGCGCTCCATGTAGTACATGGTCAGGGTGTGGGTGGATTGGTCTTTCAGGGTTTTGGTGGGGCCCTTCTTATTGAACGTGATCGGTTGGCCGTTGTATTTGACGGTTTTGGGTGTTTCGCCGAGCTCATACCCCTTGTAGACCATGGTATCATTTTGGTCGGTGTTCTTGTTGGAACTGACGTAGGGGGTTACGGTGTTGTTTTTGCTAAATTCCAGCAGACCGGACGCTTTACCGTGCGCGCCGCCGACATCCAGCATCAACTCGCCGTCAATGTAGACCCACACGTCATCGTCGCCGGAGAAGAAGAACTTGATAGGAACTTTGATGTCGTTGCCGCTGGTGTCTTTTCCTACAACAACATTGCCGTCCTCTGTAAGCGTAAAGTCAAATTGCAGCTTGGCGCCAAAGCCGTAGTTGTATTGGGATGCTCCGACTGTGTTGACTGTTTGGTTAAACGGGAAAAAGCCGTAGGTGCCATTGGCACTGTTTGGTGACGAAATGTTTTGTGATTTGCTGTCCGTGGTGGGGTTGCCGTCACCACCTTTGGGGGATTCCAGATAATACTTGCCGTCGGTTTGGTTCTGCTTCAAATACAGAGAGCTTTTGCTGCTGTCATAGTACCAATATTCGGCTTTGCTCTCCGGGTCGTTAGCGGACGGATTGTTCGGATCCTGCGCAAAAACACAGTTTTTCTTTAGCGGGAAAGAAACATCCTCGTACACCTTGCCTAGCACGGTGTTAAAGGCGTTTTTGCCTTGCAGGAAGTCCTTGTTAAAGTGCGGGTCAGCCAGCGCTTTTGTTTCGGAATTCTTGGTTCTTAACAGCGGCAGTCCGTCTGCCGTGTCGTCAGAGGTCTTGCTTTCCACAAGGCCCTGGAAGGTGCGGCTGTAATCGGAGCTTTCCTTACCATTATCATCCAAGGCCGAGTTGTTCACGGCCATAAAGATATTGTAGTTGGAACTACCCTCAGCGCCCCAGCCGTATAGGCCCATACCGGTGGCAACGGTTGCAAAGGGGTCGCCCCAGCCTGACTTTTGGAAATGCCCGGTATAAAGCGGGTATTTTACATTGCCATTTGCAATGTAAGCGCTGCTTAATGCGCGGTTGAACTGCTCAAAAGTGACGTACCCGCGCTGGGAAGATGTGGTCACCCACGAGTAAGTGTCGCGGTTCAGGCCATTCAGTTCGTAGTCGGTGTAGTAATCGTACAGGGTGCTTGTGATGTACTTTGTGCCCGGCTCTTGCTCAAACTTGTCGCTTGCAATATCCACAACGGTGGTATTTTTGCCGCTTTCGGCATCGCGGACAGAGGCTTTCTCGCCCCAGTAGCCGTCACGGCTGCCGTCCGTGTAGGCCGACGGGTCGCCGTCGTCGGCAAAGAAGCAGGGTTCTTGCAGGGCTGGGGGGATTTCTGCCGTGCTGTACTTTTTGGTCTTGTTGTATGCGGGGGCGTTTTGGTCATTCGTTGTGGAGAATTGCACCGCGGTGTAAGTGCCCTCAGGAATCTCGCAAGACCACAGCTTGCGGTTGGCGGGGG
>OLPS01000486.1_pt1 | contig 50459 bp, 40 predicted proteins | sample 1673071 | NCBI WGS metagenome assembly OLPS01 (sample SAMEA3136752, study PRJEB25190) | human gut metagenome | reverse complement strand
GTATCATAGAAGAACCTTCTAAACATTATTTTACAGAAAAAGTCTCACATACCCTTTCTTTTTGAAAAAATGCTTCACAGCACAAAGGGCAGAAGCCGAAAATTCGGTTCTGCCCGGTGGGGTCGAAATGTGTATCGTATTTTTTTTGATTTACTTGAGTAAAATCAAAGACTTTCTTTTAAAATTTCGATGATTTCCGCTCGATTGGGAACGTGATAGCCGCCCTTCAGAATCAATGTGACATCTGCGATGCTCTCCAGCATATCCTCGGTTACGCCAAGCTCTGCAAGATGCAGCACTACGCCGATTTCACGCATCCAGTCTTCCATAGCAGAGAGACCCTCCTGTGCTACTTGCTCTGTTGCCTTGCCCTCTGCATTGATGTTCCAGACATTCACAGCAAAACGCTTGAATTTCGGGATGGCATAGGGCAGTATATGGCGATAATATGGCAGGGATACCGCAGAAAGCGTCATGCCGTGGGTCGCATCAGTATAGCCTCCGACTGCCTGCCCAAGCATGTGCACCATCCAGTCGGTATGCTTTCCTTTGTCAATGAGCGTATTCAGTGCCCATGTGGCTGTCCACATGAGATTGCTGCGCGCTTCATAATCCAGTGGATTTTGTACGGCTATGCGGCTGGAATGAATGACAGAGCGCATTAAGCCCTCGCTGATGTAATCACTGGTGTTGTCATCTTCATCCGAAAAATATTGCTCGCAGATATGATTGAAAATATCATATATACCGGAAACCATCTGATATTTCGGCAGTGTAAACGTATATTCAGGATTCAATATCGTAAACCGAGGCATGATTTTTTCATCGGCAAAAACATGAGCAATTTTCTGATGTGTTTCTGTGTTGGTAATCACGCTACCTGCGTTCATTTCGGAGCCGGTGCCGACCATGGTGAGGACGCAGCCGACAGGGACGATTTCGCAGCTCGGTTCTTCAAAGCGAACAAAGTATTTCTCCCAAGGCTCCTCCTCGCAATGAACGGAAACAGAGACAGCCTTGGAATAATCGCAGACAGAGCCGCCGCCTACAGCAAGCAGTAAATCTGCCTTATGCGCACGGGCAATTTCAATTCCCTCATGCAGCTTTGCAACGGTGGGATTGGGCATAACACCGCTAATCTCTGCAACAGTTTTATTATTTTTCTTTAAAAGAGCAGTTACGGCATCATAAATTCCATTTTTCTTAATGGAGCCGCCGCCGTATATCAGCACAACATTTTTGCCGTACTTGGATAGTTCGTCATTGAGGTAGTTCAAGGATTTTTTCCCGAAATACAGCTTGGTTGGATTGCAGTAAGAAAAGTTACCTAACATAATTGCTCACCCATGCCTTTCTTTTTAATTCTTATAAAAATCATGCACCTTTTGATGACTGCTCTTATTTTAGTCGTATTTATTCTGTGGGTTGTGCGAGGGGATTTTGGCGGTATCCCTCCAGCAGATTGTCATTTTCCATGATGAACGGCCGTGTTGTATCCTGCTCCCACGCAACATCATATTTTTCCATGAGATAATCACTCAGCTCTGTCCGATTTTTTAATTTTACCAGACGATATGGCTCCTGGAAGGCGACCTTCTCGATAAAATAAAGCTCTCCGTTTTCTGCGGGAAGCAAAATGCCGACATGACCGATAAAAAGCGTATTATCCGTATCCGAAAATTTGTCATGCAGAACGACGGAGATCAGGCGTGCCTTGTCGTCTGTAAACGAAATGCCGCGTTCCCTCCAGCCTGCCTGCAGAGCCTTGACCTGCTCGGTTACATCGGTACTGTTTGCAGCATTTACAGGTGCGAACAGAGCACAGAATTTGGCGGTACTGTCTCCGCAGAGAACAGAGGAATCCGCAGAAAGCGTTTCAAGATCCAGAAAAAGCGCATCCTCGCCTTGGGTATTCGGCTGATTAGCTCCCACTGTGACAAAGTCGCCGAATAGACTGAAGGCTGTGATCCTGCAATTATATCCGGGAAAGCTGCCGTTTTTTTTCATCCAAGCATCCTGCATTTCATAGGGATCATATTTGGTTTCAGTTGGTGCCGCGCTTTCAAAGCCCTTCGTTAGCCACTCACTTTTTACATCTGCACGAAAGGCATCGACCTTGGCAAAAAGGGTATCAATTCTGTTTTCCTTTACCCCAGCATCCGAGAGACCTTGGCGAAGCAGGCTGCGAGATTCTTCATCCGTCAGATTGGAATATACAGCGGTTTTCAGTGGCAGCTGTTGGCTGTCTGCTTTTGTTGCTGCACAGCCGCAAAAGCCGCTTAGGGTTAGGCTTGCAGCCAGCAGCAGGGTGGCATATTTTTTCAAATTCATGTGCATCTACCTTCCTTATAATGGATTTGGGTGGAGCATACTTCTTTCAAGGTGTTAGCCAAGAATGCGCCGGTCGAAATGTTGCAAGACTGGCGCAAACCGGATAAATATTGGATTTTTACGGTAGTTCAGATTATTCCCACTCAATCGTTGCGGGTGGCTTAGAGGTGATATCATACACGATACGATTGACATGCTTTACCTCATTTACGATACGGGTAGAAACCTTATCCAGCACCTCATAGGGGATTCTTGCCCAATCGGCAGTCATGAAGTCGGTTGTGGTTACGCCGCGCAGGGCAATGGTATAATCGTAGGTACGGAAGTCGCCCATAACGCCAACGGAGCGCACATCTGTGATAACCGCGAAATACTGGTTAATGTCTCTGTCCAGACCTGCCTTTGCGATTTCCTCTCTGAAAATCGCATCCGCATCCTGCAAAATCGCAACCTTATCTTCTGTTACCTCGCCAATCACGCGCACACCCAGACCGGGGCCGGGGAAGGGCTGACGATATACCAGATATTCCGGCAGACCGAGCTCCAGACCCATCTGACGCACCTCATCCTTAAACAGCAGGCGCAGGGGTTCAATCAGCTCCTCAAAATCAACAACGGAGGGCAGACCGCCTACGTTATGATGGGATTTGATGACTGCGGAATCTCCCAGACCGCTTTCGATGATATCGGGATAAATCGTTCCCTGCACCAGATAATCTACCTTACCGATTTTTCTTGCTTCATCTTCAAATACACGAATAAATTCCGCGCCGATGATTTTACGCTTCTGTTCGGGGTCGGTTACGCCCTTCAGCTTGGAAAGGAAACGCTCCTGTGCATTTGCTCTTACGAAATGAGAATCGAAATAGCCGTCAAAAATCTGCTCTACCTCGTCGCCTTCGTTTTTACGCATCAGACCATGGTCAACGAAAACGCAGGTCAGCTGCTTGCCGATTGCCTTGGAAACCAAAGCCGCAACAACGGAGGAATCCACGCCGCCGGAGAGGGCGCACAAAGCCTTGCCGTCGCCAACCTGCTCGCGGATTTTTTTAATCTGGTCTTCGATGTAGTTTGTCATTGTCCAATCGCCCTTGCAGCCGCAGACCTCAAACAGGAAGTTTTTAATCAATGCAGAGCCTTTGGGTGTATGGTTTACCTCAGGGTGGAACTGCACGCCATAGAAGCCCTTTGCTTCACATTCGATGGCAGCTGCGGGGCAGGTAGGGGTTTTTCCGATAATACGGAAGCCTTCGGGCAGCTCTGTCACATAATCCGTGTGGCTCATCCAGCAAATTTCATTTGCGCCGATGCCCTTTAGCAGCTTGCTTGTGGTATCGAAGGCAACCTTAGCCTTGCCATATTCACTCAGCTCGGCAGCATGTCCAACCTTGCCGCCCAGTGTGTACGCCATCAGCTGACAGCCGTAGCAGATACCCAGAATGGGTACGCCCAGAGAAAACAGGGCAGGGTCAACCTTAGGAGAAGCGTCATCGTAAACGCTGTTGGGGCCGCCTGTGAAGATGATGCCCTTGGGGTTTTTCGCCTTGATTTCCTCCAAGGATTTTTTCCAGGGCATGATTTCGCAGTATACATGATGTTCTCTGACACGGCGGGCAATCAGCTGGTTATACTGACCGCCGAAGTCCAGAATGAGGATCATTTCTTGATTCATTATATCCCTCCGTTTTTATGAAAAGTTTTATTTTTTTCATGATAGAAAAAGAATGAGAAAACCGCCGGCAGTGCCGACGGTCTGCTTACTATCGTTTCTTTTTTCTATCTTACCATAGCAAAAAAAGATTGACAAGAGAAAGCAGCGCGCTATCTGTGTATTTTTCCGAAAAACAGATAAGAATATTTTATGGGACGGATAAAAGTTTTTTGTGGAAACACAAGGGAAAAAGAGTTGAAAGTTCAAGAAAAAACAGATATAATGTGGGAGTTGGTATTTTATCATTATAAAAGGAGGGTTTCTTTTGGATTTTATTGAAAAGTGTTTCAAGTTGAAGGAAAATAAAACCACCTTCAAAACAGAGCTGATGGCAGGCTTGACCACCTTCATGACGATGGCGTACATCCTCGTGGTTAACCCCAGCATCCTCTCTACCACAGGCATGGATGCCGGTGCGCTTCTGACAGCAACCTGTATCGCTTCTGCCTTAGGTACATTCTTTATGGCATTTTTTGCAAACTATCCCTTTGTTCTGGCACCCGGTATGGGGCTGAATGCGTATTTTGCTTTTACCATTTGCGCGCAGAAGGGGTATAGCTGGCACGTTGCATTGGCTGCGGTATTCATCGAGGGTATTATCTTTATTATTTTATCCGCAATCAATGTCCGCGAGGCAATCTTCAATGCCATTCCCGCAAACATGAAAAAAGCGGTCAGCGTCGGTATCGGTATGTATATCGCATTCATCGGCTTGCAGAATGCAGGTGTTGTTATCAATAATGCTTCTACCTGCGTCAGCCTTGGTGATGTAAAGACCGTTCCTGTTGCACTTGCTCTGATTGGTACCATCATCACACTGGTGCTGGTTATCAGAAAGGTAAAGGGCGCACTTCTGGTTGGTATCCTGATTACATGGATTCTGGGTATCATCTGCCAGCTTGCAGGGGTTTATGTGGTTGATGTGGAAGCAGGCGTATATTCCCTGATTCCCACAGGTCTGATTTCCGCACCCCCCAGCATCGCACCCATTGCTGGCAAGCTGAGCTTCTCCGGTATTTCCATCTTCGATTTTATCGTTGTGATTTTTGCGTTCCTGTTCGTTGACCTGTTCGATACACTGGGTACACTGATTGGGGTATCCACAAAGGCAGGCTTCCTCGATAAGGAGGGCAAGCTGCCCAGAATCAAGGGCGCACTGTTCGCAGACGCATTGGCAACCACCGTTGGTGCCGTTCTGGGTACCTCTACAGTAACCACCTTCGTTGAATCTGCATCCGGCGTTTCCGATGGCGGTCGTTCCGGTCTGACAGCACTCACAGCAGGTGTCCTGTTCCTGGTTGCACTGCTGTTCTCTCCCATTCTGACAACTATCCCTTCCTTTGCTACTACACCCGCACTGGTTGTTGTTGGTCTGATGATGGTTGAAAACGTAAGAGATATTGATTTCTCTGATTACACAGAAGGCTTCCCTGCATTCATGACAATCCTGATGATGGTTGTATGCTACAGCATCTCCGAGGGTCTGGTATTCGGCGTAATTTCCTATGTACTGCTGAAGCTGTTCGGCGGCAAAAAGAACGAGCTGAATCCCGTTATCGTCATCATTGCAATTCTGTTCTTCTTAAAGCTGATTCTTGGCTGATTTGCAATTTCATAAAAACGTGTTATAATAACCATGTCCTGAAAAGTATTTTTTTCGGGCATGGTTTTCTTTTTTTGGTTTACCCGTTAAAAAATTGCTAAAAAATTGCTGGGAAATGAATTTGAGATGTCCTTTTTCAGGGACAGGAAAGGCTGGTTACTATGAAAAATCTTCTGGTTGCCCAATCCGGCGGGCCTTCTGCTGCCATCAATGCGACCTTGGCAGGCGTTGTGGAAAAAGCAATGACCAATCAGAATGTTGGTAAAATTTATGGTGCGAAAAACGGTATTATGGGTATCCTGACGGATAAGCTGATTGACCTGACAGAGACACTGGCAGACCCAGAAACCTTGCAGCTGCTTTGCCAGACACCGTCCTCTGCGCTTGGCTCCTGCCGCATGAAGCTGTCCGATTGGGAGGAAAGTACCTTTGAATATGATAAGATTCTGGGGATTTTCCGTAAATATGATATCGGTTATTTCGTTTATATCGGTGGGAATGATTCTATGGATACCGTGCATAAGCTGGCAGGCTTCTGCGAACGCATGCGTATTGATGATGTCAAAATCATCGGCGCACCGAAAACGATTGATAATGACCTGATGGAAACAGACCATTGCCCCGGCTTTGGCTCTGCGGCGAAATATGTTGCGGCAACGATGTCCGAAATTGCCTGCGACTGTAACGTATATGCGCAGCCCTCCATTACGATTGTGGAAATCATGGGCAGGGATGCAGGCTGGCTGACGGCTTCCTCTGCGCTTGGCAGATTGAACGGAGATTCTGCGCCCGATTTGATTTATCTTTGCGAGAGACCCTTCCTTGTAGACCGTTTTCTGGAGGATGTGCGTGAAAAAATGGCGGAAAAGCATTCTATCGTCATTGCGGTCAGCGAGGGTCTGCGCAACGAGGAGGGCGATTATGTGACCGATTCCCTGCAAAACAGAGCGGCGGACGCATTCGGGCATAAAATTCTGGCGGGTGCGGCGCGCTATCTGGAGGAAATCCTCCGTTTTGAAATCGGCTGCAAGGTCAGAAGCATTGAGCTGAATGTGATGCAGCGTTGTGCGTCTCATGTGGCATCCGCATCCGATATTTATGAATCCAGATTGATTGGCGCGGCGGCGGCAGATTATGCCATCAGCGGCGGCACAGGCAAAATGGCCTGCATCCGTCGTACCTCTGTGCAGCCTTACCGCTTCGGCATTGATTTCGTGGATATCGGGCAGATTGCAAACCATGTGAAAACCGTTCCCGATGAATGGATTAACGAGGCGGGCAACGATGTGACAGAGGAAATGCTTACATATCTTCTGCCCCTCATTCAAGGCGAATTGCCCTGTACCTATAAAAACGGTGTTCCCGTACATCTGCATCTGTATTAAGTATCTGCAAGCCATGTTCGCGCATGGCTTTTTTTATTGTGGTATAAATTCCAATATTTGTGTCCATACTCCCTCCAAAGAGGTGATACAATGCGAAAAACAGCAGTCATTGCAGCTCTGCTCAGCTTTCTGGTTTGCCTGCTGGCAGGGTATTACGCAGCCCTTTGGAGAGGGGAGCAGCATCCGGCAGAAACGGAGGCACATGCCGTTTTGGAAGAAAAAAAGCGGATTCATGCCGGAACGAAAATCGTTTATCAATATTTTTATACGCAGGATAGGGTGATGAAAAAGCATATCGAGCCGGCACCGGAATTTTTGCAGGGCTTGGATCTGGAACAGCTAAAGAGCATTTATACAGGCTGGCAGGTGGTCTTTTTCTCATCGGAGCAGGTGATTCTGCGGTGCAGCATCGAGGGGATGAGTGATGAGGTTTATGTTCTGGGCGAGGATGAAGGCTTTCTTGCGGTTTTCTATGAGGATGGAAAAAAGCAGCTGCGCCTGAAGGAGCGGACAGAGCTGCCGCTTTCCGCCTTGCCGGATGGCGAAGCAAGACAGCTTCAAGAGGGGATGCGCGTCATCGGGGAGGAAAATCTGGCGAAGGTGCTTGCGGATTTTATGTCATAAGGAATTTCGGATAAGAAGATTTTATTTCTAATAAGAAAATTTTATTGTAAAAAGAAAACTATAAATTTATCTTATTTCCAAAGCGGCTTTCCTTTCTGGACAAGAATTGCCCCACATGCTATACTGGATTTGTGAAAACTCCCCTATATTTTTCACCCATCATACCTTCTCTTTTTTAGAAAAGAGGGAGCGACCGCAGATGACTGCATTGAAGCACTGCTTGGTCGCTCTTTTTTTGCTTGCGGGGGAATTTTTCGGAAAAATTGACACGTCCTGTCCTTTCCCCTTATAATAAAAACCGATGATGTGCAAAGGAAGGTGGTGAAAGCCGATGGATGATAATTTCGGTCTGTCTGCGGAGGAATTTCGCATACAGGCAGTCTATAGCGATGAAACAAGGCAGTTCCGCTCTCCTGCGGAGCCGACCGCGGCGGATTGGGTCAATGTGCGGCTTCGTGTCGGGAGAGGGACGGTTTCTGCTGCTTTCCTCTGCACGAATGAACGGGAATATCTCATGGAGGAGGCGGAAACGCAGGGGGCTTTTTCTTATTTTCAGGCAACCCTGCCCCCGACTGCGGAGGAAATGACCTATTATTTCCGCCTGCAATGCGGCGAAGCAGTAGGCTATTATACAAAATACGGCTTTTTTTCGGAATATAAGCACGAAGGGGAATTTCGGATTTTCCGCGATTACCGAACCCCCGATTGGGCGAAGGGCGCGGTGATGTATCAGATTTACCCCGACCGCTTTGCCAATGGGGATGTCTCCAATGATGTGAAAACGAATGAATATATTTATCTGAAGCAGAAAACCGAGCAGGTCACGGATTGGAACAGCCTGCCTGCCGCAAGCGATATTAACCGTTTTTACGGCGGCGATTTGCAGGGCGTGCTCAATAAGCTGGACTATCTGGCGGAGCTGGGCGTAGAGGTGCTTTATTTCAATCCGCTTTTTGTTTCGCCAAGCAATCATAAATACGATACGCAGGATTATTGGCATATCGACCCCCATTTCGGGAAAATCGTCAGAGAAAGCGGTTCTGTTCTGGCGGCGGATGCCAAAACGAATGAAACCGCATCGCTTTATGCCGCTCGCACAACAGCGGACGAAAACCTTGCCGCCTCGGATGCACTTTTCGCAGAGTTGATACAGCAGGCGCACGCAAGAGGGATGCGCGTCATTCTGGACGGCGTTTTCAACCATTGCGGAGCCTTTCATAAATGGCTCGACAGAGAGGGACTTTATAGGGGCAAGCTGCGCGGCGCATATCGGTATGCGGATAGCCCCTATCATGATTATTTTTACTGGAACGCGGATGGCACCTACGAGGGCTGGTGGGGCTATGAAAACCACCCGAAGCTGAATGTGGAGGGCTGTGCGGCGCTCCGAGAGGAGCTTCTTGCGATTGCAAGGCGTTGGGTTTCGCCGCCGTTTGATGCGGATGGCTGGCGGCTGGATGTTGCCGCGGATTTAGGAAAAACAGAGGAATTCAACCATGCCTTCTGGCGGATGTTTCGCACTGCGGTCAAGAGCGTTTCTCCCGATAAGCTGATTCTGGCGGAGCATTACGGCGATGCCGCCCCTTGGCTGACGGGCAATCAATGGGATTCCATTATGAATTACGATGCCTTCATGGAGCCTGTCACATGGTTTCTGACGGGGGTTTCCAAGCATAGCACCGAAAAGCGCGAGGATATGTATAATAATGCGGATGTGTTCTGGGGAACCATGAGCTATCAGATGGGGAAGCTGCCGTCACAGGCAATTTCTGTTGCCATGAATCAGCTTTCCAATCATGACCATTCCCGCTTTCTCACGCGCACCAATCGCCAAATCGGCAGAGTGGAAACAGAGGGCAGTGCCGCGGCGGATGCAAATGTGGAAAAAGCAGTGCTGCGGGAAGCTGTTTTGCTGCAAATGACATGGAACGGTGCGCCGACCGTATATTACGGGGACGAAGCAGGCGTAACAGGCTGGACAGATCCCGATAACCGCCGCACCTATCCCTGGGGCAGGGAGGATATGGAGCTGATTGCCTTCCATAAGGCAGCAATTTCCCTGCGGAAAGAGTATCCCGTTCTACGCCATGGCTCGCTGAAGCAGCTTTATGGGGCGTATGGCGTGCTTGCCTACGGGCGGTTCGATGAAAAAGAAAAAATTCTGGTTGCGCTGAATAATACAGAGGAAATCCGGACGGTGTCCATCCCTGTCTGGCAGATGGGCGTGCAGACAGAAGGCACGCTGCAAAATTGCCTCATGACGAATCGGGACGGCTTTACGGTGTTCGGCTTTTCCTATCCCATCCGAAACGGGAATGTGCTGCTGCCCCTGCCGCCGAAAAGCGCAATGGCAGTAAGAGAAATTTAATATATTTTAATTATATAAGGAAGAAAAAGAATGAAGATTTTATATGAGGATGCAGTCATGCTTGCGGCAGTGAAGCCGCAGGGGATGCCTGCGCAGGCGGATAAAACAGGAGATTTGGATCTGCTTTCCGCCTTGGAGGAATATACCGGACAGCCGCTTGGGCTTCTGCATCGCTTAGACAGACCTGTCGGTGGCGTAATGCTGTTTGCGAAGGAGAAAAGGACAGAAGCCTTTCTTGCGAAGGAAATACAGGCGCATCGGCTGAAAAAAGCCTATCTGACGGTGCTTTGCGGCAGATTGCCTGCGGCGGAGGGAGGATTAGAGGATTATCTTCTGAAAAACGCACGCACGAACCTTTCCGAAGTGGTTTCCAAGGAGAGAAAGGGCGCAAAGCGTGCCGCTCTGCGGTATCGGCGGCTTGCGGAGAGAGAAACGGAGCAGGGCGTGCTGACCTTGGCGGAAATCGAGCTGGAAACAGGCAGGCATCACCAGATTCGCGTCCAGACTTCTCATGCAGGCGTGCCCATCTGGGGGGATAAAAAATATAACAAAGGACTTCCAAAGCGCGGCAAAACGGAGATTGCGCTCTGGTCTTACCGCTTGGAGGGCATCCATCCCGATACGAAACAGCCGTTTTCCTTTACCGCCAAGCCCGAAGGGGAGCCGTTTTCACTTTTTTCGGAAGAATTAACGGAATTGTAAGAAGTATCCTTTGCAATTTCCAGTAAGTTGGTATATAATATGGGAATATCAGAAGAAACCTACGGAGAAGAACCTGTATCGGTTCTTTTCTTTCCGGAATAAATTAGCAATCACAATCATTGATGGCTAACAAATTAAACCAAGGAAGGTGAATAGGATGCAGGAGAAATATACAAAAAAGGCCTTTGATGTGCTGCAAAGGGCAAAGGAGGCCGCAGCAAAGCTTGGCAATGAATATATCGGCACAGAGCATATTCTGCTTGGGCTGACATTGGTGCAGCAGAGCGTTGCCGCAAAGGCGTTGGAGGGTCAGAATGTGACCTACCATCAGGTGATGGAGCGCATTTGCGAAATGCAGGGGGAAAAGCAGAAATTTTATCTCCCCTTGGATATGACACCGCGTGCAAAGCGTGTGGTGGAGCGCAGCAAGCAGGAGGCGGTGCGTCTGGGGGAAAATTATGTTGGGACAGAGCATATTCTGCTGGCACTTCTGCGTGAACCGGATACGCTTGCTATCACGCTTTTGGAGGATTTGGGCGTAGATATTCAAACACTGTATGAGGATATCATGCTGCTTCTGGGCGAAAGCGAAGCGCAGCCTGCCGGTGTGCAGGGGATGCACGAACGCCCGAAGGAGGAAATTTCCGAGACGGAAACACTGGATAAATTCAGCCGAGATATGACGGCACTGGCAAAGCAGGGAAAATTCGACCCGATTGTCGGCAGAGAGCAGGAGATTGAGCGTATCATCCGGATTCTGAGCCGCAGAACGAAGAATAACCCCTGCCTGATGGGTGACCCCGGTGTCGGGAAAACGGCGATTGTGGAGGGTCTGGCGCAGAAAATCAGTGATGGCAATGTGCCCGATACCCTGCGGCATAAGCGGATTCTTTCTCTGGATTTGTCCGCTATGGTCGCAGGCTCGAAATATCGTGGGGAATTTGAGGAACGCATGAAAAAGGCGCTGGAGGATGTAAAGGCGGCAGGCAATATCATTCTTTTCATTGATGAAATCCATACCGTCATCGGCGCAGGTGCGGCAGAGGGCGCGATTGATGCCTCGAATATTCTCAAGCCGGCGCTGGCAAGAGGGGAAATTCAGCTGATTGGCGCAACCACCCTTGAGGAATACCGCAAGCATATCGAAAAGGATGCCGCCTTTGAGCGGCGGTTTCAGCCTGTGCGCGTGGAGGAGCCGACAGAAGCGGTTGCCGTGCAAATGCTGACAGCACTGAAGGACCCCTATGAAATGCACCATAGGGTACGCATTTCGGATGAAGCAATCGCGGCGGCGGTTAGGCTTTCCGCACGCTATGTAACGGAGCGATTCCTGCCGGATAAGGCAATCGACCTGATTGACGAAGCAGCCTCCTGTCTGCGTCTTTCTGCGTATACTGCGCCCACCTCCATCAAGGAGCTGGAGGCAAGAATTGCAGAGCTGGAGCAGGAAAAGGAGACTGCCATTAAGACAGAGGAATTTGAACAGGCGGCGGAAATCAAAAAGCTGCAGGATGGTCTGCGTACCAGTCTGAAGGCGGCAAAGCGCGCATGGGAATCCACGCATGACAGCGGCGAAATTGTGGTGACGGCAGATAATGTCGCAGAAATCGTTTCCCGTTGGACGGGAATCCCCGTGCAGAGCATGCAGGAGGAGGAAAGTCAGCGTCTGCTCCATCTGGAGGAAGTTCTGCACAAAAGAGTCATCGGGCAGGACGAAGCAGTGAAGGCACTGGCAAAGGCTGTCCGCCGTGGGCGTGTCGGCTTGAAGGACCCCAACAGACCCATCGGTTCCTTCCTGTTCCTCGGCCCTACGGGTGTCGGCAAGACGGAGCTTTCCAAGGCACTGGCGGAAGCGCTTTTCGGGGACGAAAATGCCATGGTGCGGATTGATATGTCCGAATATATGGAAAAGCACAGCGTTTCCAGAATGGTCGGCTCTCCTCCGGGCTATGTCGGCTATGAGGAGGGCGGTCAGCTGAGCGAAAAGGTGCGCCGCAATCCTTATTCTGTTGTGCTGTTTGATGAAATCGAAAAGGCATCCCCTGAGGTGTTTAATATTCTTTTGCAGGTTTTGGACGATGGACACATTACGGACGGGCAGGGCAGAAAGGTGGACTTCAAGAATACCGTTATCATCATGACCTCGAACGCAGGCGCGCGCAGCATTGCCGCACCCAAGCGTCTGGGCTTTACGAGCGTGGAAACGCCCGAGCAGAGCTATGAAATGATGAAAAAGGGCGTGATGGATGAAATCAAGACCATCTTTAAGCCCGAATTTCTGAACCGTATTGATGATATTATCGTGTTCCATCCGCTGGAAAAGGAGGAAATCACGAGAATTGTGTGGCTTCTGACGGATGTGATGGCAAAGCGTGTAAAGGAAAATATGAATATTACGGTTTCCTTTACCAAAAAAGCAATCGAAAAAATTGCCGAGGAGGGCTATGATAAGGCGTATGGCGCAAGACCGCTGCGCCGAGCCATCCAGTCTAAGATTGAGGATGCCTTCGCGGAGGAATATCTTCTGGGCAATATCAAAGCGGGGGATAAGGTTTCCGTTGGTCTGAAAACGAATGGATTCAGCTTCCGCGTTGTGAAATAATACAGGATTTTATGCAAAAGATTTCAAAAAATTAGCTATACCTGCAATCTATTTTGTGTTATAATCATAACCGTAGTTTTATCCGCTGACAGTGGAGCACAAACAAAGGTTCAAACGTCGGGAATCTCTTTTTTTCGGGTTTCTCGGGCGAGGCACAATAGAGAAGCGAGTGGAGGTACTGAAAATGGCAGTAATCGAAGAATTGATTAGACAGGAAGACAATGGCACAATCAGTTTCGGCAATCATCTGATGGACGAAAAGAAGAAAGTCCTTGATTTTGAAGTGAGTGGTGACTTATATAAAATCAAAACCTTTAAGGAAATCACAAAGCTGGAAAAGAACGGTAAAATGCTGCTGGAAACAGTTCCCGGCGCAACCGTACATAATTTCACCGTAAACGAAAGAGGCGCAGAATTTACCGTTGAGGGGCTGGAGGATACACAGATTACCATGGAGCTGGAGCCCGATACAGAATATAAGATTTTGATTGACGATGTGAATGTCGGCAAGATGAAAACAAATCTGGCAGGCAAGGTAACCTTCAGCGTAGAGTTGGGTAAGGATACCCCTTCTGTTGCAATCGAAAAAATCGGCTGATAAAAAACAAAAAGGGACTGTAATCCGGTAGGTTGGATTGCAGTCCTTTTATTATAGAAAAGATACGATTGAGGGAATGCTATGAAAATCAAAACAGTCTATCAATGTACAAGCTGCGGATATCAAAGCCCGAAATGGGCAGGCAAATGCCCCGATTGCGGCGAATGGAATACCCTTGCGGAAACGGCGCAGGTCAGGGGTAGCGCAAAGGCGGCGAAGGCAGCACCGAAGCAGCCGGTTTCCCGCCTTTCGGAGGTGGAAACGGGCAGTGACCAACGCCTGCTGACAGGCATTGCGGAATTTGACCGCGTGATGGGCGGCGGCATTGTGCGCGATTCCGTCACCATCATCACCTCGCCTCCCGGCGGCGGCAAATCCACCCTGAGCCTGATGGCGGCATCTGCGCTGGCAAAGCAGGGCTTTCGGGTGCTTTATGCATCGGGGGAGGAGAGTGACAGTCAGATTAAAAACCGTGCAGACCGTATTCTGGACACCATTGCGGAAAATATCTGGATTGTGGCGGACACCTCTATGGACAACGTATTGGACGCGATTCGGGAAATTGACCCCGATCTGATTATTCTGGACAGCATCCAGACCTTTTCTCTGGCGGAATTTTTGCCCTCGCGCGCAGGCAACCCGACGCAGACCATGGAATGTGCGTCTGCTCTGGTGGCGCAGGCAAAAAATAAAAGCCGCCCCAGAGCGGTGCTGATGATAGGGCAGATGAATAAAAGCGATGAAATCGCAGGTCTGCGTGCCTTGGAGCATCTGGTGGATGCGGTGCTTGTGCTGGAGGGCGAGGGTGCGGATGAGCTGCGGTGTCTGGTTGCAACGAAAAACCGCTTCGGCAGTACGGGCGAAATGGGCTTTTTCACTATGACAGAGGCAGGGCTTGCGTCCATCGAAAACCCCTCGGCTTATTTTGTAACGAAACGGGAGAGGGGCGATTTTGTTTCCGGCAGTGCGATTGCGGTTTTGAAGGAGGGCTCTCGTCCTGTCATTGCGGAAATCGAAAGTTTGGTTTCCCCTTCCTTCACGCCGTATCCCTCGCGCATCAGCGAAACCATGAAAAAGGATACCATGAATACGCTGATTTCCATTCTGGAGCAGAGGGGCGGCATTAAGCTCTATGATAAAAATGTTGTCATCAAGACCACAGGCGGTCTGTATCTGAAGGAGCAGGCGGCAAATCTTGCCGTGCTGATGAGCATTGCTTCTTCCGTTTATGACAAGTCGATTCCCTCGGATTGGGCATTTCTTGCCGATGTCGGGCTGACGGGCGAATTGAAGCGTGTCCCTTCTATGGAAAGCCGCATCAAGGAGCTGGACCGCATGGGCTTCAAGCAGGTTTTCATTTCCGCAGGCGGCATGCGGGAGCTGCATTTGGAGAATATCCGTGTGGTGGAAGCAAAATTTTTGTCACAACTTCTGAATCATGTCTTTGGGAAAAAAGGAAATGGATAAAGAATACAGTTTTTTGTCCACAATATAAAGACATAAGTATTTCTTATAGGTATTCGACACAATTTATGGTTTACGAATAGAAATTCCTGTATTATAATAGGGAGAAACTATGTTTTTCCAAGACAAGTCAAAAATGCTTTGGCATCCAAAGCAATCTATACAAAAACCGAAAAAGGAGGTATCCCCCATGCAGAACGTAGAAATTAGAAAATTTAAAAAGGTTCTGGTTGCAAACCGTGGCGAAATTGCCATTCGTGTGTATCGTGCGCTGAATGAATTGGGCATTCAGACAGTAGGTATTTTCTCAAAGGAGGATAAATATGCGCTGTTCCGCACAAAAACGGACGAGGCTTATATGCTGAACCCCGAAAAAGGTCCTCTGGACGCATATCTGGATATCAATAACATCATCAAAATTGCGAAAGCAAAAGGTGTAGATGCGATCCATCCCGGATATGGGTTCCTTTCCGAAAATCCCGAATTTGTTGAGGCATGCGAAAAAGAGGGGATTGCTTTTATCGGCCCCAATGTAGATGTCATGTATAAAATGGGGGATAAGATTTCTTCCAAGAAAATGGCAATCGAATGTAATGTTCCCATCATCCCCGGTGTTGACCATGCAGTCAGAAGTCTGGATGAGGTAATGGAGGTTGCCCGGAAGGTCGGCTATCCCGTTATGCTGAAGGCATCCAACGGCGGCGGCGGTCGCGGTATGCGTATTGTAAATTCCGCAGAGGAAATGCCCAAGGAATTTGAAGAAGCAAGAAACGAAGCAAAGAAGGCCTTTGGTGATGATAAAATTTTCGTAGAAAAATATCTGCGTGACCCCAAGCATATCGAAGTACAGGTGCTTGGCGATAAATACGGCAATGTGGTGCATCTGTTTGACCGTGACTGTTCCGTGCAGAGAAGACACCAGAAGGTAATCGAATTTGCGCCTGCCTTTACCGTAAGCCAGCCTGTCAGAGAAAAAATTCTGGCGGATGCAGTGCGTCTGTCCAAGCATGTAGGCTATAAGAACGCCGGCACACTGGAATTTCTGGTGGATGCCGATGAAAACTACTACTTCATCGAAATGAACCCTCGTATTCAGGTAGAGCATACCGTTTCCGAGGAGGTAACCGGTATTGATATCGTGCAGGCACAGATTCTGATTGAGGAGGGCTATCCTCTGAGTGCGCCCGAAATCGGCATTTCCTCTCAGGAGGATGTACACTGCAACGGCTATTCCGTGCAGCTGCGTATCACAACGGAAGACCCTGCAAACAATTTCATGCCCGATACAGGCAAGATTAACGTATATCGTTCCCCTGCCGGCAACGGTATCCGTCTGGATGGCGGCACAGCCCACACAGGCGCAGAGGTTACTCCCTATTATGACAGCCTGCTGGTTAAGATTATCGCGCATGACAGAACCTTTAAGGGCGTGACCAATAAGGCAATTCGTGCGATTAAGGAAACTCGTATCCGCGGCGTAAAAACAAATATTCCTTTCCTCATCAATGTTTTGCAGAGCGAAACATGGAGTGAAGGGAAATGTACGACAACCTTTATCGAAAAAACACCTGAGCTGTTCCGCTTCATTCCCGGAAAGGACAGAGCAAGCAAGATTGCGGAATTCATCGGCAACCAGATTGTCAATGAATCCAAGGGACAGAAGCCGCAGTTTGACCCCATCGTTGTGCCCTCCTTCGGCAAGACCGAAAATGGCAAAACCATTGAGGTTCCCGGTGCAAGGGATACCTTCCTCAAGATGGGCGCAAAGGCATATACACAGTCCCTTTTGAAGGAAAAACGCCTGCTGGTAACAGATACCTCCATGCGTGACGCGCATCAGTCCCTGATGGCAACCAGACTGCGTACCAATGACCTGATGGCCGCTGCACCCGCAACAAATATGGCAATGGCAAACGCCTTCTCCGTAGAAGCATGGGGCGGCGCAACCTTTGACGTTGCGTATCGTTTCCTCAAGGAATCCCCTTGGGTGCGTCTGCAGCAGCTGAGAGCGGCAATGCCCAACACACTGATTCAGATGCTCCTGCGTGCATCCAACGCAGTCGGCTATGCAAACTACCCCGATAACGTGGTGCAGAAATTCATTGAGGTTTCCGCAGAACGCGGCATTGATGTGTTCCGTATTTTCGATTCCCTCAACTGGGTGGAAAATATGAAAATGCCCATCGAGGTTGCGCTGAATACAGGCAAAATCGTAGAAGGCTCCATCTGCTACACAGGGGATATCTTAGACCCTAACGAAACAAAATATACACTGGATTACTATATCAGAAAAGCAAAAGAGCTGGAGGCTATGGGCTGTCACATCTTCGCAATCAAGGATATGGCAGGTCTTTTGAAGCCCTATGCGGCGAAGGAGCTGTTCAGCACACTGAAAAAAGAGCTTCACATTCCTCTGCACCTGCATACACACGATACCACAGGCAACGGTGTCAGCACCGTTCTGATGGCGGCAGAGGCAGGCGTGGATATTGTTGACCTTGCAATCCAGTCCATGTCCTCTCTGACCTCTCAGCCCTCCATGAACGCTGTTGTGGAAGCGCTGAAGGGCACAGAAAGAGATACCGGTCTGAATACCGAACAGCTGATTGAGCTGAGCCATTATTATCAGGGCGTGCGTCAGATTTTCACAGGCTTTGAAAGTGAAATGAAGACACCCAATACGGAAATCTATAAATACGAAATCCCCGGCGGTCAGTATTCCAACCTGCTGGCACAGGTTAAGGCAATGGGCTCCGCCGACCAGTTCGAGGAAATCAAGCACCTGTATAAGGATGCGAATGACCTTCTGGGCAACATCGTTAAGGTAACACCCTCCTCTAAGGTTGTTGGCGATATGGCAATCTTCATGTCCAAAAACGGACTGACAAAGGATAACATCATGACAGAAGGGGCGGAGGTTTCCTATCCCGATTCCGTTGTGGATTACTTCCTTGGCAACATCGGTCAGCCTGAGGGCGGCTTCCCTGCGGATTTGCAGAAAATCGTGCTGAAGGGGCAGAAGCCCATCGAGGGCAGAGCAGGCGCACTGCTTCCTCCTGCGGATTGGGAAGCTATCGAAAAGCATCTGCATGAAGCACATGCCCTGAAGAAGGTGAACCCCAGAAATGTGCTTTCCTATGCACTGTATCCTAAGGTATATGATGACTATGTAAACCATGAGGAGGTTTATACAGACGTATCCAAGCTGAGCAGTGATGTATTCTTCTTCGGTCTGGCGAAGGGCGAAGAAACCTCTATCGAAATCGGCGAAGGTAAGGATATTCTGATTAAATATATCGATATGACAGAGCCCAATACAGAGGGTATCCGCACACTGACCTTTGAAATCAACGGCGTAATGCGTGAAATTAAGGTTCTGGATAAGCACCTTGAGGTAAAGAGCGACGGTAAGCTGAAGGCAGATAAAAATAATCCCTTCCACCTTGGCTCCTCCATCCCCGGCACCGTTTCCAAGATTCTGGTGAAGGAGGGCGAGGAGGTCAAGAAGAACCAGCCTCTGCTGACGGTTGAAGCAATGAAGATGGAAACCTCCATTGTTGCAAATCAGGACGGCGTGATTGATAAGATTTATGTAAAAGAGGGCGAACAGGTAAATCAGGGCGATTTGCTGGTTTCCTTCGTACAGGAGGGCTGATATTTTTCAGTCGGTATAAAAATAACGAAGCTAAGGCACAATCCTTTATGGGTTGTGCCTTTTTCATGGGCTGATTTTTTATAGAAAAAAATTGTTCCGAGAAAAAAAGTATGCTATGATAAATTTATGATTTGACGAACCCTGATGAAGAAGAAAGGATGTAGCAGATGAATTGGAAAGACCGTTTTTCCGGCAGGCTTCTGTCTGCGGATGAGGCTGTGCGGCAGATTCGCTCCGGCGAAACCATCTCTATCGCGCACGTTGGCTCCGAGCCGTATGCGCTGGTGGATGCACTGGCACGCAATGCGGATGCCCTTACAGATGTGGATATGCACTTCATGCTTTCCCTCAGAAAGGAGGAGCCGCATATCGCGAAGGGGATGGAAAAGCATCTGCGCTTTTTCGGCTATTTTCTGGGCGGCAGTACAAGAGGGGCAGTTGCGGAGAGCAGAGCGGAATATCTGCCTTGCTTTTTCCATCTTTATCCCCGCATGCTCAGAGAACGTGGCGGTGTGGATGTGCTTCTGATTTCCGTTTCCGAGCCGGATGCGCATGGCTATTGCTCCATGGGGCCGGGGATTGACCATCTGCCTGCCTTTCGGGATTCCGCAAAGCTTGTAATTGCGCAGATGAACCGCAATCTACCGCGCGTGATGGGGGATTCCTTCATTCATTTGAGAGATATTGATATCATCGTAGAGGAGGACAGACCCATGCCGACCCTCGCACCGCCGACAATTACGGAGGTTGAGCAGAAAATAGGGGAATACTGTGCCTCTCTCGTGCAGGATGGGGATACGATTCAGCTTGGCATTGGCGGCATTCCCGATGCCGTTGTGACCTTTTTAAAGGATAAAAAGGATTTGGGTCTGCATACCGAAATGGCGGCGGATGGCATTATCGACCTGATTGAAACAGGTGTCATCAATAATAAAAAGAAAACACTGCATCGCGGCAAAAGCATTGCGACCTTCGCGGCAGGCACGCAGAGATTGTATGATTTTCTGGATAATAACCCCTGCTTTGAGCTGCATGGGGTGGAGCATGTCAATAACCCCTATGTGATTGCACAGAATGATAACATGGTTTCCATCAATTCCGCCATTCAGGTTGATTTGATGGGGCAGGTCAATGCGGAGGTAGTGAAGGGGATGCAGTTCAGCGGTGTCGGCGGACAGGTGGACTTCATCCGCGGCGCAACGATGAGTAAGGGCGGCAGAGCCATCATTGCCTTGCCTTCCACGGCGGCAGGCGGAAAAATTTCCAAAATCGTGCCGTTTATCGACCATGGCGCAGTGGTAACAACCCCAAGAACAGAAATTGATTATGTGGTAACGGAATACGGCATTGCAAAGCTTTGGGGCAGAAGCCTCAAGGAGCGGGCAAGGGCGCTGATTTCGATTGCACACCCCGATTTCCGCCCGATGCTTGCAGAGGAATACGAAAAACGCTTTGGCAGACCCTTAGATTAAAAAACGCATGAAAAAAAGCACATCATTTTCGATGTGCTTTAGATTATAGACAAAATTATTTTGATGCCGCGGAAGGGTTTGGGAAACGAAGCGTTTCCCAACTGAAATCCGCAGGCGGAATTCAGTTCCGCCGAGGAAAACAGCGGGTTTCAAGGCTTTTCAGCCGATGGAACTCGTCTGTTTATTCTTCTGTTTCAACAAGTCGAAAGCCTGCTTTCGACTTAATTTTTTATTTTCCGATGGATTTTCTGTATTCCTCTACTTCCTCGTCTGTCAGAGGCTCCAGCTCCTTGGGGTCCATCCATCTTACCCAGATGCGATCCTGCATTGCCTTGATATCCAGAGGGGTATCGAAGTTATCCTTATCAATGGGAATTACTGTATCATTATCCCCGTTGAACATGATTTCAAAGGGCTTGAATACACCATCCTCAAATACAAGCATATCGGAAGAATATACATTCAGTGCGCCTGCTTCGCTCAGAAGATGCTTTTCCAGTGCTTCCAGATTGGGGAAGGTAACAACCATCCAGTCTCCCTTCATATCGGAATAATCGAACAGCTGCAAGCCGTGGAAATCAATTTCCTCGTTGCCGCTTGCGCCCTTGTCATCATCCGCTTTGCCCTTCATGGCAACAGGTGTGCCGTTTTTGCCGTCCTTCAGAATTTCGGTTCCGGGGATGAAAGCATTCACGAATTTATTGATTTCATTGGTTCTAAACTGAGAACGAACCTGCGCAATGATACCGTAATCGCTGCTGTCATAGCAGATAGAAGCAACCTCATTCCAGAATTCACTTAATGTTTTGACCATTTCTATTACCTCCATATCAACTTTCATTACCTCATATCATACTAGCATTGTGTTCATTCTGTCAATAGATATTCATTCGGTCGGCTGATTTGAAAGTAATGCGCCGGCACCTTTCCGCTGAAAACCAGATCGGCAAGCATAATTTTTCTCTCTAATGTAATATCCTCTCGGTACAGCGGATTGACAATCCGAAGCTCTAAATGTACCGCAAGCCAGATTTTGTAGTTGATCTGATTGATGCCGACGGAGGAAAACGCCGTTTCATAATCCACCCTGACCGCACCCATAGGCAGAAGGGTGAAGGGGATTTTCGGCCCCTGATTGGCAAGAAGCCCCCAATGCGTTGCCGCGCCAAGCGGAATGGGAATAACCTCCTTGGGCAGTTCATTTAGCTGCTTTGTGATGTCGCGGCTCAGCAGGGCGCAGAATTGGTTTACGCATGTGGTGTTGGCGGTGTAGCTTTCGCCATCCGCCCCCTTCTGCAAAAGCGCGCTTGCATCTAATTCCATACGCGCAAGTGCATTTGCCGCCGCCTCGTCGATAATCCGATTCGCCGCCGCTTTGCACTGCATGTGCGAGATTTCCTTCAGGGGCGGCAGAAGGCTTTTTTCCAGAAGGAAAAAACAGAGAACCGTCAGCAGAGCAGGCAGGAGAAGGGGCAGAAATTTCTTTCTTTTTCGGTTTCGTTTTCTTTTTCGCATTGTCCGCTCCCTCCCTCTGCAATGATATGAGTGAGAAGGGCGAAGCATGCCTTTTCCTTGATTTCGGGGCTTTTTTTGCAATGTTAAAGAAAAATTAAACAAAGGTTATAGTAGAAATAAGCATGTTTTTGTGAAAATGTCTTTCTTTTGCGGTGAAATTTTGGTATAATCAAAAAGTATAATCTTCGCAAAATGGCGGAATATGGATTTTGTTCCATCCGTTTTGATTACACATGGAAATAAACAGGAGGCTTGAAATATGAGTGAATCTCAACACAGAAGGGGAGACGCGCAGGACAGAACGGGCGTAAGACAGACACGCCCTTCCGGCACAAGGCAGGCACGCCCCTCCGGCGCAAACGGCACACGCCGACCATCCTCTTCCGGAAACCCGAAAAAACGCAGAAAGCGTAGAAAGAAGCGCTCGGTCAACAGCAGAATCGGGAAGGTTTTGCTGATTGTTGTCATCGTGATTGCCTTTGCGGTTGCAGGCGCAATTCTGGGTACGGTGTTCGGTATTCTGCAAAGCACGGATATGCTGAATACCTCCGATGTTCTGCCCGATTCCTATACCTCTGTCATCTATGATGCGGATGATAACGAGGTGGATAAGCTGCATGGCGAGGAAAACCGAGAGTATGTGAAGCTTTCCGCAATCACAACCAATATGCAGAATGCAGTCATCGCGATTGAGGATCAGCGTTTTTATGAGCATAATGGTATTGATATCCGAGGGATTATGCGTGCGATGGCTGAAAATATTAAAACCATGAGCTTTTCGCAGGGTGCGAGTACGCTGACGCAGCAGGTGCTGAAAAATGAGGTGCTTGAGCGCGAAAAGAGCCTTTCCAGAAAGATAAAGGAGCAGTATCTGGCTGTTTCTCTGGAAAATGCGCTGAAAAAACAGCTTGGCTCAAAGGATGCGGCGAAGAAATATATTCTGGAGCTGTATCTGAACACGATACCGCTGCATCATGGTCTGCGTGGCGTAGAGGCGGCTTCTCAATATTATTTTGGCAAGCATGCCAGTGAGCTGACGCTGGCAGAGGCGGCAAGCATTGCGGGCATCACGAAAACCCCCAGTCTGTATGCGCCGGATATGAATGAGGAAGAAAGCCGCAAGCGTCAACTGACGGTTTTGCAGAAAATGCTGGATTTGGGCATGATTACGCAGGCGGAATATGACGAAGCCGCGGCAGAGGATATCTATGCACATCTGGTCTGCAAGGATACTGCGGATGAGGAAAGCAACGCAAAGCATAACTGGTTTGTCGAAGCAGCGGTACAGCAGATTAAGGCTGACCTGATGGAAAAGAAAAACATGACAGCCGCACAGGCATCCAATATGATTTACAGCGGCGGCTTGCAGATTCATACTACAATGGACGCTTCCATGCAAGAAACCGCAGAAGCTGCCATGAAGAATGATAATATGTTCCCGGCAGGGGATGGGAAGATGGATGTGACCTATCTGATTTCCGTTCTGGATACACAGAACCCTGATGAAAGCAGCAATCAGTCGCATTATGAAAAGAAGACAACCGTTACCTCGCAGGCGGAGGCAGATGCCTTTGTTGCATCCGTGAAGGAGGAGCTTCTGGATGAAACGCATACCTTGGTTCTGGATAAGCTGACGGTTTCCAAATCCCTGCAGGCGGCAATGGTCATCATGGATCAGAGCAATGGCGAAGTAAAGGCGATTGTCGGCGGACGCGGCGAAAAGCCCGGTGATTCCGTATTCAACCGTGCGACACAGGCACTGCGTCAGCAGGGCTCGACGATGAAGCCCCTTGCGGCGTATGCCCCTGCAATTGATACGGGACTGCTGATGCCCGGCTCCATCATCATTGATGAGCCTGTTACCTACGGCGGCTGGTCTCCTAAAAACTGGGACGGCAAATATATCGGGCCTACCACAGTGCGTCAGGGTATCTGGCATTCCATGAACGTGCTGGCGGTTAAGACCTTTATGATGGTCGGCGCGGATACGGCTTATCAGTATCTGCTGGACTTTGGCTTTACCACGATTGATGAACGGGATAAGGCGGCAACAACGGCACTCGGCGGTCTGACACAGGGCGTTTCCGTTCTGGAGCAGACAGCAGCCTATGCAACCATTGCCAACGGAGGCACCTATTATGAGCCGATGTTCTATAGCGTGGTGTATGACCATGACGGCAACGTGCTTCTGGATAATTCCGAACAGGAAACACATCGGGTGCTGAAGGAAACAACCGCCTTCCTGCTGACGGATATGATGCGTGATGTTATCACGAAGGGTACCGGTACGAAGGCAGCCATCAGCGGCATGAATGTTGCAGGTAAAACAGGTACCACCAATGATACCGTTGACCTGACCTTCTATGGCTATACGCCTTACTATACCGCCGGTATCTGGATGGGGTATGACAGTCAGAAGGAGATTATAAATGCAAATAACGCCCATCTGCGCATCTGGAGCTCGGTTATGAGCCAGATTCATTATGATAAGGGACTGAAGAATAAGGAGTTTAAAAAACCGGATGGCTTGACAACACGTTCTATCTGCTCTGCATCCGGCATGACACCTTCTTCTCTTTGCAACAGCGATTACTATGGCTATGGTGTAACGAGTGACTATGTTACAACGGATTTCAAGGGCAGCACAGGCGGCGGCACCTGCACGATGCACAAATCCTATACGATTTGCAGCGAAACAGGCAAGCTTGCGGGCGCAACCTGCCCGACCATGAATGTGGTTTTGGCGGTCAACAGTGACGGTACGATTAAGGGCAAGCCCTCTAAGGTTCCCGCAGGCAAGCTGGATATCAATATCAGCGCAACCTGCGATTCTGCGCATGCGAGCAGCAGTGATGATGATACCAACAGCACAGACCCCGGCACAACAGACCCCGGCAATGGACAGAACCCTGAGGATAACCTCTGGAATAATGAGGACTTCGGGATTCAATAAATAATAATTTACATTTAGGAGAATTCAAATGAGCGAACAGAATATTTTAGCAACAATTGACGGCGTAAACATTACAGATGCGGATTTGGACGCATATATCGCGAATCTGCCGAAGGAGCAGCAGGCGTATGCGGCATATCCCCAGTTCAGAGAGCATGCACTGAAGCAGCTTCTGGCATTCCATCTGTATGCAAAGATGGCAGAAGAAGAAAAAATGGATGAAACCGATGAATTTAAAGCCATGATGGAACGGGCAAGAAAGGATATCCTTGCCCAGCTTGCCATCAACAGCGTTTTGAAGGATATCACTGTAACAGATGAAGAAATGCAGGCGTTCTACAAAGAAAACCCCCAGCATTTTGAAAAGGGCGAAACCGTACATGCAAAGCATATCCTGGTGGATTCCGAAGAAAAAGCACAGGATATCATGAACAAAATCACCGCAGGGGATATCTATTTTGAGGATGCCGCGAAGGAATTTTCCTCCTGCCCCTCCAATGCGCAGGGCGGTGACCTTGGCGAATTCGGCAAGGGTCAGATGGTTCCGGAGTTCGATCAGGCGGTATTTGCGGCTGAGGTTGGCAAGGTAGTTGGCCCTGTAAAGACACAGTTCGGCTATCATCTGATTAAGGTTGAGGATAAGAAGGACGCATCTGTAACCCCCTTCGATGAGGTGAAGGAACAGATTCGTGCAAATCTGCTGCAGCAGAAGCAGAATCAGGCTTATACCGAAAAGTATAAGGAGCTGCATGATAAATACATGAAATAAGCGCATAGCAAAAGCCCCTCTGAAAAGAGGGGCTTCATTTGTGTTCTATTTTTATTCCATTAGGCTTATTCCTTTAAGCCCTCCAATGCGTTTCTGGCATTGCCAATCTGATTGGAATCGGGGTAATCACTGATAATCTTGTTGTAATATTTCTTTGCGCTTGCCGTATCTTTTTCTCCCTCTGCAATCTGTCCCAGATAGTAATAGATGTCATCCACAAAGTTTTCGTTGCTTGCGTATTTCAAGGCTGTTTCCAAATCGGTCTTTGCCTCTGTCATGTTTTTGCTTAGGAAATCACTTTTTCCTTTGGTGTAGTAGGCATCTGCCGCCTTGGGGTAAAGCTCCGCCTTCAGAGAATTATATTTCGCCAAATCATCATCACTAAATCCAACCGTATCAATGGATTCAAAGGTGGTGATGCAGGCTTCATAATCGCCGTCTGTCATCTGCGATACTGCCGTTTCCAGCAATTCCAGATTCGCCTGCTTATTTTCCTCGCTACGCAGCTGCTTGTTTTCCTTTTGCAGCTTTTGCAGTTCTGTCCGCATTTCCAGAACCTCCTCCGGTGTCATATTGGTTTCACCGGAATAATTTTCAACAGCGGTCTGCAATTCCTTGATTTTTGCATCCTTATCCTCATTTAGCGCAGGCACAATCAGCACCAGAATCACCAGAGCTGAAATCACAAGCCCGATTACAAAGGCAATCATGTTGTGCTTTTCCAGAACGCTGCTGCTTCTGTCCTTGCGCTTATAGCCGGGAAGGGGCGGATTGCTGTCTGTTTTTTTCACGCTGACTGCCGCAGAGGCTTTATTTTTGTCTCCCTTTTTCAGAGTTGGAGAGGGCACATTGCCAATCAGCTGTGCATAATGCAGGGCAAGGGGATTGCGAATATCCCGTTTCAGCACGATTTCATTAAAATGCAGTGCGCGCTTAAGATTTTTATCCTCAATGCAGCAAAGCGTCATCAGGTTATAGGCATCAATGAAATTCGGGTTATTGTCAATGGATTTTTTCAGCTGAATAATGGCTAAATCATCACTGCCCTGCTTCAGATAGGTAATCGCCTGATTATACATCCGCACCGCATCATTGCATTTTTCCATTTCTCTGGCGTTTTTCTGCAAATACGCCATATAGCCTGCGGCAGCATTTCCTTCGGGCAGAAGGGAGGAGCTGATAATCCAATGTCTGAGGGCATCCCCGATGCGCCCCGTTTCGCAATAAATCAGACCGAGAAGATTTCTCGCCTGTATGTTATTTTTATCAAAAAGAAGGCTCTGTTCCAGATTTGCCGCTGCACCGGAGAGATCGGTTTCTCCGGCTAAGGTAAGCGCTTCGTTATAAAGACGGATGGATGCATTGCGTGCCTTTCGGAACACATACACATCTACGCCGCAATCGGGACAGCGACAGCCCTCAGAAAAATTAAAACCACAATTCGGGCATTTCATGTCATTCTCTCCTTTTGCTTATTCCTGAGTGGGGGGCTGCTTTTTCTCCTTCGCAATATGCTGTAGGATATCCAGAAGATCCTGCATTTCGGATGTATGCAGGGATGCTTCGATCTGGTCGATTTCCAGAATGGGCTGATATCTGCTCAATTCTTCTTTAAAATTAAACACAGGACATTCCTCCGTTTCAAATACTTTTTCTATGTGCTTCAGTTTAGCTGTTTTTACGGTGCTTCAGATAGGTGCGCATGGCTCCGATCATATATAAGGAACCACAGCAAAGAATAATGCCGTCCTGAGGGGTGAGGGTGCGCGCCCTTTCATACGCCGCCTCAATTTCCTTTTCCATTTCCACCGTACCGCTGAAATCGGAAACAGAGCGGGCAAGAGAAAATACATCCAGCCTTCTCTCGCTGTGCGGCTCAGTCAGAATCACCGTCTCCGCAAAGGGAAGAATCTGCTCTGCCATCCTCCGATATTCCTTATCCCCCAGAATACCGAGAATAAGGGTAACCTTTTTTTCCTTGAAATAAACCGAAAGGGAATTTGCCAGCTGCCGAATCCCATCCGCATTATGCGCGCCATCCAGAATGACAAGCGGCGCTCTGCCGCAAAGCTCCATCCTGCCTGCCCAACGGGCATTTTTCAGTCCATTGCGAATTGCTCCTTCGGGAATCGAAAGACCGTTTTTGTTCAGCACAAGGCAGGCCTCCAGAACCGCAAGGCAATTTTCAAGCTGATAAGTGCCAAGCAGAGATAATTCCAGATTTTCCAAGGAAAAACATTTATTTTTGACAGAAAAAACAGTCCCTTCCAATGTTTGCGAAGCGACCCTGATTTTTGCGTCATTCAAACAATAGAATGGAGCATCCATCCGAGCTGCTGCATCCTTAATGATATTATATACTAATTCCGCTTGGGAATACAACACCACAGGACAATTTTTCTTAATGATGCCGGATTTTTCCATAGCAATTTTTTCAATCGTATCCCCCAAAAAATCCGTATGGTCAATGCTGATAGACATGATGAGCGAAAGCAGAGGGTGGGGAACGACATTCGTGGCATCAAATCTGCCGCCAAGCCCGACCTCCAGAATCAGAACATCCACCTGCTTTTCATAAAAATAATGAAACGCCGCACCGGTTGTAATTTCAAAAAGCGTCGGAACAGGCTTGCCTTCTGCCGCCAGCTTTTCGCAGAGCTGCCGCATCAGGGTGATTTCCTTTGCAAAATCATCATCCGAAATTTCCGCACCATTGAGGAGATAGCGTTCATTGTATCGCTCCAGATGGGGGGAGGTATATGCGCCGACGCGATAGCCCGCCTCCTTTAATATGGAAGAAAGCATTGCCACGGCAGAGCCCTTCCCGTTTGTGCCTGCAACATGAATCACAGGAAGCCTTTGCTCCGGATTTCCAAGCAGATCACAGAGGTATTGTATGCGTTCCAGCCCCGGTATAGAACTAAAGCCAACATCTTCTTCCAAATAATGAATACATTCCTGATAATTCACAGGCTCACCTCCTGAATTTTGTCTATCCTCCATTATAACAAAGCTATGAAATTCTGCAACAGACTTAATAAAATTGAAAAGATTGATAATAACTTTGAAAAGATTTCAAAAGAATAATGTATCCTGTCGGATACAGGAAGAAGCCGCTCCAAAACAACCTTCCTTTCTCGTATGTCGCATGAAATTCGTACGCCGATGAACGGGATTATCGGTATGCTGACGCTGGCAGAAAATAAGCTGGAGGCGAACAGTCCCGCTATGCAGTACCTTACAAAGGCGGATGAGCTGCGCATCAGTCAGGTGATTATCAATTTTCTTTCCAATGCAGTGAAATTCACCTCGGAGGGGGAAATTATCGTTACCTTCCGCCAGATGATGCTGCAAAACGGCGTGGCGGATTGGTGCTCTATGCGACAGCGATTGGGCTTGGTGTGCTTGGTGTACTGGTGCTGCTTGCAACACTTCTGCTTTGCCTGCTGGAGCTTTTGCGGATGGTTCTTTTGTGGCGCGAAAAGGAGCGCTATCGTAGCTTCACGCCGCAGGAACGCATTTTCTACAAAAAGGATAAGCTGTTCTGGCTGCTTGCGCTCTGGGGCATGGATGCGGCTCTGGGCTGGAAAACGGAGAAAACCGACCGCGCCTTAACCCTGCGTCTGCCTGCGGTTTCCGAAGGGGAATATCAGCGGATTTGCAGTCTGCTGGAAAAAACAGTATACGGCGGCATTATGCTTGAGCCGTTTGAGGAACGCGCCCTAGACCGCTTCCTTTATCATCTGACGGGGCAGGATATGAAAAAAAGCCTCGGCATGTGGCTGAAGCTGCACTATGCCTGCCTGAAAAAAAGAAAATAAAAATGGAAATGTCCTTAGAACTTCTCTGAGGGCATTTTTTATGCTCGCCTTCGCAGAATGTCGAAAAAGAAAAGGTTGTGCGCCGGGGAAGAAAACGGTATAATGATATGATGGAATAAGGAAAGGAGTATCATGTATGGATGATAGATTCGATAAAGAAAACATAGAAGCAGAAACCAGATATCCGCGCAGAGAAGCCGTAGATGGGCATACAAGATATCCTGTCAGAGAGGAACGCCGTCCTCTGCGCTTTTCTTCGGAGCATCATACAGAGCTGCCCGGACGGAAGATAGATGCGGAAAACGATATGACAGCATACGAACAGCGGACAGCCGCAAGAAGGGCAGAATTTTTGCAGAATTCCTATGAGAATTCCTACGAAAGAGAGGACACCTATCAGAGAACCTCTCATCAGAGAGGACAGACAAGAGGACAGCAGAGAGGACAGACAGAGGTCCCCCGCAGCAGAGAGCGCGTTCCGCACGAGGAGCAGAGGGCGCGCAGAACGAGAGAAGCGGAAAGAGCGACGCACAGCAGGAAAAAGCACCATAAAAAACGCCATTTGACACGTTTTTCCAAGGGGCTGCTTCTCATTGCGGTTGCGCTGATTATCGGGATTGGTTCCTTCATTTTCATGAACCACATGATGAACCCTCCTACAGAGGAAATGAACCTGACGGGGAAAACCGTCTCCGTTACCATTCCCGAAGGAGCAGGCACAGATGAAATCGCAAAAATTTTGAAGGAAAACAAGCTGATTCACAGCGTATTCGGCTTTAAGCTGACCAGCAGGCTGGAGGGCTATGACGGCACATATAAGCATGGGAAATATGATATTGATACAGGGCTGACGAAGCGGCAGATTATGGAGCTGCTGCAAAGCGGCAAAACCTCTGAGGATTTGAAGGTGACGATTCCGGAGGGCTATACCGTGAAGCAGATTGCGGCAAAGGTTGCGGAAACAGAGCTTTGCACCGCGGATGAATTTATTGAGGAATGTAACAAGGGTACATTTGATTATGATTTCCTTAAGGATTTGCCTGACAGAGAATATAAGCTGGAGGGGTATCTTTTCCCCGATACCTATCTTCTGCATGAGGGCATGACGGCACATGATATCATTGATATGATGCTTGCGCGCTTCGACCAGATGTATACTAAGGAATATCAGAAGGCAGTTGCGGACAGCGGGCATACGCTGGATGAAATTGTAACCGTTGCATCCATGATTGAAAAGGAAATTAAGGTGGATGCGGAACGCGCGACAGCGGCAGGGGTGATTTATAACCGCTTGAAGGAGAATATGTCCCTTGGCATTGATGCAACCGTACTTTATGCCGTAGGAAAGACCAGCGGCGAGCTGACAACAGCCGAGCTGGAAACGGATTCTCCCTATAATACCCGTAAGAATAAGGGGCTGCCCTTAGGGCCTATTTCAAACCCCGGAGAATCCTCGTTTAAGGCGGCACTGTATCCTGAGGATAATGACTATCTGTATTATGTTGTGGAGGCAGTGGGGAAGGATAACCATGTTTTCTGCAAGACCTATGATGAATTCCTGGCGGCGAAAAATGCATATAACGCCAGCGCACAGTAAAAATCAGGAGAGATGAAAAATGAATTATGTAACCGATGATACGATGAACGCCTATCTGCGCAGCGTACAGCCGATGTATGACGGCGTTCTGGGCGAGATTCAGAAGGAAGCGATTGCGGCAGAGGTACCAATCGTGCCGCCCGAGGTGGCGCGGCTTTTAAGTGTGCTTCTGACGATGCAGAAGCCGAAAAATATTCTGGAAATCGGCACAGCTGTAGCCTTTTCCGCAGGGCTGATGTGCCGCTATCTGCCTGAGGAGGGTACCGTTACCACGATTGACCGCTATGAGGTGATGCTGAAGGATGCCCGTGTGAACATTAAGCGCATGGGTCTGGAGGATAAAATCAAAATTCTGGAGGGGGATGCGGCGGATATTCTGCCGACACTGGAAGGCCCCTACGATGTGATTTTCATGGATGCGGCGAAGGGGCAGTATCAGGCGTTCCTGCCGCACTGCCTGCGGCTTCTGCCTGTGGGCGGTCTTCTGATTGTGGATGACGTGCTGCAGGGCGGCACGATTGCACAGACGCGCTTTAGCGTGCCGCGCAGACAGCGTACCATTCATAAGCGTCTGCGGAATTTCCTCTGGGAGATTACCCATCATGATGCACTGGAAACCTCTATCATCCCCATCGGGGACGGGGTAGCGCTGTGCTATAAGAAAAAGGAAATTATCCCCGAAACCAAAACAGAAGGAGAAACCAAAAATGCAGAATAAAAAGAAACTGGAGCTATTGGCACCTGCGGGCGATTTAGAAAAACTGAAAATTGCTGTACTTTATGGTGCGGATGCCGTTTATATCGGCGGCGAAGCGTATGGTCTGCGTGCCAAGGCAAAAAATTTTGATATAGATACCATGGCGGAGGGGGTAAAATTTGCCCATGACCATGGCGTAAAGGTTTATGTAACAGCAAATATTTTCGCACATAACCCCGATTTTGAAGGGATGGCGGACTATTTCAAGGCGGTGGAAGCCATTGGCGTAGATGCGCTGATTATTTCCGATCTGGGTGTATTTTCTGTTGCAAAGGAAGCTGTTCCCAATATGGAGATTCATGTTTCCACGCAGGCGAACAACACGAACTATAAATCCGCACAGATGTGGTATAAGCTGGGCGCACAGCGTGTTGTAGTGGCGCGTGAGCTTTCTATGAAGGAAATCCGCCAGATTCGCGACAGCATTCCTGAGGATATGGAAATCGAAGCCTTTGTGCATGGCGCAATGTGCATTTCCTATTCCGGCAGATGCCTGCTGAGCAATTATCTTGCAGGCAGAGATGCGAATAAGGGGGCGTGTGCGCATCCCTGTCGCTGGAAATATCATCTGGTGGAGGAAACCAGACCGGGCGAATATATGCCGATTGAGGAAAACGAAAGAGGAACGTATATTTATAATTCCAAGGATCTGTGCATGATTGAGCATATCCCCGATATTGCAAAGGCAGGGATTTACAGCCTGAAAATCGAAGGGCGCATGAAAACGCCGTTTTATGTCGGCACGGTGGTGAAGGCATACAGACAGGCGATCGATGATTATTTCGCTGATCCGAAGCTCTATGAAAAGCGTCTGCCGTATTATCTGGCAGAGGTTTCCAAGGCGAGCCACAGAGATTACACCACAGCCTTCTATTATGGCAAGCCTGACGGCAATCAGCAGGTTTACACTAATAATTCCTATATCCGCGAGTACGATTTTATCGGCATGGTGCAGGAGGATTGGAACGAGGAAACCGGCTTCGCATGGGTGGAGCAGAGAAATAAATTTTCTGTCGGCGAGGAAATTGAGGTCATGCCCGCGCAGGGGGATTCCTATGCCATGAAGGTAACGGAAATCCGCAACCAGAACGGCGAAGCAGTTGCATCCGCGCCGCATCCGCAGGAGCTTTTGCAGGTGAAATTTGAAAAGCCTGTGAAAAAATTTGACATGCTGCGCAAGCGTCCCTCCGATGTAAAATAATTCGTTTGGATGCAAAATAACTCTTGATTTTTTGTCGAAAAAAAGCTACCATAATAATTAGTATTCTAAAGGAAAGAACGGTAAATTTTATGGAACTTACACAATGTATCAATTACTTATTAACAACTTCACAGCATACGGTTTTTCAGTTTCTCAGCGGCAAGCTTTCGGAATATGACCTGACACCTTCCCAGTATGGGGTGTTAAGCTGTCTGTGGCAGAGAGAATTTGCAACGCCGAAGCAGATTTCCGAGATTCTCTGTCTGGAAACCTCGACGATTTCCGGTGTGTTGGATCGTATGCAGAAAAAAGGGCTGATTGACCGTGTCATCAATCGGGAGGACAGACGAGAGGTTCGCGTTGTGCCGACAGAAAAGGGGAAGCAGCTGCAGGAGCCGATTACGGAAATCATTGATGAAGTAAACGAAGAAGTTTTGAAATGCTTTACGGAAGAGGAAGTAACCGCATTGAAAAACGCACTGCGTATTATCGCAGACGGCAGCCATTTTAAATAAGAGAAAAATAGGGGAAAGCAGTTTCTGAAGGGGAGCTGCTTTTTTGATTGCAAAAGGAGAGGCTTCTTTGCGTTGATAAGCGGTTGAACTTCTGTTACACTATCCGTAAGAAGAAGCGGATGCTGCGAAGGAGGGATTGGATGGATAAGGTAGTCGGAGATTTTTCGTATGAAGGTGTGGATGCTATCCCAATCGGGGAAGATACGCGTGAATGGAAGGTTTATTTTGACAATAATTTCTGGGGACAGCCGAAAGGGGCGCGTGCCGGAACGGAAATTCGGCTCGACAGGGAATTTGACTGGGCGGGATATCATTGGGTGATTCCTGCGGTATATGCCTGTGAAAAGGGGCTTGTCATGGAGTTTTGCAGGCGTGTTGAGGTTGAGGATATTCGCGACTTTATGAAAAAATGGAACCTGAGCGCGGAAAATGATTCCTGCGCACATATCAGCCAAGAGCAGCGGATGCAGCTGGATTTGGATAATCCGCTTTGCCTGCATTTCAATCCCCGAGTGGAGCTGAATGGGGAAACCATGCAGATGACACATGGGAGTGGGGTGTGCTTCAATCCCTGTGTACCGGAGGGGCTGCTTCATGAACCGGAAGCGGAACGGGCATTGAAACACTATGGCTTGGATTTGTCTTATGGATGGACGGTTTACAGATATGCATTTCCGTGGGCAAATGAGACCAAAATAAAAACGCTTTCCCTTACGATGGAGCAGCAGGCATGCGATGTGCCGGGGCCGCATTTTAAGCTGCATGCGCCGGGAGATTCGTTTTCCTTTGTTCATCCGATGAACGGAACAGAATATACCTTGACGGTGCAGGCGTTGGAGCCACAGACGATGGAGCAGGAGCTGCCCGGTTCAGAACAATGGCTGTACCCGATGCATCTTACCGCCATGTGCTACACCGTTTTTCCTGAACAGGGGAAGGATATTTCCATCTATGATTGCGCAGAAAGTGATAAGCCGATAAAAATTGCCCAAAATACAGAGCCTTTCGCACCGGAAGCGCAAAATGGTATGGTTTACTTTGGGAATGTGGTTTGTGAAACGGATGACGCAGAGAAAAAGTTGCATACGATTTATTCTTCTCTGCACTTTGAACCCGTGACGGATGATGTGGAGTGGTGTGTAATATTTCATCTGAAGCAATTTGAGGAGGAATCGTTTTTGCTGATATAAAACTACATGATAGCGGAAATGGTTTCTAAAAATAAAATAATAAAATAATGAATAAACGGAAAAGCAGTTTCTGAAGGGGAGCTGCTTTTTTGATTGCAAAAAAGTGGATAGGAATGGGATATGTAGCAGGGCAAAGCCCTGATTTTTACTGAAAAGCGGCACGTAGCTTTTTGAGTGCCTTTTTTTCAATACGGGAGACATAGCGCCGCGCCTATTGTAAATAGCAGTGTAAAACAGAAAATTTAGACAGTTTGAAGCGACCGGTCATCAGAAAACTGTAAAGAGGTATTGTCTGAATAGGCACTGTTTTTATGATAAAAAGGAGTGGAGGAAATGTGTAAAGTGTTTGCAGTAGTAAATCAGAAGGGCGGTGTTGGCAAAACAACGACCTGTGGGAATTTAGGGATTGGTTTAGCAAGGTGCGGAAAAAAGGTATTACTGATTGATGCAGATCCGCAGGGAGATTTAACAGCGAGTTTAGGATTCATCAATCCGGACGAAATCAACCATACGCTTGCAACTGTTATGATGAATACCATCAATGAGGTTGAAATGGACAAGGACTATGCAATTCTTCGTCATAGCGAGGGAGTGGACGTGCTGCCTTCCAATATAGATTTATCTGCAATGGAGATTTCGTTAGTCAATGTCATGAGCAGAGAATTGATTTTGAAACGCTATATCGAGAGCATAAAGCAGCATTATGATTATATTTTGATTGATGGGATGCCTTCGCTTGGGATGCTTACAATTAACGTATTGGCGTGTGCAGACAGCGTTCTGATACCTGTGCAGGCAGCATACTTGCCAATCAAAGGGCTTCAGCAGCTGATGAAAACAATCGTACAGGTGAAACGCCAGTTAAATCCTCGTTTGGTGATAGAGGGGGTACTGGTGACAATGTTCGATAGAAGGACGAAAAATGCCAGAGATATTGCAGAGCTTCTGGAGGAGAATTATGGAACAATGCTGAATGTTTTTGTAAATAAAATTCCCCTCTCTGTTCGTGCTGCAGAAACAACAGCGAAGGGCGTAAGTATTTTTCAATATGATCCCAATGGAACGGTTGGACAAGCGTATGAGGCATTGACGAAGGAGGTGCTTGAAGATGAGAGCAGGAACAGCGAAGGAGATTAAATTTGAAAGCTTTGACAGTTTGTTCGGTATTCCACAGGAATCAGAGCAGCACATAACAACGATGGTTCCGTTGGAAGAATTATTTCCATACGCACAGCACCCATTTCGTGTGCTTGATGATGCGAAAATGGACGAATTGGTTGAGAGTATTCGGATAAACGGTGTTTTAGAGCCGGCATTGGTTCGGCCGCGCGCCCTAGGGGGCTATGAAATCGTATCCGGGCACAGAAGAAAAAGAGCCTGTGAGAAGGCAGGGCTGGAAGAAATGCCTGTTATCATCCGAGAATTGACAGATGATGAGTCTGCAATTCTGATGGTGGATTCCAATAACCAGAGAGAAGAACTGCTTTATAGTGAGAAGGCTTGGGCTTACAGAATAAAATATGATGCGCTGAAGCATCAGGGAAAGAAATTTTCGGAAAGCAGTGCAGAACAGCTGGGAAAGGAAAATAATAAGAGTGGACGACAAATCAAACGCTACATCAGATTAACCTATTTGCAGGAGGATTTGCTTGATTTGGTAGATCAAAAGAAAATTGCCTTCCGAGCGGCAGAGAAGCTTTCCTTTCTGACTGAGACAGAACAGAATATTTTACTGGAGGCGATTCTGGAGCATAAGGTTTATCCGAATATTGATATAGCGGAAAAGCTGAAGCAGATGAGCGGAGCAGTATCTATTGAAAGAGTAGAAGAAGTCCTGTTGGACAGAAAACAGAAAAGCAGGGCAACATCTATACCTGTAAAAAATATTCGGAAGTTTTTTTCGGAGGAATCCTCCGCAGAGGAAATGGAACAAAAAATCATAGAGCTATTGGAGAAATGGAGGCAGGAGGAAGGGCATGAAGGATTCTTTTAAATTTGATTATTTTTATGGCTCCCAAGCAGAACAGTTCAGCTTCTTTCGGCTGCCGAAAATTCTGATACGAGATGAACGGTTCAAGAAAATTTCAAGTGATGCCAAAATTCTATATGGTATTATGCTGGACAGAATGTCTTTATCCAGAGAAAATAAATGGATGGATCAGAATAATAGAGTATATATTATTTTTACCCTAAAAGAGGTTATGAAGGAATTTGAGTGCTGCCAGAGGAAGGCAGGCTCGCTGATGGCGGAACTGGATTCAAAATCGGGGATTGGTCTGATTGAGAGGAAAAGGCAAGGCTTAGGCAGACCGGACTTGATTTATTTGAAAAATTTTATTGCAGTGCAGGAGGATATTTCGCAGAAAGAGGAGAAGCAGGAGCAGGGAGAGGTTCTGCCATTGCAGAGTGGCAAGGAAATGCCACTTATAACAGGTGCAGAGGATTCTTTCCAAACAGGTAAAGCTGTACCAATGCAGAGAGGCAATGGGGAGAAACTCCAAGGTAGTGCGGATTTGCCATTACAGAGTGGTAAAAATTTGCATATCCGGAATGGCACAGAAATACTGTCCAAGAGTGGCAATGAAGCACCAACAAATAATACTGAAAAGAATAAGACTGAATACAATGATACTGAATCAATCTATCCCATCTATCCCAAAAGGGAAGGGGGAGAGATGGATGTGACAGAGGTGTATCGCAGGATTGTGAAAGAGAATATCAGCTATGAAACGCTGTACAGCAATCTGCCCATCATGCAAAGGCGGATGCTGGATGAGATGGTGGAGCTGATGGTTGAGGTACTGGCGGTCAACAGAAAGGTTTTGAGGATTGGTGGAACAGATTATCCGTATCAGTTGGTGAAGAATCGGTTTCTGTGCATCGGACCGGATCACGTGGAGTATGTTTTGCATTGCCTGGAGCAGACCGCAAGCAGGATTGGGAATATCAAGGCATATATTCTGACAAGTCTGTTTAATGCAACGGCTACGATGGATACATATTATACGATGGCGGTACAGCATGATATGGTTATGGAAGAGTAACTTCGGGACACGGTGTCCCAAGGTGGAAAGAGAAAGACTTCAGGACACGGTGTCCCAAGGTGGAAGGAGAAGGACTTCGGGACACGGTGTCCCAAAGTGAGAAAGAAAAGCAGAATATGGTTCGTGAGACGAAGAGTAGATATTTTATCTGCTCTTTTTTCGTATCAGGAGGGATAAAATGAAAAAGGATGATAAAGCAATTTTTCATAATACGCAGTTGTTGCTGGAGCATTACAGGGATGTGGTATGGAGTCTGGAAGTCTCTGTATTTCAGACAAATGTAAATTTTCAGGCAGAGTTTGGAAACACAATCGAGGAGTTTCTAGAATTATCGTATGAAGCAGGTCTTGATCTTCCTGCATCTGATGTCGCAGCCAGAATCCGAAGCATCAATAAAAGTAGAAACATGCTCCGGATTATAGATAGCGCAGTTGCTTTGCTGCGGGAGAAATATCGAAACGGCGAGGAATGCTATTGGGTATTGTACTATACCTATTTATCTTCGCAGGAAATTGGTGGTGTTGATGAAATCGTGGAAAAGCTGTCTGAAATGTTCCGGGATTTTTCGAGGAGTACCTATTATCGTAGAAAAAACGAGAGTATAAGAAGAATGGGCGATTTGCTGTGGGGGTTCAGGACGAGCTGCTGTGATTCGGCGTTGGAATTACTGTATACAGAGCAGCTGCTTTTAGGGAGGTTGTGAGGGGAATTTTAAAAGCCATGGGTAAGCAGCCTATGATTTAGAGGATACTCCATGTGGTATAAAATATAGAAAAGTTGAAATGATGAACTGTGATTAAGGAGCGTTTTCTTATGTAGTAAAGCAAGGGTTGTTGTGGTATATTAAAAGAAGATTGCAGAAAGGAGGAAACTATTGGATGACTGAAAATACTACATATGACCAATTAAAGACACAGAGGCATTTGTCGTTAGAATGGAGAGGCATTAATAGTACACAAATATGTTTTGAAAAAAGTTGTTTCTCATTTAAAAAAGACCATGTTACTTATACGATAGAAATTGCTGTAATTGGTGATGAGAAAAAAATAAGTATATCAGTTGATACTCCAACAACTTTTGAAAAAATATATCATTATCTTGGAGATATAAGAAGATATGAATATTTGGTAGATGGTGCTTTTTATTGTATGAAAAAATGTGAGACAGATGGTATTGATGTTACAAATTCCATTACGGATGTTGAACTTCCTTATTTTTTCAGTGAAAAGTATAAGCATAAAATTCCTTTGGAACTGACAGATAAAGAATATAAGCGATATTTTTTAAAGTGGCTTAAATTACAATCTTCATTGGGAATAATTAACCAGGTAGCATTATTTGCTAATTGTTTGAATGGATTAACAGCGGATGTGCGAATTTCCATGCTGGCAGAGTGTTTTGAAGCTTTTGGAAAAAGGTTAGAGAAAGAGAAGAAAATCATAGTAAAATCAGAGAATAATACAACCAGAACAGTGCAGTGCGAGAATTGTAAAGAGAAATTTGAATTGCCGATTCGTGGTAAAAAGTCCTTTGCATGTTATATGACGGCTCTTATAGAAACATATGGAAAAACAATTTTTTCTAGGGAATATCGAAGAAGAAAGACTCTGATTCAGAAAATTGTAAAAACAAGAAATAAAGTTTTTCATGTTAATGCTAAACAGAACGGGGTGCTTGGCGGAGCACAATGCGGTTTTTATGCAATTAAACTTGAGTGGATGTTTCGTTATATAATCTGGTTGGAGATGGGATTTCCTAAAGATAAACTTGATGTTGTAATTAAAAAAGAAATAAAGAAATTTGAAAGTCAGTTTCCGAACTTAATATATTAAAATTGGAGGGTAGATTAGAAACTATTTACTGGACTACACTTCTACAAAAAGAGAAGATAAAGATTCAACCTGTTCCCTTGAAATTCGGAATATGTTGGATCTTTTTGTGTATTTATAGGATAAATCTGTGAAAAATAAAAACGAAAAATACGTTGATAAATTTTATATTAAGTGATAAACTACTTATAGATATAGATTAAAAACGGAAAATCTGTTTATAAGTCAGGAGGTAACTATGAAACTTCTTCGTATTACAGCGGAAGGGCTACCATTATTCAAGGAAAAACTGGATTTATCTTTTTATGCACAGCAGAGGGTCGCTGAAGAACAAAAGAATATTTTGTATCCATTATTTTCAAATATTTATATGAATTCTGCAACGGGGTTTATAGGTATCAATGCATCCGGAAAGACATCTGTTTTGAAGGTTATTTTGCTTGCTTTAGATATAATCAATAATGAGCCAATAAACCATATAGAGACTAGAGATATATTGGGTGATGCAAAAGAGGTCAAATTGAATATGTATTTCTTTTCTGGAAAGTTGAATGAAATCTGCCGATTGGAAACGATAATTACTTCCCGAAAAAGCAAGCTGGAAGGAACGAGTTACAGTATCCTTTCAGAATCTTTATGGATAAAAGACGTAGACGAGGTGACTACCCGTAAGGGGATGCTCATTTTTGAAGGTAAAGAGCCTGCAATGGTTAGAAGTAGTCAGGAGGACTTTTTGCCAGATGATGTAAGTATTATGATTGCCAGAAATAAGAAGGCGAAAGAGCATGTGTGTATTGTTAATCTCTTGAAATATACGAATGAAAATGTTCTTACATTCTCAGAAGAAATTCCGTCAGAAGCTATTATGTTCTTAGATCCGACGATTGAGAAGCTGCACTTTGATGAAAATGAAAATAAAACATTAATCCATTTGAAGTTCAAGGATAAGGAGGAAATTCTTCTTAATAATCCGGTAGAATTGAATAATTATCTTTCATCCGGTACAGTAAAAGGAATGATTACATTTACCTTGGCACAGGAAGTCTTACAAAGCGGCGGGTATATGGTTATAGATGAAGTGGAGAATCACTTTAATAAAGAAATTGTAATAACATTGATTCGGTTCTTCATGGATAGTAAACTGAATAAAAATGGTGGCACACTTATTTTCTCTACACATTATCCAGAGTTACTGGATGAATATGATCGCAACGACAGCATTTTTATCACTAGAAATCGTAATGGTATTACGGTGGAGAATCTATCAAATATATTGAAAAGAAACGATATTAAGAAAAGTGATGCATACCAGAGCGGTTTCCTTGAGGGAACAACTCCGACATATGAGGCTTATATGCGGTTAAAGAAGAGCATTGCCTTAGCACTTATGTAGGAGGTGCCTATGGAATTAGCAAATTATAAGGCATGTATTTGTGAAGGTTCGGCCGAAAATGCTATCATGGACATACTTCTGGATTATAACCTTTTGATTTTTAATAGAGAAGAGATGATTGAGGAAGAAGTAATCCGTTGTCGAGAAGCCAAAAAATTTGAAGAAAAATATTTGAGAAAGGGATTTAAGGACAAAATTTCTGTTATTAGAATCCTTGATTCAAGAGGCGAAAATTTTAAACTCAGTAAGGCCTATGCTGGCAAAGTGGACGTTATAAATGTAGTAACTGCTCCAGAAATAGAGATGTTGATCATCCATAATGAGAATAAGTATAGGGAGTATAAGAAATCACGGAAAAAACCAAGTGATTTCTGCAAGGAGGACTTAAGGATGGCAGATGTAAAAACGTATAGATTTGTCAAAAACTACTTTGCTGATCCGATGGTGCTTGTAGCTGCTATAAAAAAATATCATGAAATTTCAAAAGTGCCAAAAGGAGAATATGCATTGTTAGACTTGTTACGATAGGGAATTTTGTTAACAAAAGAAAAAGTTATACTTCGGGACACGGTGTCCCAAAGCGGGAAAGGTGAGATATAATAGGAACTACGAAAAGAGCGGATGCTACAGTTGCTCTTTTTTGTATCAAGAGATTAAAATGAAAAAGGACGATAGGGAAAAGAAATAAATTTTCCGATTTTTAAAAATTGGGGTGTTCGATTTGATGAAATCGTATTTCCGCTATGGTAAAATACGGTTAAATGAAATCAACCGGTTCTTTGAAAAAAATCAAGGAGGAGATACTATGAAGAAGAAAAGAATGATGACTGCACTGCTGACAACGGCAATGGTATTCGGTGCTGTTCCGACAGCTTTTGCAGCTGATAACATCACTGTAACGGTAGATGGACAAAAAGTAAGTTTTGGTGACCAGCAGCCTGTGAATATCAATGGGCGTGTTATGGTTCCGGTAAGAGCAGTAGCAGAAAAAATGGGTTGGGATGTTGAATGGTTCACTTATTACGGTAATACAGTAGTAGATGGACAGTTTCAGCAGGAACATGATATTGTCTTAAAAAATATCGTTAAAAAATCTGATACTTATTGGGCCGGCTATCAGGCCAATATCAATATTGAGCATCAAACGAAAAGTAGCCGGATTGATGGAAAAACTCCCTATCAAACAAAAGAAACAGCCGTAACAGTTCCGATTGCTACAATTAACGGCAGAACCTTACTTAGTATCAGAGATATTGCTGAATGCACTTATTCTGATATTAAATGGGATAGTGCATCGCAAACTGTTCAAATCACAACAAAACCTGTAGAACAGTTCCCGAAATACAGTGATGTGCTGGAATATGCTAATATCCGAGAAGGTGATACAAAAAGATTGCAAACTGAATCGGAAGAAACTAATTTGAAAAATAACAAAAATCAGCAAGAACAGCAAAAGCAGGAAGAAGCCGCTGTTAAGGATGAAAGCGGCTATGCAGACGCAGTAATTCGTTTAATTAACGAAGAGCGTAAAAAAGCAGGATTAAATCCATTGGAAAAAAATGAAAAAATGATGTCCGCAGCAGCAGTAAGAGCAGAAGAAATCAATGAGGTTTTTGGACATACCAGACCTAATGGTAAAGCTTGCAGAACTGTATTGGAAGAATTAGGGTATGAAGGAGACTATGCTGGCGAAAATATTGCCGGCGGACAGAAAACACCCGAAAAAGCTGTGCAGGCGTGGTTAAATTCTGAGGGTCATAGAAATAATGCCTTAAACCCTAATGCTAAGTATACTGGTGTAGGATTCCTGCATAAAGTTAATGGAAGCTATACATATTACAATTGGGTTCAAATCTTTGCAAGATAAAAAACTTAAAACATTATAGCGAAAGAGATACGAAAAAAATCGTATCTCTTTTCTATTTGGCGCATTTATGCGTGGAAATACCCCCCCCCAGTTTTACTGGGGGAAGATAAAAACTTTAGTGTATGAAAACCTCCTTGTTGTAAAATAGTAGTGGTTTGGCGACCGCATTACTAAAGACAACAAGGAGGTTTTTAACAAATGAAGAACGAAATAAAAAGCACGGCACATTCTAAATATCGTTGTGAATATCATATAGTTTTTGCTCCAAAATATAGAAGGAAAGAAATATATGGGCAATTAAAGAAAGATATTGGAGAGATACTAAGAAAATTATGTGAACAAAAGGGTGTGGAGATAATAGAAGCAGAAGCCTGCCCAGACCACATCCATATGCTTGTAAGTGTTCCTCCGTATTTAAGTATAGCACAATTTATGGGATTTTTAAAAGGCAAAAGCAGTTTAATGATATTCGATAGGCATGCAAATTTAAAATATAAGTATGGTCAAAGAAGTTTCTGGTGCAGAGGATATTTTGTAGATACAGTAGGAAAGAATGAAACTGCAATTAGAAATTACATAAGGAATCAGTTGGAAGAGGATTATGCAAAAGACCAGATAAGTTTAAAAGAATATACTGACCCGTTTACGGGTAGCAAGAATAAGAAGGCATAAAAAGACAGCCGCTTTAGCGGCTGCCTGAGATAGTAATGCGGTGCTAAACTTTCAGTGCCCCTTTTAGGGGCTAAGTCCGTAATAAGCCCCTTACAGGGGCAGTGCATACCACCAGTTTACTGGTGGTTATGATTGCAAGAAAAGAAAGGGTGAAGAAGTATGCAAAAAAAGAAAAGATTTCTTGCACTTTTGCTTGCTCTGGTAGTTGCACTGCCTTTTATTCAGTCACCACTTACTGCACAAGCAGCAGGCGAAGGTAGTATAACGAGAAAAATCACAGTAGTAAAGGGAAAAGACATCAACGATATGTAGTATACAAATGTATATTTATGATATAAAAAAATATGAAAAAATGTGGTTTTTATATTTGAAAATAGAGAAAAAACGTGCAAGATATAATTGGAAATTTCGAGAAAAATGTGATATACTAAATTTGAAAAGGAGGGGATACTTTGAGAAGAACAGCTATGGAAAAATTAGTGGCATGGAAATCAAGTGATGAACGTAAGCCGATGGTTTTGAAGGGAGCCAGACAGGTTGGGAAAACTTGGTTAATGAAGGAGTTTGGAAGAAACTACTATAAGAGTTTTGTATATTTCAACTTTGATGAAGAAGATGAGTTAAAATCAATTTTTGAAACCAATAAAAATCCGCAGCGTATTATCGAGCTGCTGTCAATGATTGCAGGGGAGAAAATATATCCGGAAGACACTTTGATTATATTTGATGAGGTGCAAGAATGTCCGGAGGCATTAAATGCACTGAAATACTTCAAAGAAAAGGCAAATGAGTACCATGTTATTGCTGCTGGGAGCCTCCTTGGAACGCTTCTTGCAAAGCCGAAATCATATCCGGTTGGAATGGTAAATTTATTAGATATTTTTCCTTTGACATTTGAGGAGTTCTTGGAAGCAACAGATGCACCCTTATTTGCTTATTATGAGGATATCCATAAGGAACAGCAGATAGAAGAAATCTTTCATAATAGACTGTTGGAAGCTTATAACAATTATCTTATTATAGGGGGAATGCCTGAATGTGTTTCTTCTTGGTTGAAGCATAAAGACCCGGCTAAAATTGCTCAAATTCAACGTGAACTGATCGAGGTATACGAAAACGATTTTTCTAAACACAATGGTAAGGTGAATAGCGGACGAATCCTTATGGTTTTTCGCAGTATTGTAACGCAGCTTGCAAAGTCAAATGAAAAATTCATGTATGGAGCAGTGAAAGAAGGGGCAAGAGCCAGAGATTTTGAAGAAGCAATAGAATGGCTTGTTTCGGCGGGTATGCTAAACCGGATATATAATGTTTCTAAGCTGGAGCATCCGCTCTCTGCCTTTGATAAGTTAGACCAATTTAAATTGTTTTTATTTGATACCGGATTGTTAAAGCAGATGGCGGGCATTGATAACAGTGCAATTCTGTTAAAGTCAACCTATCAGTTCAAAGGCCAGCTGACGGAAAATTATGTTTTGCAGCAGCTTAGAGGGCAGTTTGATGTAATGCCGAGATACTTCTCAAGCAGAAATGGGGAAATTGATTTTGTGCTGCAGTGCGGCATGGATATTATTCCTGTTGAAACAAAAGGCGGTGAAGATAAATCAGCACCGACCTTCAAAAAATATGTTGCAGACAATCACCCTCAATATGCAGTCAGATTTTCAAAAATGGGATATAGAAAGGACGGCAATATTACCAATATTCCATTGTATTTGGTCGGAAAGACCAAGGAGCTTTTAGGGATTGAGGGCGATTTAGCATGACCATTAGAATGGTTTTGCGACAGATATAAAAGAAAAATTATAGCTTAGTAAGAAAACGGTTGATTATAAATTAACCGTTTTTTTGTGCCATTTTTTGGCAAAATGTAACAAAAGGTGATATAGCAATATGCCATATTGACTATAGAGATAGTCAATGGTATAATTTGACTACACCAATAGACAATATTATGGGATGTATTTAGAGATATTTTAGAGAGAAGAAAGAGAAAAAGTTTATGGAAAAGAGTTGGTTATATGAGGTTTTATGATTCGGAAATAAAGGTTTTAGAAGTTCTATGGGAGCATGGAGAACTTACCGCTGGGCAAATTGCGGAAATTTTAGGAAAAGAAGATGGGTGGAAAAGAACAACCGCTTATACAGTGGTTCAGAAATGCGTTGATAAAGGATATATTGAAAGGAAAAAACCAAAATTTACCTGTAAGGCTTTAATTACAAAAGAAGAAGCACAAATGAGCAGTGTTTCTGAACAGATTGAAAAATCTTATCCTTCCAAAATTGCTTTTTTTAAGGCGTATTTAAATAAAGATAATTTGACAAATGATGAGATTAAAGGCTTGTTTCAGGTAATAGATGATTTAAAGAAATAATGTGCTGAAGAATGGAAGTGTGCCATGAGTTTTTTATATATGAGTTTTTCGGCAAGTTGTATTGTATTGTTTACAGTTATTTTAAGGGGGCTTTTTAAAAGATATTTGCCAATAGAATTATTCTGCGGTCTTTGGTGGTTGGCAATGATCAGAGCCTTAGTGCCATTCTCAATTAGTTCTAACTATAGTATTTATAATATGAAAATAGCATTAGAAGGTGGCTTAAGGCAAATTTTAGATATTACACTCTCGGAGAGAGAACAAACAGAGTGGATAATTTCCATAGGTTTAGTAGTTTGTATGGTACTTATAATTTTTATTTCAGTATTTTTTGCAAGATATTTTTTAAAAATGCACAAATACTGTAATGATATTGCAGAAAATTCTGCTTTAATACAGAACTTAGGGATGGAAGAAGTTTTTGAAAGCATAAAATTTCCTGTAAGAAGGATAAAAATAAAGACTTCTGCTGTTTTAGATACGCCTGTATCATATGGCTTTCTGCACCCGGTTATTATATTGCCTAAAGATTTGAATATAAATGATAAGGAAACTCTACAGTGTATTTTATTGCATGAGTGTATTCACATCAAATATATGCACTATCTGTGGAAAATTATATCGGTAGTTGTTGTTTGTATACATTGGTTTAATCCATGTATGTGGCTGCTATATTGGTATATGGATAAGGATACAGAGATTTTTTGTGATAAAAAGGTCGTTCAAATCTTACATGAGGATAAAAGAGAAATGTATGCCAGAACGCTTGTAAATATGGCACTTTGGCAGAACGAAAGTAAGATTTTGGCAAATAATTTCATTAAAAAAAGCATGTTAAAAGAAAGGATTGTAATGATTATGAAATTTAAAAAGACTTCTCTGGTAATGACATTGGCATCCCTGTTTATTTTTTCAAGTGCAGCAACAGCTTTTGCTACAACAGGAGTTTCTGTTGAAATGAATGATAGCAATAACGATCAAATACAGGTGATAGAGGTGTCTGACGAGAAAATTTGCTTGATGAGTGATGAGGTTGTTACTCTGGATCTTTCCTATGAGGAGTTAGAACCTTACATAAATACGAATAGTACAGAAAGAGCCACAAAATCTATTTATATTAAAGATTACAAATATACATCTAAAACGCCTTCTCCGGCTAGCTTGAAGGTATCTATGGAGAAAGATGGATATACATATACAGGAACATTAACCTATGCATATGGGGAAAAAACAACCAGCGGAACGTATGTTGGATATTATTGTGGATATTTATATAAATAATCAATAATGATTTGGAATCGTTTTAATTTGATTAAAGAAAAATACCACTAATATAAGAGCTATTTAATATTTTATTGGAAGGGGATGGTTTTATGAAGGGTAAGAAAGAATCTGGAATGGAGGGGATTAAAAAATCCTGAATGAAAAACTAGAACTGTGCGATTAACACAAAATCTACTTCAAACGGGATATACTTGATCATAGTATAAACATTATAAAAATATTATGAAAAATAGATTGGAGGGTAATAATATGAAAATTAAGGCTATACTTCTTGCTATGTTAATGTTCCTAATGCCATGTATGGCTTACGGTGCAAATGGAGATGCCTTTTGTGTTGGGTGTGATATGCGACCAGTTAAGGCTGGTAAAGCTCCTATAAACACCATGCCAGAAGCAAATAATGCAGCAACATACTTTAAATCTGCAGGATATGGAAAAAAAGTACCTCCAGAACCCACAAATGCGGATTTAACAGCTAGTAATTTGAATAGTTCTTTATTGTTTTTGGCAGGACATGGCTCTGTAGATTCGGTTGAGTGGCTGCCTAAAAATTCGAATAAAACTTATGGTTTAACAACATCTTTAAGCCCTGCCAGCGGATTTGTAAGTACTTCAAACAAATCCTTTAGTAATACAAAAGTTGCCATTCTAGCTGCATGCTATGCTGGCGGACCTGTTGGATTGGCATATAACATAAATCGAAAAGGAGCTCAATTGGCTTTTGGTTGGGAAGCAGAGGTTGAACATGCTGCTTTGCGAGATTTTGATTTTTTGCTGGTAGAAAATTTAGCGAAAGGTTATAGATTTATTGATGCATTGCCCTATGTATATGCTTCTATGGCAGCTGGTACCACAGAATCTGGATATAAGTGGGATACAATTAACTATTCTAAACCACAGGATAATCCCCCTTATTATAGAACATGCTCGTATGGCGATATTAATGTTCGCATTACAAATACTAGAGCCATAGAGTCGGGCAGTTCTGCAGAGAGTTATACATTACCTAATGAGGATATCAATATCTATAGTAATATTACGAATGTGGAACATCAAGTTGCTTCTAATGACTATACTAATGTTGCAAGATATATTCAGGATAATATTGATGCTGATTTTAATTTGAATGAATTTGCTTACAATGAAGTAGAAATGGTAGAAGGTGTAAGTAATTCATTGATTACATTTAGATATATGATTGATGATTTTAAATCTGATTTCGGTTATAATGTAATTGTAATTGATAACGAAGTTAAGGAAATTGTTAAAGTTGGCTATGAACTTTATGATAGGGAATTTGATATTTCTTTGGCTAACGAGAAATTAGATGAGGCAATGCTTTCTTATCCTAGAACATTTACAGATAGCGAAACTACAGATGTAATAAAATTGTATGACTCAAAAAATAATAAATTTTATTGCAGAGTAGTAAAAACTTTTGTTGATGAAACTGGAGCCGCATACTGTGTAGGGGAAAACGTAGATTTATAAGCCGTTAGCTTATTGTGCTAGACTAGCCGTTGATGGAAAAACGGCTAGTTTACTTGATATTGGGGGTATTATTTTATGAAATTAAGGACAATATTAATGGCGATTGTATTGACTTTAGGTTGTAATAATATAATATTTGCAAATACAGTAAATCATAAATTTTATAAAGATGGAAGAAAAGAGATTAACTTCAGTGTAACGCCATATCAAAAAGATCAGATTGTCTATATACCACTTAGGGAATTTTTTAATATCAGACACTGTGATGTTATGTATAAGGCTCCCTATGCCATTATTAGAATACCAAATACATCAGGTGATAGAATTATTAAAATAGTGCCAGGTACAAATAGTATAGAAGTGAACGGGACTAATAGTGTTTTAATACATTCTACAGAAGTAATAAATGGTACTACTTATATATCAACAGATGATATATTTATTTTGGATAGTAGTAAAGAGCAGCATTGCGATTATGAATTAACTTCGGATGGAACAATGAATATATATTTTAGACATACTTCTATGTCTACAAAACAACATAAATGGATATATAAAAATTATGACGATTTTTTAAATAAAATTTTTTGTTATAATCTAGTACTGTTTGAACCAAAGGATTTTCATTTTATGTGGCAATATCCGTTTATGACAGAAAATACTTATGTTAATGAATTTACAAGAACAGACGGCACAAAAGAAAAACAGGAATTTTTAATGACAGATAGTTTATTTGATTATTATGAAGAAGAAAGCACAAAAGCTGTTTCACTTCCACTAAAGAATAAACAATACGAAATGTTATTTGTATCAACAAATGAAATCAGCAGTGATCTTTTAAACCGTATTCAAAAATACAAAGATACACGTAGTATTTGTGTGCATATACCCAAAATATCTTTAGAAACAAATGACTATGCATTATATATTAATGAAAAAGGTGTTTCAAGTCGTAATACTATTGATGAAACTACCGAATATATTGATATTTTAGGATATTCATATACTCCTGAACTTATCTTTGATACACCGTTTTATTATTTTCTAATTGATACAACTAATGATAGTATACTTTGTGGTGGTTACTACGAATAAAACATACAAAAGAATGCTACTTATAAATACTTCCGATTCAGTTTTAGGATACATCAAATAAAAGAGTGAATTGATTACTGTATGTAAAACTGCAAGAATCTATATAATATAGCAGAATCTGAAGAATTTTGACATGCTATGATGCAGTGTGACATAATGCATCTGCTTCTAATGCAGTAGAAAGTAGGTGGTGAAAATCTAGAAAAAAGCCGACAGATATTGGCATGTTGTTGTTTCGTTATCAAAAAGCTAAAATGAAATCCGAGGTCGGCATCAAAACATAGAAAAAATGTTATCAGAAATGGGAAAGTGAACTGACCCCAAAAAGTTAGACGAATATTTTAAGTAAAACAATTCAAGCAACCGAAAGGGCTTGTTGTCTGTGTATGAGACAGGTCCAAGATCTATGCAGAAAAGAAGTGGTCTGGTTATTTGCTTGAACAGGCATTTTTTGGTAGTATAACCATAAGAGGGAACTGTATCGGGTGCAGGTTTTTCGCCAAAGATGCAGAGATACATATCACCAAGATAGTTATGACACATGAGAGGCACTCCTCGTAGCAGCTTTTAAGGAGC
>OLPS01000460.1_pt1 | contig 51930 bp, 49 predicted proteins | sample 1673071 | NCBI WGS metagenome assembly OLPS01 (sample SAMEA3136752, study PRJEB25190) | human gut metagenome | reverse complement strand
AAGCCATTCGGGTAGAACAAATCAAACTATATGAATCGTATGCGGACGGTGTGCTGCGGCGAGATGCGTACATAGAAAAGAAAAAGATCCTTTCGGAAAAACTTGTCGCATTGCAGGATAGCATACGGACAGAAAAGGAAGAACAGGAGTGTGCTGATGAACTGGATGAAGAAATCCGCGCTCTGACAAAGCAGGCCAGCGAGAAAACGTACATCGGCGGGCTAACAAAAGAATGTGTGGATGCTTTTGTTAGCATGGTTTATCTGTATGACGACCAAACAATGAAAATAGAGTTCAACTGTGAGGATGTGATTCGGAGAGCGTTGGAAAAGTATATTTAAGAAAAAAGCGACGCTTGAAACGCTCAAGCGTCGCTTTCCTGTGCAGGACACTATAAAAGACTCTGTTTGAATGCGAAATTCTGAGCTTCGTATTTTCGATCAAAGCTGGAAGTGTAATTTAATGGTACTAGACAATCTGCATCTGATGGAATTTCAGGATTAGATTTATAATATCCGAAAATATCTAGTTCATCAAATGATGTGAATAAATCTATATACTGAGCGCGAAAATCAAGATAAGAAAGGAAATCTTCTATTGAGGAACATTCTTGAGTGATAATATCTAAATCAAAAATGTTGACAATATAAGGACGAAGGTGGGCCTGTGAATCAATAAGATTATAAAAGGTGGTTTCGGACGGAACATTCCCAAAGTGTTCTGCTGTGACGCACACTATATATTTTGAAGATGTGTTTTTTAGCTTGATTTTTTGAGAAGAACTTGATAAGAACTCCTTTCCATCTTCAACATAGCGAATTGACCGAAGAGCTTGCTGAAAAGCATTTCCAATAGCCTGTTTTACATCTTTTTTTATGCTGTCAATATTTCCATTGAGGGAACTTAATGTTAAAATTTTGCTTTTGCATTCACAAAAAATTGTGGCAGAGTTGGTGCAGACAGTGACATCGGCCTCACCAGAGTTATCACTATATTTCAAGGAAGTGTAAATATTACTGGAATCAGTAAGACGACTGAAATATGCTTCTGTGAGATCTTCGACAACTTGTCCGCGATTAGTAGTATAAACGCCTTTTTCGTAATCATTAAAGTGAGATTCTGCGATAAAGGTGTAGTGGAACAGTTTTGGAAGATTCATTAAAGTTGGAAGAAGAAGCGGCATATAAATATATGATCCAAAGTCAATGAATGGTTTGGACGTAAGACATTTGAAATCCGAAAGGCCAACTTTTTCAAAAGTTTTACTGAAGGGCTTTACACAGAGATAGTTTAATAAGGCATTGATTTCATCTTGTGGAATGACAGAATACAAATTTGTTTTATAAAATCTAAAAATATAGCCACTATCAATGCAAAATATAGATTTATCTGACCTGTTAAATAGTGATTTGATTAACGTGCCTATTTTATGAGAATTTTTATAAGCAGCTCGATAACGGAACTCGGTTTCACGAAAAATGTAAGTAATTAGCTGATAACATGATGAAAATGAAAAACCAAGAGAACTTTTAAATGAAGTGTCCAATGGTTCATACAACTTTTTGGCAAAGTCTAAAAGTTGGTACAGATACCCATCGCCCCGAAAAAAGGTGTTTTTCATCTTCATACTTGTGGATTGAAGAAAAGAGGCTTTTTCGGCATTGGATGACTCTTTTCTTTTTATAGCTTCGGAGATTAGAACAAGTGCATAATCATTGGGAAGAGAGCCTAGAATGCTTTTTAAGTTTATATAAGCATTTCGTGTTAGTGGAGAAATCCCATTTTGTGGACATGCATACAAAGCATTGGCTGCGGCATATTCGGCGAGAGAAAGTTGCTCGCCGTCGTGCATGAGATTTTCTAGTTGATATTGAATGATAGCAGATAATACATCTTCTAACGAATGCTGAGATAAAAAATCAAAAAAATCCATGTCATTTGGCATAAGGACTACTCCTGTCTGAAATTTTCTGAAAAATAATTGGGATTATCTAAAATGGACACTAAAAAATTAAAAATGCCAAATTGGATAAGAAAATCCATGAGTCATCTTAAACAATTGTGTAGATATATTCCACTAGAAGGTGGCTATTAGATGCTAAGGGTTTCCACCCATGCTGACAAGTCGGCCTTGCTGGAATATGAGTTGAACATCTTACCGTGCAACAGTTTTGCACCGGGACAGCTTGGCGCAAGTTTTTCGTTGGTCTTGCCCATACCGCTGCCGCCAGATGTGGCAAAGGGGATAACCGTCTTGCCTTTTAGGTTATAGCTTTCCAGAAATGTATTGATGATCGTCGGAGCGATATACCACCAGATAGGAAATCCGACAAAGATGGTGTCATATTCGTCCATGTTATCACGCTTGACAGCGATGCCAGGGCGAGAGGTAGGATTGCTCATTTCCATGGTGCTGCGGGATTTCTTGTCCATCCAGTTCAGATCGGCCTTGGTGTACGGAATTTCCGGCTGAATCTCAAAAATGTCTGCACTGATAGCATCGGCCAGATTTTCAGCAACCTTTGCGGTAACGCCGCTGGCTGAGAAGTAAGCAACAAGTCGTTTGCTCATGACAAATGCACTCCCTCAATATTTGATTTGGTAATAGTATAGCACGGTGGGGGAGGGGTATCAAGAAGTGAAACGAAAGCAAAATTGCTTGGAAAATATTGGTGTTTCAATAGTTGAATTTGACCAATCATAACCTTGATATTGCATCTTAACTTAAAATAAGTTATAATACAGAAAAAAGAGTTATAAATGGAGGCGATAGAGTGGAATACCTTAAGCGGGTTTTAGGAATTGAAGTGCTGTATGAAAAAAAAGCTTTAGAGCATTTGCCAAACTTCATCAGTACAAGGTACGATTCACAGAAAGTATCTCTGAGTGGTCAAAAAGCCGTTTTTTTGTACCCTAAAACCGAATTGGAACAGGTGGAAACATTAAAGAAGCATCTGGAACGTGTGAAAAAGGTTGCAGATTGCCCGGTGGTTTTAGTACTGGAACAAATCACTGCACGGCAGAAAGAGTATTTACTTCGAGAAAAGATAGCATTTATTGTGGATGGAAAGCAAATTTATCTGCCCTTTATGGCGGCATATTTGCAGGAACGTTGTGATGCAGAAAAGAGCGACAGAGAAGAAATCTTGCCATCAGCTCAAATGCTGTTGCTTTATTTTATTTATGAGGGAGCAAAGGAACTGTCCACAAGTCAAGCTGCAAAAGATTTGGATTTGACACCAACATCTATTTCCAGAGCGTCCAAACAACTTGAAGAAATGGGAACGCTGCAATCGAGAAAAATCGGAGTACAGAAGATACTGTTTTCGGAAAACTCCCCCAAAGAGTTGTTTTATAAAGTAGAGAAAGTTCTGCTCAATCCTGTGAAAAGGACTGTCTACGTTCCATGCGAGGAAGTAAAGAATGAATTGTTGGAGAGCGGATATTCCGCATTGGCGGAGTATTCGATGCTCAATACGCCGGGCGTTTGGTGCTACGCTTCAGAAAGAATATCTCAGTGGAATGACTGTATGACAAAGGATTTACAGGACTCAAATTCACAGGTGGCTGTTGAAATGTGGAGATATGACCCACGAAAATTATCGAAGAAAAAAATGGTCGATGAACTTTCTCTGGCATTATCGCTTAGGGAAGATACAGATGAACGGGTAGAAGAAGCAGTAGAAGAAATGTTAAATAATCTGTGGAGGAAGATAGATGGTAACAGGGATTGAAAGCTTTAAGGAATGGTTTAAGGGTAACGAAAGCCAGTATGCAATTATCGGTGGAACTGCGTGTGACATCTTGATGACGGAAGAAGGCTTAGACTTCCGTGCAACAAAAGACATTGATCTTGTTCCAATTATTGAAGCCGTGGATGTGGCTTTTGGAAGAAAATTCTGGGACTATGTAAAACAGGCTGAATACGAACATTGTAATAAAAGCTCTGGTGTGCCACAGTTTTATCGGTTCAGTCACCCGACCTCAAACCGTTATCCAGCAATGATTGAACTGTTCACTAGAAAACTGGATGCAATTCAACTTCCAGATGATGCAGTATTGACACCGCTGCCAATGGATGAGGACATATCGAGTTTATCTGCAATCCTTTTGGATGATGATTACTATGAGTTCTTGAAGCAGGGGAAAGTGACTGTTGATGGAGTAACGGTTTTGGACGCTGCATATTTGATTCCGTTCAAGGCGAAAGCATGGATGGATTTGACGGATCGCAAGGAAGCCGGAGAACACGTTGATAGTAAAAACATTAAGAAGCATAAAAATGATGTTTTTCGATTGACTGAACTGATTGACCCTACAGTCAAGATTGCCACTCCCAGTGGCGTGTATGAGGATGTGCAGAAGTTTGTTGATCGAATGAAAAATGAAACGGTTGATGTTAAACAGTTGGGGCTTGTGGGACGAACGAAAGAACAGATTCTTCAGGAAATAGGAGAATTATATGCTATACAATAATCAGTGAGTTATAGAATAAAACACTATCTTGTAAGGAAGTGATATAACATGGAAAAGAAATACCAAATTTTTATTTCGTCAACTTATAAGGATTTGATAGAAGCACGTAGCAAAGTAAGGGATGCAATCCTATCAATGATGCATTTCCCAGTTGGCATGGAGATGTTTAACGCTGCTGACGAAGAGCAGTGGGAAATCATACAAGAGACAATTGATAGTTCGGATTATTATGTTTTGATTTTGGGACAGCGATATGGCTCTGTAATAGAATCTGGATCGGATGCTGGAATTAGCTATACGGAAAAGGAATTTCGCTATGCGAGAGAGAAGAAAATTCCTATTCTGGTATTCATAATTGATGATGATGTGGCAATTAAGCCGGAATTTATAGAAAAAGATCCAGAAAGTATAAAAAAGCTGGCTGATTTCAAGACAGAAGCTAAAAAAGGACGAACGGTACAGTGGTGGACTAATATTGACGAACTTGCTAGAGAGGTTTCAGAATCTTTACATCAGCAAATGGATCGAAAAAAGCGTCCAGGGTGGATAAGAGGAGATGCCTTTGATATTGAAGCAAGTCATGCAGAAATTCTCAGTTTGAATAAAAAGATAAGAGAACTTGAGCAGGAAAATGCTGAGTTGAAATCACAGATTGTAAAGCGGGTTCCTGAGTTGATGGCCGCAGTTGTGCTGGATCAACAGGATGATGAAGAAGTGGACGGAAAAGGTCTTAAAACACATGGAAAATTGCTTATTGATAGCTCAGATAATGTAATCAAGATCCAGTTATATCATAATGATGGAGAATGCTACAAAAACAAGTATGAACCACTTGATTTAAGTTGCGTTGAATCACATTTAAAAAAGTATGTAAAAGAAAAGGACTTGCAGGCTTACAATGCAGCACTACCGTCTGAAGAAGAAATAAATGATTATGCACACAAGATGAGCGTATATAAGACAATAACAAACGGTGGTGTTGCGCTCAAGCTAAGAGTGCTTAATAAGGGAACAGCGAAAGCAACCGACATTAGAATCTCAATCGTATTTCCAAAAGATATTTTTGTATATGACATTGATGATATCGAAAAAATGAAGGAGCCGAAAGCACCAAAACTTCCACCGAATCCTATTGAAAAGGCAGAGGAACGTTTTATGAGCGACTTAAATCCAGTATATGGCTTGTTGAAAAATAGTATGGACGGAATGCAGCCATTCTACTCAGCTCGAAGCTTGCCGATTATAGACCCGGCAATTTTTAACAACTCAAATTCTTCTGTGTTTGAATCAATATCTATACGAGATAACTCAATATTTGCTGAATGCAATCAGTTGCCACATAAAGATGATACCGAGTTTGATGGGATATATATTGTTCCGGCTAGAAAAGGAAAATTCAAAGTAAGCGTTTCGCTGATGTGTTCGGAATATATTGAACCGAAAGTTCATGATATTGAATTTGAAATTGTCTAATAATTAAAATAAGTACGAATAAGCCGCATAGGGCTTCCCAATGGGAAACTTTATGCGGCTTATTTTTTTGCTTTTTTGAAAAAATTGTTGCCCCTATCTTGACATCAGGGGGCTACGTTGGCCTGTCCATTGCAACTCTGTTGAGCCAGCACCATCAGGTGACTGCTGTGGATATCATTCCAGAGAAGGTGGACATGATTAACAATCGCAAGTCTCCGATTCAGGATGACTATATCGAGAAGTATCTCGCAGAAAAAGAATTGAACCTGACCGCAACTCTGGATGCAAAGGCTGCATACTCTGATGCGGACTTTGTTGTTATAGCGGCCCCTACGAACTACGACAGCCACACGCAGCATTTCGACACATCTGCGGTTGAGGCTGTGATCAAGCTGGTCATGGAATATAACCCGGATGCTATCATGGTCATTAAATCCACAATCCCTGTGGGTTACACCGCTTCTGTGCGTGAGAAGTTCAACAGTAAGAACATCATCTTCAGCCCGGAGTTCCTGCGTGAGTCAAAGGCTCTGTATGACAATCTGTATCCGAGCCGTATCATCGTTGGTACTGACCTGAACGATGAGCGTCTGGTCGAAGCAGCACACGAGTTCGCTGGTCTGCTACAGGAAGGTGCTATCAAGGAGAACATCGACACTCTGTTTATGGGCTTCACCGAAGCAGAGGCCGTTAAGCTGTTCGCCAATACATATCTGGCCCTGCGCGTGGCTTACTTTAACGAACTGGACACCTATGCAGAGAGCAAGGGCTTGAACACCCAGCAGATTATCGACGGTGTATGCCTTGACCCTCGTATTGGCAGCCACTACAATAACCCGTCCTTTGGTTACGGGGAGTGTGAAATAATATGGACAACCAGAGAAAAGCCTGATTTCATGCGGGTTTACGCGGCTTGACCTTTTCACCTCAACGTGTTTCTGCCTGTCATGGTGCGTTACGGCCAGTGTGATTTCAGGTGCTAATGGCTTCTGGTTGCGCTCTATACTTAACCCACCACAGCGAAAGCTGGTTAGAGCAGAAAACAGAATAAGGAGGTACGAAGGCGAGCCTGCGTATAGATTGCTGCTGCAATCTGTATACAGGCTTGTTGTCGTGCAATGGAAAAATTGAGGTTGGAATAAAGACATAGAAAAAGTACGTAATCGTTCTGTTCAAAAAATGAATGAAACGCTAACGATAAAAATGAGGATGGAATGGAAAAATGCAGTTAAATGACAAAGTGCAGCATGTGTACCTCGTGGGTGCAAAAAGCCTTGGAGCGTATGGTGGTTATGAAACATTCGTTTATAAGCTCACGGAGTATCACCAGAATAAAGAAAACATCAAATATCATGTTGCCTGTAAAGCTAATGGTGACGGCTGTATGGATGAGAGCAAGTTTGAGGGCGTGACAAAGATCAACGACCACGAATTTGAACTCCACAATGCCCATTGCTTCAAAATTGATGTTCCCCAGATTGGGCCTGCACAGGCAATTTATTATGATGTTGCTGCACTAAAGACTTGCTGCGAGCATATTAAGAAAAATCATATTCCTCACCCGATTGTTTACATAATGGCATGTCGAATCGGACCTTTTGCGGCACATTTCTACAAAGAAATCCATAAACTGGGCGGCACGGTATACCTGAATCCGGACGGACATGAGTGGATGAGGGCTCGGTGGTCCGCACCGATTCGTAGGTATTGGAAGATTTCAGAGCAGATGATGGTCAAATATTGTGATCTTGCCATCTGCGACTCAGTGAACATAGAGAAGTATATCCACGAGTGCTATGACGGAAAAGGCATCAAGGGCAAAAATCCGAAGACCACATTTATTGCGTATGGTGCAGATCTAACCCTCAGTAAGTTAGCTGATGACGATGAGAAGCTGGTGAACTGGTATAAAGAAAAAGGACTGACGAAAAAGGACTACTACCTTGTTGTCGGTCGTTTTGTGCCAGAAAACTCTTTTGAAGTTATGATTCGAGAGTTCATGAAAAGCAAGAGCAAAAAGGATTTTGCCATTATTACAAATGTGAATGAGAAGTTTTTGAATGAGCTTGAGGAAAAACTTCATTTCAAGAGCGATAAGAGAATTAAATTTGTGGGCACTGTTTATGACCAGGAACTGTTGAAGAAGATTCGTGAGAACGCCTATGCTTATTTCCACGGCCATACGGTTGGCGGTACGAATCCGTCGCTGATTGAGGCTCTTGGCAGCACGGATCTGAATCTGCTGGTTGATGTTGGTTTTAATAAAGAAGTTGCAGAAGATTGTGCTTTGTACTGGAGCCGGAAGTCTGGCAGCCTTGCAAAGCTGATCGATAAAGCAGATCAGATGAGTGCAGATCAAATCGCTGAGATGGGACGGAGAGCTAAGAAGCGTGTGGCGGAAGAGTACACGTGGGATAAAATTTGTGGGCAGTACGCAGATGTGTTTACAAAATAAACGAGGTAGGAAATATATATGAAAATCTCAAAATATTATAGAGCTTTTTTGAGAACGGCATTGAATTCTGAAAATAGAAAGCGGCTTTTCAATAGGAATTTCACGATACTATGCAATAACTGTGTGGGGGGGTGATCCTTCACGAGTTGGGGGAACGCTTTAATTCTCCAACAGTTAACTTGTTTTTTGGCGCAGAGGACTACATCAAGTTTTTGGAAAAACTAGATTACTATTTGGGCCAGACTCTAGTAGAAACTCAAAGTGACAAGGATTATCCGGTCGCTAAGCTGGATGATATAACTATTTATTTCATGCATTATCCATCTTTTGATGAAGCCAAAAGAATCTGGGAAAAAAGGACCGAGAGAATTAATAGAGATAATCTCTATGTTATTTTAGTTCAACAAAATGGCTGTACAGAAGAACTTCTAAAGAAGTTTGATGAACTTTCTTATAAACATAAGTTAGCACTTACGGCACGTCCGATGCCTGAAATCAAATGCTCATATTATATTTCTGGGTCAGAGCAACCGAATGGCGATGTAATGGACTTGTGTAAATATAAGGGCAAATTCACAGGTAGACGATGGATTGATGATTATGATTATGTAGGATTTTTAAATATGAAATGATGTGAGGAGAAAAAACGGTGACGAATGATTGTAAAAAAATGAAAAGAGCATTAATTGTGACTGCGCTGGCTCGCTTTACAAAAAGCTTTTTAACGAACGATATTATTACGCTTCAGAAAATGGGATATGAAGTACACTGTGCTGCAAATATCTATCACGCTGGGGCCGAATGTATGCCAGCATATTTTGAAGACATGAATGTTGTTTTTCATCAAATCGATTTTTCGTCTAGCAAACCGGTATCCTTTGAAACCTTGAAGTCGTATAAACAGATGGCAGAATTGTTCAAAAAAGAACACTTTGATTTAATTCATTGCCATACTCCGATTGCGGGTGCAATTGCTCGATTCGCAGGAAGAAGGCAGCGAAAAGCAGGAAGTATTGTGATATACACCACACATGGATTCTATTTTCACAAGCACTCTAGCAAGAAAACATGGATCGTTTTTCATACCATTGAAGATATGATGTCAAGATATTGTGACGCCATCATTACCATTAACAGAGAAGATTACGAGAATGCAAAGAAATTACATTGTGGAAAAGTTTTTTATATTCCAGGAGTTGGCGTGGATACAAAGCATTTTCGTGATATAGATATAGATCGTTCGGCGTATAGGAAGACTCTAGGCATTAGAGATGATCAGCTGTTAGTGTTGGCAGTAGGCGAACTCTCTCACAGAAAAAATCATCAGGTTATCGTAAAAGCCCTTGCCAAATCTCAAATACCGGATGCAGTTTTCATGATTTGTGGCAATGCCATGACGAGTGCAAATACAAAAGCCGAATTAGAGCAGCTTGCTAAACAAACTGGGGTTGATTTGAGACTGATGGGATTACGCGATGATATTCCGCAGATATGTAAATGTGCAGATATTGGTGTTATGCCGTCAACAAGAGAAGGATTGGGACTTTCTGGCATTGAAATGCTGGCAGCAGGCCTTCCAGTGATAGCATCTAATGTACATGGCATTGTGGATTATATTACAGATGGCATCAATGGCTATTTGTGTGATCCTTTTGATGAAGATGCATTTGCTTGGGCTATTAATAAGCTTGCGGATGCAAGCTTGCGTAAGTCTATGGCCGAAAATTGTGAGAAAGCAGCAGAACCATTTGATGTTGAACATTCTAAAAAAGCGATGCAAGATATCTATTTTGAAATGCTGAATTGAGAAAAGACGATGAACATATTACATTATTCACTTGGCTTCCCTCCGTTCCGTCGAGGAGGAATGACACAGTATTGCTTGGATTTGATGATTGAACAGGCTAAAGTCGGGCATCAGGTTGGGCTTTTATGGCCGGGTAGACTATATGATCTTACTCCAAAGTCGAAAGTAAATCAAAAACAAAAATATAAGCTACAGAATGATTTGTATTGTACAAGTTATGAATTGTTAAATCCATTGCCGATACCCTTAATGGATGGAATTCAAAATCCTGCGATGTACCTGGTTAAGAAAGAAAAAAAGGTATATACCGAATTCTTTCAAAAACACACATTTCAGGTGTTTCATATTCATACGTTTATGGGACTTCCTTCTGAACTAGTAGAAGCGGCGCATGAAGTGGGAGTTAAGACTGTATTTACTACTCATGATTATTTTCCGATATGCCCACGTTGCAATTTATTCCATTCTGGAAAAGATTGTCAGGATGACAAAAAATGTTCCGATTGTGTAAGCTGCAATCAATATGGCTTGTCATTTAATAAAATGAGACTTTTTCAGTCAGAACTGTATAAAAGTGTTAAGGAAAGCTCTGTTATCAAGATGCTTCGTGCTAGACACAATAGGAAAATGTACGATGCAACAGAGCAGGTGATTGAATCAGAAATTATTGATGCGAAGAAGCAAAAGGAATATCAGAATTTACGCGACCGTAATATAGTTTTGCTTGAAAAAATGGACGTTGTTCATTTTAATAGCACAAATACGCTTTGTATTTATAAGAAGCGAGGATACGCCGGAGATAATGCGAAAGTAATATCAATATCCAATGGAGCAATTGCAGATCATAAAAGAATACGAAAAGTAGGTTCACCGGTAAGATTTGGCTATTTAGGACCTCTTACTACCCACAAGGGATATAACTTGTTTAAGAATGCATGCGATGCATTGTGGCAAAGTGGAGAACATAATTTTGAAGCCCACATTTTTGTTGAAATTAATAATCCATCGCCATATATGATATGTCACAAGCCATATTCTTACCAAGAACTTCCTAATGTTATGGATCAATTTGATGTTTTGATTACTCCTAGTGAATGGGAAGAAACATTTGGATTCACTGTACTAGAGGCGTTGAGCTATGGAATTCCAGTAATTGTGAGTGAAAAGGTTGGAGCAAAAGATTTGATTCTTGAGGGGGAAAATGGTTTCGTGGCTGCTAGTTCGGTTGAAATATTGAAATCCCAAATTGGTGATCTTATCAGGCATCCAAGCATTATAGATGATATGAATGAATATATTAAAGAGAACTTTAAGGTAAAAACAATGAAAGAACATTCAGATGAGTTGAATGCATTGTACAAAAAGTTATTGAATTAAGGTAGATATGATGGAGTTATAGAATATGATATATTTGCAAATGAGTGGAAGATTGGGCAATCAATTTTTTAGATATGCTGCAGCAAGGGCACTACAAATTAAATATTATCCAGATGAAAAAATAGTAATCAATTACCAGCAAAAGGTCAATGGTGATTCTTCATTTTATAATATGCTGAGAGATTATAATGTTCAAGGTTTTGAGGAAGATAGCGCCGGATCTGTTCTAGCTCACCACACTAGTCTATCTCAGAAGTTGATTTGTTTTCCTTATCTTGTTGGAATGAAAAAAATTAAGCCTGAACAGATGAATGAACAGGTAAAGTATGAACAACAATGGGAAAAGTTGCTTAATAAATATGGTGTCTATTGGTTTCGAAGAGGTGGGTGGAAACTTTCTAAGTCATCACAGAAAGACAAATTCCTTTCGGGAAATTTTGAAGATCCAATCTACTTTGATGATGTGCGAGAAACGATTGTTAAAGAGTTTACCCCTAAGCATCCTATTATAGAAAAAAATATTGACCTGTTAAATCAAATTATTAGTACAAATTCAATCTGTATTAGCGTGAGACGAGGAGATTTTGAATCTAATAGTACATTCAAGAGTCTTCATAGTCTATGCACTAAAGATTATTTTATGACAGCAATTGAGAAAATAAAATGTATAGTTGAAAATCCTGTGTTTTTTATGTTCTCTGATGACATTCAGTGGGTAAGAGAAAACGTAAATACGGGATGTTTGACTTATTATGAAGACGGAACGGATCCCGTTTGGGAAAAATTAAGACTAATGAGTGCATGTAAACATTTTATTATATCAAATAGCACTTTTAGCTGGTGGGTGCAGTACTTATCTAGAAATGGGGATAAAATCGTGATTTCACCAAGCAGATGGTTTAATAATGACTACAAATCTCCCCTGATAGATGAGAAATGGATAAAGATTGAGGTTTGATAGGATGGGGTTTGAAATAAAAATTAGTATAATTGTTCCAGTTTATAAAGTAGAACACGAATTAGATAGATGTGTAAAAAGTCTATTGGGACAGACTTATAAAAATATAGAAATCATTCTTGTTGATGATGGAAGTCCGGATTGCTGCCCTAAGATGTGTGATGAGTTTGCACGGAAAGATAATCGAGTGAAAGTTGTTCATAAAAGAAATGGTGGACTTTCTGATGCAAGAAATGCTGGACTTAAAGTTGCATCAGGAGAGTATGTTCTTTATGTGGATTCTGATGACTATATTGATATCGATTCTTGCGAACGATTTATGGAAGCAAGAAACAATGAGAATGTTGATATTATTGTCGGAAATGCTGTTATGGAAAAAAAAGATGGGAATGAGCTGATAAATCATTCGGGAATACAAGAAGGAATAACATATACATCAAAGGAATTTGTAGAACAAGCTATAAAGGCAAATCAATGGTATGCACCGGCTTGGCTTAATATGTACAGAAAAGATTTCCTTCTTGAAAATGACCTGTTTTTTGAAAAAGGAATCTATTTTGAAGATGTTCAAATGTTGCCAAGGGTATTTCTGGCGGCCAATACCATTAGATGCATGAATGGGACGTTCTATCATTATATTGTTCGTGATAATTCGATTATGACATCCGGGAAGAAAGATGCAGCTAGGGTAAGGGATTCGATTAGCATTTATGAGCAGTGGTTTAGTCTTTTCAAGAAGATTAATGATACAGAACTTCAGAGATATTTGTATGGAGTTTTAATCAAATATTATATTAGTAACTGCAAAGTAAGAGGGATAAAAGGGTTCGTGATTAATGGACTGGATTTTTCTTTCTGTTTTAGAAATGCATTAAACTCTAGGGAAAGATTTAAGGTACTCTTCTTTGGAATGCTTCCAGGAATTTACTGTACATATGTGAGGTAAGATATGACAGTATGCATTATATTGGCCTTAAGATTTCACCGGTATCCGGGTCAATGATTGTCGCAGGATCACCTGACCAGTCAACCTCGACCTGCTCACCGGGTTTACGATTGATGTGCATTGTAGCACGTCGTTTTTGCTCATCCTGTTGGATGTGATAGCAGAATTGAGAATATATGAGCTTTTGAAGCTCTGTGTCGGTGATTGATTCATCAAGGGGCCAAGAGATATTTAATTCTCTGGCACGTTTTTGAACTTTGACGACAGTTTTTTGTGAAACACCACAACTTGCCATGATGCTACGTTGTGAGAATCCTAATCCGGTAAGCCGGATGATTTCTCGATATTTGGTCATAATCGTGACCTCCTCATAATGAATTTACACTAAAAGTGCATAACATCATTATAAGGTTTTAGGAAAAATGTGATTTCCTTTTTACAGGAATCGTGATTTCCTAAAAAACGGAACATTGATTTCCATACGCCGGACAGGTGATGGATTTCACCCCGGATTATTCAGCCTAAATATAGACAAATTCTAAGAGTTGGAGTCATTTTGTTGCTTTTTTGATATATGTAGCAAATGCAAAGTCACCAGCAAGAAATTACATATTATTTTTTAATGAGTTTTAATAAAATGGTTCAATGGAAAGTTGGTAATAACTGCGTAATATGTGATACAGGAAAGGAAATGGAGTTCGGTGATAAGTACGAAGATAGATAAAAATCTGGCAATTATTCAGATTATGTGGCTCTCATTGTTAATGAGAATTACAATAGTCAATCAAAGTATTTGGTTGGTAGTAGAATTAGTAGGGGTTATTTTATGTTTGACATATACTTTTACTAATCTTAAATATTTTAGAAAAAAAGCTTTACTATTGGTAATGCTGTTTACGGCTGCATATTTGCTTTCTTCTTTGCTCAATAGATCTTATAATGGAAGACTGACAACATATACAGGTTTTATTTTCGCCTGTAAAGTTTTTATTTACTTTGCTGTTCCATGGATTGCTATCGGAAAAAAAGGAAGTAAGAGAGTTGTTCAGGCATCATGGAATTGCCTAATGTTTTATTGGATTCCATCAATTATTACAGTTTTTGCTCAAGGACGAAACGTTATAGATAATGCAAATAATGTTTATTTTATAGGCAATAAATTTAATGTAGCATATTTAAATGTTGTAATGCTGTGTTTGTTACTGTTTTTAAACAACGAAAGAAAAGAGAATTGCAGTCGTAGTTTTGTTTTGAAAATAAATAGCAAGAAAATAGGAGTATTCTTATTCTATGCAATGATTGTGTTTATAGATTACTATATGAAAGCATATACGGGTCTTTTTATGATCTTATTTATATTAATTCTTGCGATATTGTCCAGATATCTTCAGTTTAGAATTGCAAAAAAATGGAGTGGATTTTTGAATTTTATTGGTAAACCTCTTATAGTGACTATATCGGTGGTGGCTTCGGGATTGGTAGCAATAATTCTTGAAGCAATCATGAATATACCAACAATTGGAGCATATTTAGCATCAATAGGTAAAACAGGAAATATTCTTTCAAGAACTTTGATTTATAAAAATCTGGCAGAAATTATTGAAAGAAAGCCGTTGATAGGATACGGATATGGATCCGCTATTGTTTCAAGATATTTTGGACCTAATGCTCAAAATGGATTGGCACAGGTAATGATTTATACGGGCATTTTGGGGACGTTCCTTATGCTCCTTATAACATTCTACTGCTGCAAAGCCGGGGGGCAAAGCAAAGGATCACAATCAGCAGCCTTTCTATATGCAATATATGCCTTTATTCTTTCGGCAACAGTTGAGATTACTTATGGTGGCACCTTCTTTATCTTATTAGCTTTTTATTGTGCATGCGGATGGGAAAAGAGGTTAAGCAGAGGAGATATATATGAGTGACTTAATAAGCGTTATTGTGCCAATATATGGCGTTGAAGAATATTTAAGTAAATGTATAGATTCTATTATTAATCAAACATATAAAAATCTAGAAATTATTTTGGTTGATGATGGCAGTCCAGATAAATGTCCAGATATATGCGACGCATTCGAAAAAAAGGATGCGAGAATAAAGGTGATCCACAAAAAGAATGGTGGATTGTCTGATGCTAGAAATGCTGGAATCGATATTGCAAAGGGAGAATACTTTGTTTTCATTGATAGTGATGACTGGGTAGAAACTACGATGGTAGAGCATTTACTGGATGCCTGTAAGAAGTACAATGTTAAACTGGCGGCCTGTGGCAGATATATCACCGATGGAACAGTCATAAATGGAACAGCTTACGAGGGAACTGAAGGAGTTTACTCACCGGAAGAAGCTCTGAATGAGATTCTCTCTGGAAAGTCACTTGATGTTGCAGCGTGGGATAAAATTTATGCTCGTAATCTATTTGAAGAAATACGTTTTCTGGTTGGTGAAAATAATGAAGACATTGCAGTTTTCTATAAAATAGTAGACTTGGCTGGCAGAGTAGCACATACCGGTACAACGGAATATTTTTATCGGAGTCGTCCTGGCAGTATTACAAAATTGAAATATAGTACAGATGCCAGAAAAATCATCGAGAAAAATCTGAATTCAATAGAAAAATTTCTTGATAAAGAGTATCCAAGCTGTATGCCAAGTTTTTATCGCTATAAAACAATGAACATTTATGCATTGTTGAATAAGTATATTAAATGCGAAGGAACAAAGAAAACACAAGAATTTGAGCATCTGATGAACGAGTTCCGAAAAAATAAGAGCTATTTCTTTAATGATGATCAGACCCCATCAAAAGAAAAGAAGATTGCCATAATGATTCTTTTGCATCTTTACAATCCGTATTTACTTGTAAAAGAAAAGATTACGGGTCATAAGTGACGAAGGGAGAAATTGAGAAAATGATTTATGCGCCGATATTAATTCCGACTTTGTGTCGCAGTAAGCATTTCATTCGGTGTATTGAAAGCTTAAAAAAGAATGGATGGGCAATGTACACAGATGTATATGTTGCACTTGATTATCCGTCTAAAGAAACTCACTGGGAAGGGTATAATAAAATTAGGGAATATTTAAAAGGTGAGTTTCCGGAGTTTGCAAGTTTTAATGTTATAGCTCGCGAAGCGAATTATGGTAGTGCTCGGAATATGAGAGAATTAAGAAACGATATCTTAAAAAAATATGATCGATTCATACGGACAGATGATGACTGCGAATTCTCTCCAAATTTTATTGAATATATGGATAAAGCCTTAGATAAATATGAAGATGACCAATCAGTAGTAGCGGTTACTGGTTATTCATATCCATTAAATTGGCATGTTAGTGATAAAGCTAATATTTTCAAATCAAAACTTCTTTTTTCAATGTGGGGAACCGGTTTTTGGAAATCAAAGTTTCTCGATTTGCAAGCATTATTTAATGAGCCAAATTATTTCAGTGCAAATTTTAATAAGGACCTGAATAATGGAAAGATGAAAAAACTTACGCAGGTGTCATTTGATGATTATTCAGAATATGGCACGGCATATAAGGAATATCGAGGTCTATTAAACATTTTTTCCGACAGAGCTCTTACGGTTTATTTGCAACTGGAAAATAAGTATATAATTACACCTGTATTGTCAAAAGTTCGTAATAATGGATTTGATGGATCAGGAGTTTATTGTTTAAATACACTTGAAAAAAGTGAGAAGAAAGACGATTCGCAGGCATACAATTATCAGGTGCAAAGTATTGATAGCGATACAAAGTTTGAAATTATAGAAGATGTTTTGAAGGATGAACATGGAAACAAAAAGGTAATTGATTCATTTGATCGTGTGCCAAAAGAAAAAAGAATTAAAATGAAGTTGAGATGTTTCCTTTATAAATCATTTGGAAAAACAAAATATATAAACATAATGAGAAAGCGTAAAAATAGTGACGGGAAATAAAAACACAACAATAAAAAATTTTATTTGGCGTTTTGCTGAACGCTGTGGTGCACAATTGGTAACATTTATAGTATCAATTGTTCTTGCACGTCTCCTTGCACCCGAGGATTATGGAACGATAGCTCTTGTAACTGTTTTCACAACAATCTTGCAAGTATTTGTTGATAGTGGTTTAGGTACTGCGTTAATTCAAAAAAAAGATGCCGATGATTTGGATTTTTCTTCAGTGTTTTATTTCAACTTTTTTGTGTGTATTGTCCTCTACATAGGAATGTTCCTAGCAGCACCGATAATTGCAGGATTTTATAGTGACAGTTCATTGATTCCCATTATTAGGGTAATCAGCTTGACCATAGTAATTTCCGGTGTTAAAGGAATTCAACAATCTTATGTGTCACGAAATATGCTCTTCAAACGTTTTTTCTTTGCAACATTAGGAGGAACGATTTTTTCAGCCTTTCTCGGTATAGGACTTGCATATGCAGGCTTTGGTGTTTGGGCAATAGTTGCTCAACAGTTGTCTAACACAGCAATTGATACTTTGATACTTTGGATTACAGTGAAATGGCGTCCCCAAAAAATGTTTTCATGGAATCGTCTTAAAGGACTTCTTTCTTTTGGATGGAAACTCTTGGTTTCGTCTTTGTTAGATACTGTATATAACAACCTTAGAAATTTGATAATTGGAAAGTTCTATTCCTCCGCAGACTTGGCGTATTACAATCAGGGAGATAAATTTCCTAAACTTATAGTTACCAATATAAATAATTCGATTGACAGTGTTCTTTTACCGACTCTTTCAAGTGCACAAGATGACCGAGAGCGTGTGAAGAATATGACAAGGAGAGCTATAAAAACAAGTACATATATCATGGCACCTCTTATGATGGGATTGGCAATTTGCGCAACACCTATTGTGCGCCTGATTTTAACAGAGAAGTGGTTGCCTTGTGTACCTTATCTACAGATCTTTTGCATTACATATATGTTCTGGCCAATTCATACAGCTAACTTAAATGCAATCAATGCAATGGGAAGAAGCGATTATTTCCTGAAATTGGAAATTGCTAAGAAAGCGATTGGTATGATACTACTCCTTTCAACAATGCATTTTGGCGTTATGGTGATGGCATATAGCTTGCTCGTAAGTACTGTGACAAGTATGATTATTAATTCATGGCCTAATAAAACACTCTTGGGCTATAGTTTTAAAGAACAAATGGTAGATATTTTTCCGGGAATATTTTTAGCACTTATCATGGGAGTTGCAATTTCACTAATACGGTTGTTGATGTTGCCAGATATTGTAACACTGGCTATTCAAATATTGGTGGGTGCTGCAATTTATATCGGCTTATCGGCTATCTTTAAGGTCGAATCTTTTGAATATCTATGGAACATGGTTAAAAGTGTATTAAATAAGAAGTAATTAAACAAACGAAAGGAAAAAAATTATGAACAACATAATGGTTACAAGATCGTCTATGCCTTCTTTTGAAGAATATTGCGAGGAGATAAAAGATATTTGGGATAGCCATTGGCTTACTAATATGGGCGTGAAGCATAAGGAACTGCAGAAGGAACTGGAAAACTATCTTGGTATTCCTCATGTTGCTTTATACACCAATGGACATCTCGCGCTGGAGAACGCGATTGCTGCATTAAATTTGCCAAAAGGTGGCGAGGTTATTACCACTCCATTTACTTTTGCTTCCACGACACATGCGATTGTTAGAAATGGATTGATTCCAGTTTTCTGTGATATTAAAGAAGATGATTACACGATTGATACACAGAAACTCGAAAATCTGATTACGGATAACACGGTGGCCATTGTTCCGGTACATGTTTATGGCAATATGTGCGATGTGGAAGAAATTGATCGTATTGCTAAAAAGTACGGATTGAAGGTTATCTATGATGCAGCACATGCTTTTGCAGTAAAGTATAAAGGCGTATCTTCGGCTTGCTTTGGAGATGCTTCTATGTTTAGTTTCCATGCCACAAAGGTATTTAATACTATTGAGGGAGGTTGTATCTGCTTCAAGAACGATGCATGGGTTCAACTCTTAAATGATATGAAGAACTTTGGTATCCATGGCCCGGAGTCAGTACAGTTCGTTGGCGGTAATGCGAAGATGAATGAGTTCCAGGCTGCAATGGGTATTTGCAATTTGAAACATTTGAATGAGGAGATTGCCAAGAGAAAGAATGTTGTAGAACGCTATAGAAGCCGTCTTGAAGGGGTAGATGGAATTAAATTGTCCGCAATTCAGAAAGATGTTGAAAGCAACTATGCGTACTTCCCGGTTGTATTTGATGGATATAAGTACACTCGAAATGAAGTTTTTGAAAAACTGGCGGAAGTTGGCATCGGTGCAAGAAAGTATTTCTATCCGTTGACAAATAGCTTCGAGTGTTACCGAAATTACCCGACTGCAGGCACGGAAAAGACGCCTATTGCACAGCATATGGCACTTCGTGTACTGACACTACCGTTGTATGCAGATTTGTCTTTGGAAGATGTTGATAGAATTTGTGATGTAATTTTGGGGTGAGTATAGATGAATGTGATGCTAACATCTGTAGGCAGAAGAGCCTATATGGTAAAGTACTTTAAGGAAGTACTTGGAAATGATGGAAAAGTATATGTGTGCAATTCAGACGATAAGTCGATTGCCTTTAAATATGCAGATGAAAAGGTTATTTCTCCGCTGATTTATGATGAAAACTATATTCCTTTTTTGCTTGATTACTGCCAGGAAAATGCAATTGATATTGTGATTTCTTTGTTTGATATTGATCTTTTTATGCTGGCAAGACACAAAAAAGAGTTTGAAGAAATCGGAACAAAAGTAATCGTGTCAGATCCGCAGATCGTAGAAGTGTGCAATGACAAGTGGAAAACCTACAATTTCTTGAAGGACAATGGTTTCCACGCACCATTGTCTTTTTTGAATATGGATGAGGTTATAGATAAGATTGCTACTGGTGAATTGAGCTATCCAATTGTAGTTAAGCCTCGATATGGTTGTGGGTCTATCTCAGTTGCAATCGCGTATGATGAAGAGGATTTGCGGTATCTGACCAAAAAAGCTAATGAGGACATCGCAAACTCGTATCTAAAGTATGAGTCAGCTGTGACAGAGGAAAAAGTTATCTACCAAGAATGCTTAAAGGGACAAGAGTATGGTGCGGATATTATTAACGATTTCCATGGTGAAACGCAGAACGTAATTGTTCGAAAAAAACTTGCCATGAGATCCGGCGAAACGGATATTGCACAATTGGTTGATGAGCCTATTATCAAAGATGAACTCCTTCGACTTGGAAAAATTACGAAGCACATTGCCAATATGGATTGCGATGTATTCTTAGTAGATGGTGTGCCTTATGTGCTTGAAATGAATGCGCGCTTTGGCGGTGGCTATCCGTTCTCTCACATGGGGGGATGCAATTTACCGAAGGCAATAGTAGATTGGGCTAGAGGAAAAACCGTTGATAAGAGCGTGATTTCGGCAAAGACAGGGATTACTGGATATAAGGAAATTTACATAACAGAAATCTGATAAAGGAGAATAAAGATGCAAGATGATTTTAAACTGCTGCAGATAAAAACTCCTGTCGTTCAAATTCCTGATGAAAATAATAGTATTTATGTAAAGAGAGATGACCTGCTTCCTTTTTCGTTTGGTGGTAATAAGGTGAGAATCGCCTTGGAATTCATAAATGATATGAAAAACCAAGGAAAAGATTGTATTGTGGGATATGGAAATGCTCGATCAAATTTGAGCAGAGCATTAGCGAATCTTTGCTATCAGTTTAAGATTCCTTGCCATATTATATCGCCAGCAGATGAAGATGGAACAAGGATAGACACTTGTAATAGTAAGATGGTGCTGTCCTGTGATGCTAAGTTTCATTATTGCAAGAAAACGAATGTAAAAGAAACCGTTGAGAAAGTGCTAAAAGACTTACGGGAAGAAGGGCTAAGCCCGTATTATATTTATGGGGATTCGACGGGAAAAGGCAATGAGCATACACCGATGCTTGCATATACAAAAGTATACGAAGAAATAAAGAATCAGTATGACTACATATTTCTTGCAACGGGAACAGGGATGACACAGGGGGGACTCCTAGCAGGAAAGGCAATAAATAACGGTACAGAGAAAATTATTGGAATCTCTGTTGCCAGATCAGCGGCACAGGAAACAGAGGTACTGCGAAAATCGTTAGAGTGTTTCAGCGAAAGAATCCAAAAACTTGGAAAATGTGAAATCAATGTGGAGGATGCATATCTGTGTGATGGATATGGAACATATAACCGTCAGATAGAGAAGACAATCCACCAACAATTTACCTGCAATGGAATGCCATTAGACCCTACATATACAGGAAAAGCTTTCTGGGGAATGCAGGATTATCTAAAGCAAAACGGTATCATGGGGAAACGGGTGCTGTTTATTCACACTGGTGGAACTCCATTATTTTTTGATTATATGAAAGGAATCCAGCTGCGAGAAGTTTCTGATAATAATGCTGCTGAAGAAGCAGTCGTACAGTTGGAAAAGATGTTGGTTCCGTCACTGACAGAGCGAGGCGTGAATTTGTCTCAGTATGCTGCGAAGTTAAACACCTGTGGAAAGGTTTGGTGCCATTATGATATGGGAAGGCCTGTATCAATAATTGCAGGTTATTTTAATGACACGACTTCCCAAACCGCATATCTTTCAATGCTTGCAGTTGCAAAGGAATATCAGGGTAAGAAACTGGCATCTTCGCTATTGGCTGAGTTTGAAGATTATGCAGTTCAAAATAGACTGGGCTATGTAAAACTTGAAGTCAGAAAGCACAATACAGCTGCACAAAATTTGTATAGAAAATTTGGATATGAGGTTGTTGACGAAGCATCTGAAACATCGCTCTATATGAAAAAGAAGTTGAAAAATATCGGGGGGGCAAGAACTTTATAACTTCTTAAAGAAAGTAGAGCAACTTTTTCCTGTTCCACTATCAGAAAGAGAGCAACTTACGGTACTTGCCTTAAAATTTGAAAAGTATGGAACAATTTCGTATATTCGCGAGAACGGAAAAATCATTGCGATATGTGCCGGATATACAAATGATCAAGAGCAGCGGTTGGGTTATATTTCTGTGGTGGCGTCTCTTCCTGAGTACACAAACAAAGGATACGGAAAAGTTGCGGTGCAGGGCTTTATAGAAAAGGCTAAGGACGCCGGAATGAAAGCAATCCACTTATATGCAGATAGAGAAAATGAAGCTGCCTTGAATATGTATAAAAAGCTGGAATTTGTAGATTGGGTTCTTCCAAATGAGCCAAGACCGGAAGACAAACATTTAATAAGATGGCTCTCATAAAGTTCTATTTGCTCTGATGCGAGGAAGATAAATGAATGCGAATTTAACCAAGACTCAAAATTTTAGGGGGGGGGTACGAAGTTCTAACATTGAACTTTTCAGAATCCTTTCTATGATAACGATAGTGGCTCATCACTATGTCGTAAATTCTGGATTGCTGGACTGTATAGAAAAGCAAGCACAGCTAGAATTTAAAGATTATTTTTTGATTCTATTTGGTATGGGCGGAAAAACTGGCATTAATTGCTTTGTTTTAATCACAGGGTACTTTATGTGCACCTCGAATATTACGAAAAAGAAAATCTTTAAATTGTTAAGTGAAGTCTATTTTTACAGAATAGCTGTATGGCTCATATTTTTCTTTTCAGGTTATGAACCCTTTTCAATCAAGGGATTTTTTAGTATGCTTGTCCCATTCCTTACCGTAGCAGATAATTTCACAGGTTGCTTTTTACTGTTTTACTTATTGATTCCGTTCTTGAATAAGTTGATTCATGCTCTAACAGAAAAAGAACATTTCTGGTTAATGGTGTGGTGTCTGGGAGTTTATGTAGTTTTGCCATCTTTCGCAAAAGCAAATGTTGTATTTAACTATGTGACATGGTTTAGTATCCTTTTTATTATTGCATCGTATATCCGTCTTTATCCGAAAGATTGGTTTGGTAATATAAAAATAACCGGGATACTGATGGCTGTGTCATTGGTCTTATCGTGGGCGAGTGTTGTAGCGTTAGCTACTCTTAGCCGCATGGTTGAGAAAAACATCGGAATTAGCTATTTCTTTGTATCGGACTCTAATAAGATATTGGCTTTAGCGACAGGTGTTAGTGCATTCCTATTTTTCAAAAATGTAAACATTGGTCACAGCAAGGTTATTAATACCATTGCTGCCTCTACATTTGGAGTGCTGTTGATACACGCTAATAGCAATACTATGCGGAGATGGCTGTGGCAGGATACGTTTAAAAATGTTGGCACTTATGAATCGGGAAATGTAGTGATTCATGCTGTTGTAAGTGTAATACTGATTTATGCGGTATGCACGGTAATCGACATTTGCAGAATTAAGTTGCTCGAAAATCCGCTTATAAAAAAGCTAAAATGATTTGGTGGTATCGGGTACGGTGTGGTTGCGCGTCAGGAATCAATGTGGTCAATTTAAGAGCGTTTTATGCAAGAGGGGTGATTGGCTATGTGTTAGGTACTGTTATCAGGCGAAGATACCTTATATCAGGCATACAGTATTCAGACGAATATCAAGATTACGACGAAAGAAGTACCCGGCAATCCGCTGAAGGCAGAGTATCTGATTCCTAGCTTCATCGGTGAACTGTTGGAGCAGGGAAAAATGTCCGTAAAGGTTCTGAGGACTAACGACACCTGGTACGGAATGACCTATCACGAAGACGTTGCAGCTGTAAAGGATAGCTTCAAGAAGATGCTGAAGAATGGTGTGTACAAGGCTGATTTGTTTTCAGACCTGTGATATACTTGAACCATCATAACAGGAAAGAGGTTTGTGTCCTATGCCCAGAACAAAAGGTAGCAAGAATAAGCCCAAAACTGTGACCGCTGATTTTGCAACACAGCTTGCAGAAAAGCAGTCCGCAAAGGAAGCCGTTGCCGCTGAAATTGCATCCATTACCGCAAACATCGATACTCTGAAAGCTGACCTGAAAACCAAGAAGGCAGAATTGAAATCTATCGACAAGGAAATCGCCAGAATCGAAGCTAAAAAGGTCAAAGCTGAAACTAAAGCAACGGAATCCGCAAAGAAAGCTGAAGCGGAGGACGTGCTGAAAAAGCTGTTGGCAAGCGGTGTAAGCGCAGACGAGATCCTCGCAAAAATAAAATAATCTTTTCAAAATCCAAAACCGTATGGGTGTGGTTACAAAATCCCGTCCACGCGGTTTTATAATAGAATGATTGTTTCATATCGAACAAACGTACACATTTCTCACTTCATCCCTCAAAATCACTTCCGGTGAAATTATAGTAAAAGAAGGGCAGGGGAGAGCGCAGGCAAAGTAGGGACTGAGCAAATAAACAGCAACGAACATCACAGACAAGAAATAATCAAGTCCATCTGCCCATCAAAACAGCTTCAATCTCTTCAAAAATCAGAGGAAACCTATCACTCAATTCCGTCCATCAATACACCAATCAAAGCACTATACAACCCTATCATCACCCACCCTGAGGAGCGCATCTGGGCAGGGCGGAAGCCCCGGGTCCCGGACGCTCCGAAGATCAAGCATGACAAGATGAAACAATTTTACATGGTTGACATGGGACGAAAAATGTGATAATATCATCTTATCAAAAAAGTGCGAATCCCTCTCGTTCGCGAAGGAAAAATCTCTCTCGCAATGAAAAATCAAACGATACAACGAACGAAAAATGACTTTGCCGAAGGCTGGCAGACACGAGGGACTTAAAATCCCTTTCTGAAGACAGAATGTGGGGTGGCCCCCGCCGGAGACATTGAAAATCTCAGAATTGTTCGTTGATTCGAATGATTGCTGGACTTTCTTTTTGCTCTGTTTTCTGGAAGCTTTGGAGAGGCGAGAGGAATCATTCTTGCACAGATAATCCCATATGGACACGTTTACAAGAACCTTTCCATGCGGGGCCATAGTGAAATATTTTTATATCAAACAGACTGCCCCCAAAGCAGCTCGCATCAAATCGCGCTGTTTTGGGGGCAGTTTTACGCTTTACGGGGAATGGAAGGGGCGCTGTCGTCCGTAAGGCCGAGAATATAATCGGTACTGGTATGGTAGAGACCGGCAAGCTGGATCAGCACCTCGGTGGGGATATCCCGCTTGCCGGTCTCGTAATTGGAGTAGCAGACCTGTGTGCATTTCAGATACGCCGCAACATCCTTTTGCAGCAGATCACGATCCTCCCGCAGATCCCGGATACGTTGATACATGGTATTTACCTCAAAGGCTTTATTTAAGGTAAAGTATAGGCATAACGAAATGTTATATTGACATATAAAACAAAATGTTATATCATAGTATCGCGCCGGGAACAGCTGTGAATCTCCGGCGCAAAAGGGGAGAGCATCATGAAACTGGAATTCCGGCAGACGGTGACCTGCAACCACCTTACGCTTGCAAGGGTCTGCAAAACTATCGACTGGCAGCAGCCACTGCCCCGGTGCGGAGAATATGTGGCCGGGCTGGATACGCTGGACGGCGAACCGGAACTGCCGGTGCGCAAACTGCTGCACCGGGCACAGGACGGCGGCTGCCTTGCGGAGCTGCCGGGCTTCAACATTGCGCAGCTGAGGCTTTCTTACCGGGAGCTGGAGCAACTGGCAGCAAAAAAAGGCTGGACGCTGCAAAAGCTGTAAAAAACTTAAATTTCCCTCTTGCATTCTGGCCGATTCGTGCTATAATAGTAAGGCAATCGTTTCCAAGGCCGCTCGACGGGGTAGCCGATATTGAAGGTTGTGATGGGCACATACATTAAATATGGCCCCAATAAGTCAGAACCAGAAATGAGGTGAAAAGAATGAAACAGGGTATCCATCCGAACTACGTTGACTGCACCATCACCTGCGCATGCGGCAACGTCATCAAGACTCGTTCCACCAAGCCCGAGATCCACGTCGAAGTTTGCTCCAAGTGCCATCCTTTCTACACTGGCAAGCAGAAGCTGGTTGACACCGGCGGACGTGTTGAGCGCTTCAACAAGCGTTTCGGCCGTAAGTAATTATAGGCTATCTCATGCCGCTTCCTTCGGGAGGCGGCATTTTTGCGTTTTGCGGTGGCAAATATTTCGTTTTCCCACACAGGATTGTCTTAATTTAAACACATTTTCCATCTAAACTAAAGCAGTTCCAAACCGGAAAGCGCTGGTTCTACGCCGCTTTCCACAAAACAGCTTCTGAAATAAAAGGAGAGTTTGCTGTGATCGAAGTTTCTCACCTGAGCAAGTCCTACGGCAGCCGCCCTGCCGTGCAGGATCTCTCGTTTACGGTGCCGGACGGCCAGATCTACGGCCTGCTGGGGCCAAACGGCGCGGGCAAATCCACCATTATGAATATCCTTACCGGCTATCTGGCGCCCACCGAGGGCGAGGTAAAGGTAGCCGGCTTCCGTCTGCCTGAGCAGGCGCAGCAGGCTAAAGCCTGTGTAGGCTATCTGCCGGAGCAGCCGCCGCTCTACCCGGAAATGACCGTGCAGGAGTATCTGGATTTTGTGGCAGAGCTTAAGGGGGTAAAGCACGCGCAGCGCAAGCAGCAGGTGCTGGCCGCTGCCCACCGCACCGGGCTGGAAGAAGTGCTGCCCCGGGTCATCCGCAGCCTGTCCAAGGGCTATCGTCAGCGGGTGGGCATCGCGCAGGCGCTGCTGGGCAGCCCGCAGCTCATCATTCTGGATGAACCCACCGTAGGTCTGGACCCCGCGCAGGTCATCGATATCCGCAACCTCATCCGGGAGCTGGGCAAGGCGCACACGGTCATTCTGTCCAGCCACATCCTCAGCGAGGTGCAGGCGGTATGCCAGCAGGTGCTCATCCTCTCTAAAGGCCGTCTGGTGGCTGTGGGCAGTCCGGAGGAGCTGGGCGAGACCCTGAACCCGGGCAGCCGCCTGCGTGCCACCGCGCAGGGTGAGCCAGACACCGTGCTGGCCGCTGTGCGCAGCGTGCCGGGCATCTGCCGGGTAAAGCTGGAAAGCGCTGCGGACGGTCAGGTCACCTTTACCGCCGAGAGCGAGGACGCCGCTGACCGCCGCGCCGCCGTGTCCCGGGCACTGACCGAGGCCGGCTGCACCGTGCTGGCACTTGCCGCCGAGAACCGCAGTCTTGAGGAGGTATTCCTTGCGCTGACCGAAAAAACGCCGGAGCAGGAAGCCCCGGCAGAAGGGGAGGAGAACTGAGATGCTGGCCATCTTTAAACGAGAACTCCGCAGCTGCTTTCACGGCATGATCGGTGCGGTGCTTACCGCCTTTATGCTGGCGGCTACGGCTATCTATTTTGTGGCGCTGAATCTGGGCTACGGCCTGCCGGATTTTGGCTACTACACGCTGTACCGCACCATTTTTGTGCTGCTGCTCTACATTCCGGTGCTCACCATGCGCTCCTTTGCCGAGGAACGCCACAGTCGCACCGACCAGCTGCTGCTCACAAGCCCGGTGTCGGTGGGCGGCATCGTGCTGGGCAAATATTTTGCCCTTTGCGTCATTTTTGCGCTGCCCTGCCTTGTGGATGCGGGCATGATCCTTGTGCTGAAAGCACTGGGCGCTACCGGCACCAGTACACTGGCCAACTTTTCCGCGCTGCTGTGCTATTACCTCATGGGCTGCGCCGCCATTGCCATCGGGGTGTTCCTTTCCAGCCTGACCGAAAACCAGATCATCGCCGCTGTCTCCGGCGTGGCGGCGCTGCTGCTGGCTTATATGATGCCCAGCCTGCGCACCATGTTCACCACTGGCAGCGCGGTGGCGCTGGCACTGTTCACCGCCATTGCCGCCGTGCTCAGCGTGGTGGCGGGGCTGCGCAGCAAAAGCTTTACGCTGGGCTGCCTTTCCTTTGCGGGGTGCTGCGTGGCGCTTACGGCGCTGTTCCTGCTCAAGAGCAGCTGGCTGACCGAGGCTTTCAGCGCAGTGCTCAACGCCCTGTGCCTGTTTACCCCCTTTGAAGAATTTGTCAACAGCAGCTTTTCCATCCCCACGCTGGTCTACTACCTGACCGTGGCGGCGGTGTTCCTGTTTTTCACCGCGCAAGGGCTGGAAAAGCGCCGCTGGAACTGAGAGGAGGCCATAACGATGAAATGGAACAAGAATGCAGCCTCCCAAAAGGGCAGGGTGTTCCGCAGCGGGCTGCTGTCCACCGCTATGCTGGCGGCAGTGCTGGTGCTGGCGGTGCTGCTCAACCTGCTGGTGCGGGCCATCCCTGCAAAATATACCGAGTTCGACCTTTCCGAGGCCAAAATGTACACCCTGAGCGACAGCACCAAAGCGCTGGTGGAGGGGCTGGAAAAGGATGTGCACATCTATTACCTCTGTGAAACCGGCAGCGAGGATACCATCATCACAAAGCTGCTGGACCACTATGCCGCCGAGAGCGGGCACCTGAGCTGGGAACAGAAGGACCCCACCCTGTACCCCACCTTTGCCGCAAAGTATGGCGCAGAGAATGTTTCCACCGGCAGTCTGATCGTCACCTGCGGGGAGAACAGCACCGTACTGGATGCCGCCGACCTGTACGAGTACGATTATACCGACTACTACACAACCGGCTCTGCCAGCGTGACTTTTGGCGGCGAAAAGCAGATCACCTCTGCCATCTATAAGCTCACCGCAGCGGGGCAGAGCCACGCCTACTATACCACCAACCACGGCGAGCAGACCCTGACCGACTCCCTGACCGATGCGCTGGACGCCCAGAATATCGACGCCCAGCCGCTGGATCTGCTCACAAGCACCATCCCAGAGGACTGCGACCTGCTCATCATCAACGCACCCACCAGCGATTTTACCGCAGGGGACGGCCTTGTGGATGAGATCAGCCAGCTGCAAGATTATCTGGCGGCGGGCGGCAAACTGCTGCTGACCAGCAGCGTTTACGCCCAGACCCCGCAGCTGGACGCCGTGCTGGCGCAGTTCGGCCTTGCCCGCGCAGAGGGCATGGTGGTGGAGGGCGACAGCAGCAAGGCACTGTATAACTCTGCATGGTCGCTGCTGCCGGACTACGGCACGCCCACCGAGAGCACCGCGCTGAACGGCGTGAATACCAATACCCATGTCATGCTGTCGGTGGCGCAGGGCATCACAGTCACTGAGACCGAGGATGTCACCGCCGAGCCGCTGCTGAACAGCTCCTCCGCTGCCTATGCCAAAACCGACATCAACGACCTTACCACCATGGAGCGGGAGGACGGGAACGCAGATGGCCCCTTTGCGCTGGCTGTCTGGGCACGGAACGAGGACACCGGCGCCGAGGTCCTCTGGATCGGCTGCCCCAATATGGATAACGAGCAGCTTTATCAGTCCATGCCCGGCAATCTGACCTTTTTGCAGGGCTGCGCCGCTTCTCTGGTGGGGCAGGATATCCTTGTGGACACCAAGGCGCTGGAAGCCGAGCCCATCACGGTGGCAGGCTCTACCGCCGCTGCACTGGGGCTGACCTTTGTGTTCGTGCTCCCGGCGGCGGTGCTCATTGCCGGGGCAGTGGTGGTGCTGCTGCGCCGCCGCAGATAAGGAGACCGCCATGAAAACAAAACAGCGTGTCCTGCTGGCGTTGCTGGCAGCGGCAGTGCTGCTGGGCGCGGCACTGTGGGCGGTGATCCGCAGCAACGCCAAGGCCGAGCAGGTCGCCAGTGCCGCCGCCGAGGGCAGCATCCCGCTTTCCAGCTTTGCCGCTGAGGACTTAGAGCAGATCGAATACACCTTCAACGGTGAGACCTACACCCTGCAATATTCCGGCGGCAGCTGGCAGCTGGCACAGGACCCCGCCTATCATCTGGACGAGAGCGCCTGCAACACCATGCGCACCGCCCTGATGGCGCTGAATGCCAAGCGCAGCCTGACACCGCAGGCAGGGGAGGACTACGGGCTGGACAGCCCGCAGCTCACCGTTACGGTCACGGCGGCAGGGCAGAGCACTACCCTGACCTTCGGGGCAGAGAACCCGGTCACCGGGGATCTCTATGTGCAAAAAGTCGGGGACGATGCCATCTATACCGTCAGCGGCAACAAGGTCGCCTGTTTCCAGCTGGATAAGGCCGGGCTTTTCGGCAGCTTCTGTCCCACCGGGCTCACGGCTTCGGCCATTACACAGGTAGCCTACACGCTGGCAGACGGCACCTCCGTCACCCTGAACGCCGTCAGCGAGCCGACCGAAAGCGCCGACAGCACGGACGCAGACAGCGCCTCTTCCTCTGCCTACGAGACGGTGTGGCGGCTGGCCTCTGACCCCGCCGCCAGCCTTGCACAGGACAAGGTGCAAAGCCTGCTGTCTGCCTTGTGCACCTACGTTACCGCCCAAGCCACGGACGCCGACCTTTCTGCCTGCGGCTTTGATGCACCGGTATTCACCGCCGCAGTCACCAGCGAGGACGGCTCCACCGTGCAGCTGGCCTACGCCTGTGGTACGGATGGGTGGTATCTGCAAGTGGAGGGAGATACCTCGGTATACACAGTGGATATAAGCACTGTGCAGGCGCTTCTGCTGACGGAAAGCGACCTGAAAACGCAGGAATAATTGCTTTGATACGCTGCACCGAAACCAAGGTGCAGCGTATATTTTTTTGCAGCTTTTTATAAAGTTGCGGCAAACATCGGCAGAGTGATTGACAATCCGACTGTGATTGTTTATTATAAACCGTGACAGGGTAAGTCTGCCGCGCAAGATCATGCTTCTGTGCGGGGCGGAGCATCCCTTATACGCAAAAAAGATGGGGCAGGTTCCCTGTCTTTTTTCGTATCTGAGAACAAGGAGGATAACATATAAAATGGACAACTCGGTGGTCGTTTCACTGCGGGATATCGTAGTGGAATTTGATGGACAGCGCATTCTGGATGGGCTGAATCTGGATATCCATGACAAGGAGTTCGTGACGCTGCTCGGTTCCTCCGGCTGCGGAAAAACCACCACCCTGCGTCTGATCGCAGGCTTTCTGGAGCCAAACGCCGGTAAGGTGCTGCTGAAAGGGGAGGACATTACCGGTGTGCCGCCCTACAAGCGCCCGGTGAATACCGTGTTCCAGAAATACGCGCTGTTCCCGCACCTGAATGTGTTCGAGAACGTGGCTTTTGGTCTGCGGCTCAAAAAGCTGGATGAGGACACCATCCGCCGCAAGGTGCGCGATATGCTGGAGGTCGTGGGCTTGAAGGGCTTCGAGCGCCGCAGCATCAGCCAAATGTCCGGCGGTCAGCAGCAGCGCGTGGCCATTGCCCGCAGTCTAGTCAACGAGCCGGAGATCCTGCTGCTGGACGAGCCGCTGGGTGCGCTGGACCTGAAGCTGCGCAAGGAGATGCAGCTGGAGCTCAAGCGGTTGCAGCGCGAGATGAACATTACCTTTATCTATGTCACCCACGATCAGGAGGAAGCGCTTACCATGTCCGATACCGTCGTGGTCATGAACGGCGGTAAGGTGCAGCAGATCGGTACCCCGGAGGATATCTACAACGAGCCGAAAAATGCCTTTGTGGCGGACTTTATCGGCGATTCCAACATCGTGGACGGCGTGATGCACAGGGACTTTCTGGTGTCCTTCTCCGGCGTGGATTTCCCCTGCGTGGATCGCGGCTTCGCCCGGGAGCAGAGCGTGCAGGTGGTGGTGCGCCCGGAGGATATCGAGGTGGTATCCCCCGTGGAGGGCCAGCTTGTGGGCGTGGTGAACGATGTCATCTTCAAGGGCGTGCACTTTGAGATGCACGTCGAGTGCGAGGGCCGCGAGTGGCTGATCCACTCCACCCGCGCCTGCACCCCCGGCGAGACCATTGGTATGCGCATCGGCCCCAACGAGATCCATATCATGGCGCGGAGCGAGGGGTGATGTGCCATGAAGATCTATGATAAAAAGCTGGCCTATCCGTACTTTGTATGGATGGTGCTGTTTACCGTTGTGCCCTTGTTCATTGTGGTGTACTACGCCATGACCGATGCCGAGGGCAACTTTACCCTGAATAACCTTACCTCCATCAGCGGCTACGGTTCGGTGTTTGCCCGCAGTCTGCTGCTGGCGCTTATCGCTACCGTTATCTGTCTGATCATCGCCTTTCCGGTGGGCTATTTTCTGTCCCGGTTGCGGGTGAACAAGCAGCACATCATGCTTATGCTGGTCATGCTGCCCATGTGGATGAACTTTCTGCTGCGTACCTACGCATGGATGGGTCTGCTCAGCGTCAACGGCCCGGTGAACACCCTGCTGGGCTTTATCGGCCTTGGCCCCTATACCATGCTCAACACCTCCGGTGCGGTGGTACTGGGCATGGTGTATAACTATGTGCCCTACATGATCCTGCCGTTGTACACCAGCATGACCAAGATCGACCAGAGCCTTGTGGAGGCTGCGCAGGACCTTGGCGCCAACACCACCAAGACCCTTGTGCGGGTGCTCATCCCCATGAGCGTGCCGGGCATCAGCACCGGCATCACCATGGTGTTCGTGCCGGCAGTGTCTACCTTTGTCATCAGCCGTATGCTGGGCGGCGGCTCTAATCTGCTGATCGGTGACCTGATCGAGATGCAGTTTTTGGGTAACAGCTATAACCTGAACGTCGGCTCTGCCATGAGCTTGGTGCTGATGATCATCGTACTGCTGTGCATGAGCTTTACATCCAGCTTTGACGAGGATGAAATGGAGGGCGTATCCTGATGAAAACAAAACATCTGCGCCTGATGCAGCGGGTCTACATCATCCTGTTCTTCTGCTTCATGTACCTGCCCATTGCCTACATGATCGTGTTCAGCTTCAACCAGAGCAAGGGCTATTCGCTGTTTACAGGCTTTACCTTCAAATGGTACCGCAGCCTGTTCACGAATGCGTCCATCCTCCATGCGCTGTGGGTGTCCGTTGAGGTAGCCATCCTGTCCGCCATCATTGCCACGGTGCTGGGTACGGCAGCCAGCCTTGGCATTGCCTCCATGAGCCGCAAAAGCCGCCTGCTGGTGACCAACATCACCTATATCCCGGTGGTCAACCCGGAGATCATCACCGGCATCTCCCTGATGCTGCTGTTCGTGGCCTACCAGCGCTTTGCCACACAGTCCGCATGGCTGCCGGACAACATCATGGGCCTGCCCACGCTGCTCATTGCGCATATCGCGTTCAACGTGCCCTACGTTATCTTTAACGTAAGCCCCAAGCTCAAGCAGCTGGATATCAAGCTGTACGAAGCAGCGCTGGATCTGGGCTGCGACCCCCGGCAGGCTTTCTTTAAGGTCATTCTGCCGGAGATCAGCCCCGCCATCCTTTCTGCCTTCCTCATCTGCCTGACCTATTCCATCGACGATTTCATGATCTCCTACTTCAACTGCGGCACCGTGGAGACCCTGCCCATTGCAATCTACTCCATGACCCGTAAAAAGGTCAGCCCGGAGATCTACGCGCTGTCCACCATCATGTTTGTGGTCATCCTCAGCGTCATTCTGGTGTCCAATGCCATGGAGAGCCGCAGCTACCGCCGGGATCAGAAAACGCTGCGAAAGGAGGGTGCATGATGAAACGTATTGCTGCATTGCTGCTGACGCTGGCTGTGGCGCTGTGCGCCGCATTGCCGGTGCTTGCCGCCGGTACCATCGAGGTGACTGAGGACGTCTCGGTGTCGGATGCTTACGACTGGACCCGCTTCAAGGGGCAGAACGTCACCCTGAACGTCTATAACTGGGGCGAGTACATCTCCAACGGTTCGGACGACAGCGTGGACGTGGTGGCCGCCTTTGAAAAGCTGACCGGCATCAAGGTGAACTACACCACCTTCGACTCCAACGAGTCCCTGTACGCCAAACTCAAGTCCGGCGCAGCCAACTACGATGTGATCATCCCCTCCGACTACATGGTGGCAAAGATGATCAACGAAGGGATGCTTGCACCCCTTGACTACGAGAATATCCCCAATTTCCAGAAGATCGATGCAGGCTACCGCAACCCGGATTACGACCCGCAGAACGCCTACACCGTACCCTATATGCTGTGCACCACCGGCATCATCTACAACACCACCATGGTAGACGAAGCCCCCACCTGCTGGGCAGACCTGTGGGATGAACAGTATGCGGGCAACATTCTGATGTTCAACAACAGCCGCGATGCCTACGCCATCGCCGCGTTCAAGAGCGGCCACAGCATCAACCCCGCCACCCCGGAAGAGGTGGACGAGGTGGTAGAGGAGCTCAAGGCACAGAAGCCGCTGGTGCAGGCCTACGTCATGGACGAGATCTTTGATAAGATGATCGGCGGCGAGGCTGCCATCGGCGTGTACTACTCCGGCGATGCCATTACCATGATCGATGATAACCCGGATCTGGCTTGGGTGTTCCCGGAGGAGGGCAGTGTGCTTTCGGTGGACTGCATGGCTGTGCCTGCTGCCAGCGAGCACAAAGAGGCCGCCGAGATGTTCATCAACTTCATGTGCGAGACCGATATCGGCAAGGCCAACAGCGAGTACATCGGCTACACCACCCCCATGCACGATGTTTGGGAGGTGCTGGACGAGGATCTGAAGACCAGTGAGATCGCCTATCCGTCTGAGGAGGATGCTGCCCGCGAAAAGGTGTTCACCGCCCTGAGCGACGAGGTGAACAGCGAGCTGGATCTGAAGTGGAGCGAGATGAAGAGTTACGACGAGGGCGGCGGCAGCTACCTGTTTTTGCTGCTGCTGCTGGCCATGCTGGCGCTGGCCTGCTTCAATATCTGGCGCAAGGTGCGCAGAAAGACCCGCAATCAGTATTGATCGTTTCAACCAAGGCTGCCGTCCCGGATGTGGTGCGGCGGCCTTTTTCCGATAGGAGGAAAAGACTATGGAACAGTTTTATTATCAAGGTACTGCCGTGGTAGAAAATGCCGACGCAGACTGCCACAGCCTGCTCAAGGCCAGCGCTCTGCTGCGCTATGTGGAGCAGATCTCTTCCATGCATGCCCGCCACTTTGGCATGGACGATAAGTTTTTTGAGGATCACGGCGTAGCGTTTCTGGTGGGCAAGCAGGCGCTGCGGTTTAGCCGTGTGCCCCGCCGTGGCGAGACTTTGACCCTTTGCTCCCGCTCAGAAAAGGCTCTCCGCGGCTCTATCAAGCGCATCACCACCCTTACGGACGAAGCCGGGCAGGAAGTAGCCATGGTGGACAGCCGCTGGATCATGTCCAGCCTTGAGAATGGACATATCCTGCGCCAGCCGGGCTGGACGGTGGAGGGCTATTGGAACGAGACGGTGGAAGAGGAACTGCCCCTTTTGCTGCATAAGCGCCGGGACAGCCTGACCAGCGCCGGTCTGGTTACGGCGCGCTACTCCCAGTGCGACCTGCACTACCACATCAACAACGCCTTTTATCTGGATATCGTCTGCGATGCACTGCCGCAGGAGATCATGCGCGATCATGTTGTGAAGTTCGCTTCCATCAACTATCACCGCGAAGTCCCCATGGGGCAGCAGGTGGAGGTGTTCTACACGCCTTCGGATGATGGCTGGTACTTTATTGCCAAGCACGCAGACAAAACGGCTTTCGAGTGCTATCTGGAGCTGGAGCCAGTCAAACAGTAAAAACATGGAGGGATGCCTATGTCTAAAACCGGAGAATTGTTCGGCACCTTTTTTAAGATCGGTGCCTTTACCTTTGGCGGCGGCTACGCTATGGCAGCGCTGCTGGAGCACGAATTTGTAGAGGAAAAGCGCTGGCTCACCCGGGAGGAGTTTCTGGATATGGTCGCTATTGCCGAGTCTACTCCAGGCCCTGTGGCGGTGAACAGCGCCACCTACATCGGCTATAAGCTGGCTGGTGTTGCCGGTGCGGCGGCTTCCACCCTTGCGGTGTGCCTGCCGTCCTTTGCAGTCATCTACCTTATTTCGCTCTTCTTCGACCGCTTTTTGCAGCTGACGGTGGTGGCCAATGCCTTTAAGGGCATTCAGGCCTGTGTCATCTACCTGATCCTGTCCGCCGGGGTCAAGATGCTCAAAAACTTGCAGCGCACCCCCTTCAACACGGCAGTGGTGGCGGTGGTGTTGGCGGCTATGGTGGGCTGCTCAGTGTTGGCGGTAAAATTTTCCTCCATCTGCTGCATTTTGCTTTGCGGCGCAGCCGGGGTGCTGGCCTACGCGATAGGGCAGGGGAAGAAAGGCGGCACAAAATGATCTTGTTGGAGCTGTTCTGGAATTTCCTTGTCATCGGTGCAGTGTCCTTTGGCGGCGGCTACGGCATGATCTCGCTGGTACGGGAAACGGTGCTGGGGCACTGCTGGCTGACCGAGAGCGAATTTCTCAGCTTTATCGCGGTGTCAGAGTCTACGCCCGGCCCGCTGGCAGTGAATATGGCCACTTTTATCGGCGCTTCGCAGGCGGGGCTGGCAGGCTCCTTTGTGGCAACGGTGGGGGTGGTGCTGCCCTCCTTTGTTATCATCCTGCTCATAGCGGCGGCGCTGCACAGCCTGATGAAGTACGCCGGGGTCAACGCTTTTCTGGCCGGGGTGCGCCCCTGCGTGGTGGCTATGATCCTGGCTACCGCCTGCACCATGGGGCTTTCCACGCTGGGGGGATTTACCACCCTTGCCGGCGGCTTTGCCCCGGATGTGCGTGCACTGGCGGTGTTTGCCCTGCTGGGCATTCTGCATTTTGCCTATAAAAAGAAAACGCAGAAAGCACCGTCCCCCATTGGGATGATCTTACTTTCTGCGGTACTGGGCGCGGTGCTGTGGAGCATCTGACCCGGAAGGAGAGGTTGACAAAATGAACATTACCGTGTATCTGGGGGCAAACCTTGGCACCGACCCTGCACTGCCGCAGGCTGTGCAGCAGCTGGGGCGCTGGATCGGCGAAAGCGGCAATGCGCTGGTGTATGGCGGCAGCAAAAGCGGCCTGATGGGGCTTTTGGCCGACAGTGTGCTGGCTGCAGGCGGTCGGGTGACCGGCGTAGAACCCAAGTGCTTTCTGGACGCAGAGCTGCAGCACGAGGGACTGACAGAGTTGATCGTGACCGAGGACATCCCCTCCCGCAAGACCAAAATGATCGAGCTGGGGGATGCTTTTATCGCGTTTCCCGGCGGCACCGGCACGCTGGAGGAGATCACAGAGGTCATCAGCAAGTTGTCTCTGGGGCAGCTGGACGCGCCCTGCATCCTCTACGACCTGAACGGCTACTACCAGCCCCTGCACCAGCTTTTGCAGCAGATGATCACCATGGGGCTTTCTACTCCGGCGCGGCAGCGGAACATCGCCTTTGCCGCCGACCTTGCCCAGATCCGCGCAATCCTTGAAAAATGATACTGGGAAGCTTACTTCTCAAACGCGAGGGACTGCTGTACATGGCTTTGTGCGGCGGTCTTTTTTCATAAAAATGGGATACCGGGGCGTTCGCAGATGACCCGGTATCCCGAAAAAAATCATTCCGCTGGTTATGCCCATAGCGCACGCGGAGGGCATTTAAATCTTTCTGCGCAATCAAAAAGGCCGCTGCACAAAATAATGTGCAGCGGCCTTCTGCTATCCTGTTATGTACGCTGTGCGCTAAAATCAGGCGGCAGTGGTGGAAGCAGCCTCAGAAGAAGCAGCCTCGGAAGATGCAGCCTCAGAGGAAGCAGCCTCGGAAGATGCAGCCTCAGAGGAAGCAGCCTCGCTGGAAGCAGCCTCAGAAGAAGCAGCCTCGGAAACAGCGGTGCTTGCGGAAGCAGCCTCAGAGGTGGAGGAAGCAGCAGCGCTAGAAGCAGAACCACCGCAAGCGGTCATGCCAGCAGCCAGAGCCAGAGCAACAACAGCGATGCAAATATTCTTGAGTTTCATATCAATGATCTCCTTAGTCTTCTTGTAAATGTTTGGCAGCGGGCTTTCGGTAGCACCTCACTGCGATGCTATATTCTAATCCGTTTTTGAAAAAAATCAAGAGGATTTTGGTCGAAAGTTATAATCTGCGTAAAGAATCAGCATAGTTGTCATAAAGTTTCGCCAAAAGTAAAAGACTTTTTGGCAAAAATAAAGCACGGGATAGAGCCTGTACCGCCGGGCGGGAAGTACAAAAACAGAAAAATTTGAAAAATACTCATAAAATCCTTTTTATTGTACTGTAAATGTGGATAATAGAGACACAACGAGGGACGGACATCCCCCGGAAGGCTGAACGAGAAAAATATTTGTGGAGGATACTACAATGAAAGACTTTGATTTTGGCTACTTTGGCACCGGCGACGAGGGCTATGCCCAGTACATGACCGCATTCGAGCGCAATTTCAGCACGGACAGCACCGATAGCTTTGCATCCGATGACGCAGACTGCGATGCAGACAGCTGCGACAGCACTGAGGACGATTTCTGAGCCTGCACTCTTTTGCCCGTTTGTGCATACAAAGGGCAAAGGGGGAATGCGGCTTGAACCGGATCGTTTTCACACTTTGTGTCTGGCTGTTCCCGGCGGCGTGTACCGCGCTGGGAGCAGCAGGGGTGTTTTTGCTGCGCAGGCAGACAAGGCCGGCAACCCGGCGCATTTTGTGCGGAATGGCGGCGGGTATCATGCTGGCGGCCAGCGTGTGGAGCCTGCTGCTGCCGGCCATTGCCCGGTCGGAGGGCAGGGCGGCATGGGTGCCCCCGGCGCTGGGGCTCATTTTAGGCGCTGTGGGGCTTTTACGGCTGGAGGATGCCGCCGGGCAGTTGCTGGCGGGCGGCCCCGGGCATTGCGGGCGTATGGTGCTGGCGGTCACCCTGCATAACCTGCCGGAAGGCATGGTGGTGGGGCTGGCTGCGGCGCTGGCGCTGCACGGGGACGCAGATGCCGTAAGCGGCGCGCTGGCACTGAGCCTGGGTATCGGCTTGCAGAATATCCCGGAGGGGGCGGCGGTCAGTCTGCCGCTGACCCAGAGCGGGCGCACCCGGGGGCAGTCCTTTGCCGCCGGGGCGGCCTCCGGACTGGTGGAGCCCCTGGGCGCGGTGCTGGCCTTTGTGCTGGCCGAGTGGGTAGGCGCAGCGCTGCCGTGGCTCATGAGCGCGGCGGCGGGCTGTATGGTGTGTGTGACCGCACAGGAGATGATCCCTGAGGCGGTGGAACCGGATGAAGTGGCCGGTGTCATCAGCATCGTGCTGGGGTTTGCGCTGATGATGGCACTGGATGTGGCCCTGTGATATAGTAAAAGCAGCGCCGGACAGACTTTTTTGGTCTGCCCGGCGCTGCTTTTATGCAAAAAGGATTTATACCGTCTGCTGCTGCTTCTGGCGCAGATGCCGCCGCACCACAAGCAGGCAGGCCAGATGCACCAGTGCGGTCAGTGCCCAGCTGATGGGGTAGCTGATGTACAGCATAAAAGGGGTGCGGTTCAGCTGGAAAATAGTGGCGATCCACACCAGCCGCAGCACGCACACACCCACAAGGCTTACCACCATGGGCAGCACGCTGTAGCCCAGCCCGCGCAGGCTGCTGGCCAGCACGTCCATGATGCCGCACAGCAGATAGAAGCCGCAGATCAGGCGCAGCCGCTCGGCGCCGGTGGCGATGACCGCAGTGTCCGAGGAGTAGAAGCGCAGCAGCTGGTGCCCCGCCAGTGCTGCGCCACCGCCCAGCACAAGGCCGGTCACCACGACACACAGCAGACAGTTGCGGATCACCCGGTCGAGGTTGTGGTACTTGCGCGCGCCGATATTCTGGCTGGTAAAGGTAACAGCGGCCTGTGCAAAGGCGTTCATGGCGGTGTACACAAAGCCCTCCAGATTGGAGGAAGCAGAGTTGCCCGCCACCACCATGGAGCCGAAGGAGTTGATGGAAGACTGGATGACCACATTGGAAAGGCTGAACACCGTGCTTTGCAGCCCGGCAGGCAGGCCGATGAGCAAAATCTGCTTCAGCGTCCCGGCGTGGAAGGCCAGCCGCCGCAGGTCCAGCCGCAGTGCGCCCTTCTCCCGGACAAGCATCCCAGTCACCAGCAGCGCAGACACGGTCTGGCTGATGATGGTGGCCAGTGCCACGCCCGCCACGCTCATGGAAAAGCCGATGACAAAAACCAGATTCAGCACCACGTTGATGACACCGGCAGCGGCCAGACAGTACAGCGGGCGCTTGGTGTCGCCCACTGCCCGCAGCAGCGCACTGCTGAAGTTGTACAGCATGGTCATGGGCATTCCGATAAAATAGATCTTCAGGTACAGGGTAGAAAGGCCGATTACGTCCTCCGGGCAGCTCATCAGCTCCAGCAGGCCGCGCGCAGCGCAAAAGCCCACCACCGCCAGCAGCACGCCGCTGACTAAACCCAGCGCTACGGCGGTGTGCACCGTGTCCTGCACGCCTTTTTCGTCCCGGGCGCCAAAGCACCGGGCTGCCACCACGTTGGCACCCAGCGAAAGCCCGACGAACAGGTTGACCAGCAGGTTGATCAGAGAGCCGTTGGAGCCCACGGCGGCCAGCGCCGTGCTGCCCGCAAAGCGCCCCACCACCACAACATCGGCGGCGTTGAACAGCAATTGCAGAATGCTGGATGCCGCCAGCGGCACGGAAAACAAGATGATCTTTTGCAGCATGGGCCCGCTGGTCAGGTCTGCAGAACGGCTGGTCGTAGTCATGAGTTGTCTACCTCCTATAATAAGCCTTGTGTGAACATAGCAATTGCTTATTATAGCGCGATATTAGGTAAAAAACAAGAGGTAAAGCGCCCTGTTCTTTCCAAAAGCGGCAAATATCACCCGCCGGGTACAGCCTGCAATTGAAAAATGCTGCCCATACTGCTATAATAAGGCGGTAGACCCGTAGAAAACGGAGGAAGTTGGATTTATGTATCGGAATCGGATCAAACGGCTGCTGGATATTTTGCTGTCGGCCTGCGGCATTCTGTGCCTTTCGTGGCTGCTGTTGCTTTTGGCTATTGCCATCAAGCTGGACTCGCCCGGGCCGGTGTTTTTCCGGCAGAAGCGTGTGGGCATTGGCAAGCGGCATTTCCAGATCCTCAAGTTCCGCACTATGCGCATTGATACCCCGCACGATATGCCTACCCATCTGCTGCACGACCCGGAGCAGTATATCACCCGCATGGGGCACTTTCTGCGCAAGACCAGTCTGGACGAGCTGCCCCAGCTGTGGAATATCCTTGTGGGGGATATGGCGGTCATCGGCCCGCGCCCGGCGCTTTGGAACCAGTATGACCTGCTGGCCGAACGGGATAAGTACGGCGCAAACGATGTGCGCCCGGGGCTGACCGGCTGGGCGCAGATCCATGGCCGGGACGAGCTGGAAATCGCCGAGAAGGCAAAGCTGGATGGCTGGTATGTGGAGCATATCAGCTTTGGGCTGGATGTGAAATGCTTCTTTGGCACTATTACCGCCGTGCTCAAGCATGATGGCGTGGTGGAAGGCGGCACCGGCACCCTGCATGATGAAAAATGATCTATTATATGGAGACACCGGAGCCTTGGCTGACGCTCCGGTGTCTCCATTTTTACAGAAAGCACAGCACAGAGCGGCTGAAATTGGCATATCTCTTGATTTATCCCCTGAAAAGCGTATAATAAAACAGTACACAAGACGTTAAAGGAGGATTCCTGTATTATGGAACGCACCTATATCAATGAGGCTCAAAAGGCCATCGGCGGCACGGTGAAGGTGCAGGGCTTTATCGAGAACCTGCGCAACAGCAAGTATATGGCATTTATCGTGCTGAAGGATATTACCGGCAAGCTGCAGATCACGGTGGAAAAGGCCGACCACCCCGAGCTGGTGGATACCATCGACCAGCTCACCCCGGACTCTGTCATCACAGTCACCGGTAAGGTGATGGAGAACGACTACGTCAAGATGGGCGGCGTGGAGATGATCCCCGAGAGCATCGAGGTGGAGAGCACCGCCAATGCACTGCCCATCGTCCGCAAGGAGATCGCAGCCACCAAGAAAAAGAAGGCTGTGGAGCGCTCCAGCATCGACCAGCGCATCGACTACCGCTGGATCGACCTGCGCACCGACGAGAACCAGCTGATGTTCAAGGCACAGAGCTGCTTCGTCAACGCCATGCGCAAGTTCCTGCTGGACCGCAACTTCATCGAGATCCACACCCCCAAGCTGATCGCTGCTGCCAGCGAGAGCGGCTCTGAGGTGTTCAAGGTGGACTACTTCGACCGCAACGCTTATCTGGCACAGAGCCCCCAGTTCTATAAGCAGATGGCCATGGCTGCCGGCTTTGAGCGTATCTTCGAGACCGGTCCTGTGTTCCGCGCTGAGAAGAGCTACACCAACAAGCACGCTACTGAGTTCTCCGGCTTCGATCTGGAGTTCAGCTACATCACCTCCTTCAAAGACGTGATGAAGATGGAAGAGGAACTGCTGACCGCCGGTCTGCAGGCCGTTAAGGACAGCTACGGCGACCAGATCAAGGAGTTGTTCGGACTGGAAGTCATCGTGCCCACCACGCCGTTCCCGGTGGTCAAGCTGGCAGACCTGTATAAGGCTCTGGAGGAAGAGTTCGGCTACACCGTGGACGAGAGCGAGAAGGGTGATCTGACCACCGAGGCCGAGCGCCTGAGCTACGATTGGGTCAAGAAGCACTACGGTCACGAGTTCCTGTTCATCACCGATTACTCTGCCGAGAAGCGTGCTTTCTACCATATGCGCGATGAGAACGGCGTGCCGCAGGGTTACGACCTGATCTGGCGCGGCGTGGAGATCACCACCGGTGCTCAGCGTGAGCATCGTTACGAGGTGCTGAAGAAGCAGGCTGAGGAGAAGGGTCTGGCTGATGATGTCAAGTTCTATCTGGAGTTCTTCCAGTACGGCTGCCCGCCCCACGGCGGCTTTGGTCTGGGCATCGACCGCCTGACCATGCTGCTGTGCGGCCTGAGCATCAAGGACGCCGAGTTCCTGTTCCGCGGCCCCAACCGCCTGACCCCGTGATTTCATAAAACCTTTCTGAGAGCTGCTGTGTGTTTGCACGGCAGCTCTTTTTTGAGTTCCGTGAAAAGGCAATTGAGGAAAATCCGCTGATTATGCCCAGAGCAAAGCGGAGGGCATTTAAGATCGTCCCGGCATAATAAGCGCTCCCTTTTCATACGATACAACGAGCACACCCACCCCTACGGGCGCGGTGCGCAGCGCAACAGGAAGGGGAGAAGGACCTTGGAGAAACAGGAACAGAACAGCATCTGTCGCGAGATCGGCGCACGCACCGGCGGGGATATCTACATCGGTGTGGTGGGGCCGGTGCGCAGCGGCAAATCCACCTTTATCAAGCAGTTCATGGAGCAGCTGGTGCTGCCCGCCATGTCCGGCTCTGCCGCTGCCCGGGAACGTGCCCGGGACGAGCTGCCGCAGTCGGCAGCGGGGCGCACCATCATGACCACTGAGCCGAAATTCATCCCGGAGACCGCCGTGCCCCTGCAGCTGGAGGGCGGCGGGGCGTGCCGGGTGCGGCTGATCGACTGCGTGGGCTACATGGTGGAGGGTGCCATGGGGCACGAGGAGGACGCAAAGCCCCGCATGGTCAAAAGCCCGTGGTTTGAGCAGGAGGTGCCCTTTGACCTTGCCGCAGAGACCGGCACCCGCAAGGTGATCTGTGAGCACTCCACCATCGGGGTGGTGGTCACTACGGACGGTTCGGTCAGCGATATCCCCCGGGCAGGCTACGCAGAGGCAGAAAAGCGGGTCGTCACCGAGTTGGAAGCGCTGGGCAAGCCCTATATCATCCTGCTCAACAGCACCCACCCGGACGCGCCGGAGACCCGGCAGCTGGCCGAGGGAATGGCGCGGGACTACCACCGCACCGTGCTGCCGGTAAGCTGTGTGGACTTGGATGCCGCCATGCTGGGGGAGATTTTACGGCGGGTGCTGTATGAATTTCCGGTGCAGGAGCTGGATTTTGCCCTGCCCCGCTGGGTGACCATGCTGGAGCCCGGGCATTGGCTGCAAACGCAGGTATACGCAGCCGCCATGCAGCTGGCAGAGCGGGTGTCCCGCATGAAGGATCTGCCCACTGGAACGGACGCCCCTGCGCTGGAATGCGATGCCGTGCAGCGCTCGGCAGTGGCGGGGGCAGACCTTGCCGCCGGCAGTGTGCGGGTGAGTGTGGAGCTGAAGCCGGAGATCTTTTATCAGGTGCTCAGCGAGCAGACCGGGCTGGACATCGGGGACGAGGCCGGGTTGATGCCCTGCATCATGGAGCTGGCCCGGGCAAAGCGCGCCTACGAGAAGGTGCGCAGCGCCTTGGAGCAGGTGGAAGCCACCGGCTACGGCATCGTGATGCCCTCCATCGATGAGCTGCATCTGGAGCCGCCGGAGATCGTGCATCAGGATGGGCGCTGCGGGGTGCGGCTGCAAGCCTGTGCGCCCTCTATCCAGATGATGAAGGCCACTATCCATACAGAACTGAGCCCCATCGTGGGCACCGAGAAGCAGAGCGAGGACTTGGTGCAGAGCCTGCTGGCCGACTTTGCGGACGACCCGGTGCAGCTGTGGGAGTCCAACATTTTCGGCAAAAGCCTGCACGAGCTGGTGAACGACGGTTTGCAGAACAAGCTGCTGCACATCCCGCAGGAAGCCCGCACCCGCCTGCAGGAAACGCTGGAGCGGGTCATCAACGAGGGCTGCACTGGACTGATCTGTATCCTGATCTAGGGCGTATCTGAAAAAAATCCCCGCTCGTCGTAAGTTCTACTTACAGCGGGCGGGGATCATTCTGTCTTATTTTTCTTCCTCGGTCAGCTTGTTGATCAGCAGCTGATAGATCTCGTTGCCCTTCAGGATGAACTGCTTTTTCACCAGCTCGGCGCTCAGCCGGTCGGGCGCACCCAGTTCCAGACAGAACAGTTCGCTGTCCAGCCCCTTTACGGTGCAGCGCACGGTGCAGTGGCCGTCGGCCTTTTCGGTGATGCGGGCGCTGTACTTGGCCTCCTTGCGGGCCCATGTTTGGCAGCGCAGTACAGCAGCCACTGCCCGCTCCCGCACGCTGCGGGGCAGGTCGTAGGCCAGCTCCTGCGCCACCTTGCGACCTTTATCGGTAATGGTGTAGCTGTCGCCGGTCAGGGTGACCAGCGCCTGTTTTGTGATATCGTCCAGACAGGAGCCAATCTCAAAATAATTGACAAGGGCTTCCTCCATCAGGGCGTTCTCGATCTCCTGCCGGGTAATGGGACCGGCGTTTTTCACCAGATAGCACAGCAGCAGCCGGATCTCGGTGCTGCTGGTCAGGCCGCCGGGACGGACACCGGCGGTAAAAGCATCATTGGCGCTCATCGTTCCTTACATCCCCCTTGCGCTTTCACATGGTATCAAAGGTCTGCGCCGCTGCCAAAAGGGCGGGCAGCGGGCAGACAAAAACTCTTTCTATTAGTATAAAGGCTTTCAGCCCGGATTGCAAGCCGCAACGGCAAAATCTGTCTCAATGCGCTTGGGACATTCCGGTGTGGAGTACACCCACCTGTCCAGATGTCCCTCGGTGATGAAGTACCGCAGCTCAAACCGGTGGGGCTGGCTCAGGGCGTGGTTCACGATGACCAGCTTGATCTTCATCTTTTCCGGCAGGATGTTTTTGATGTAGACACTTACCGCCTGCCCGGGCGCAAGACCGGAGCAGCTCTCCGCAAGCCCCGCAAGGTTCGGCGCAATCTCCACAAAGGTACCGTATTCCTCCACGCTGCGCACGATGCCCACCACCGTTTCGCCCACGGTGAACCGGGCGGCGTTCTCTGCCCATGTGCCCAGCAGCTCCCGGATGGTCAGCACAAAGCGCCCTTGCGCGTCCCGGTTCTTGATGGCGCACAAGATCTGCTGTCCTACGCTGACCCGGTCGGCAGGGGAGGAGATGCGGCTTACCGACATACAGTCGATGGGCAGCAGGGCACTGATACCACAGCCCACGTCACAAAACGCGCCGAACGGCTCGATGTGGGTCACGGTACAGGGCAGGATATCCCCGGGCGAAAGGGTGTCCAGATACTCCGCCTTGCACAGCCGCTGCGCCTCGGCGCGGGAAAGCCGGTAGCAGGGCGCGCCGTCCTCGTCCGTGTCCAGCCCCTCGATGACAAAACAGGTGGGGCGTCCCACCCGGGTCAGCACCGCAATATCCCGCACGGTACCGGTTTCGGCACCGTCCGCGCACTGGGCAAAGGGCATCACTGCCTTTACGCCGCCCAGCTCAAACCGCAGCTGCCGCCGGGTGTCAAAGGCAAGGGCAGTGGCCTGTAAAATCTCGCCGCTGGCCATGGCAGCCCGCAGCTCGGCAGGGGACAGACGGGCGGCAGAACGGTAACTGTTTTCGGTACGATAAGCTTGCATCATGTTTCATTCCTCTTTCTATATGGTTTTCGGGTCTCTGTGCGATGCTACAACGATATGCAGCAGTGTGCGCAGATATTTGCATTTTGTGCGGCTTTGCATTATACTATATCTGTATGCGCAGCACCCGCTCAGCGGGCGGCGGCACACACTGGCTCTGCCGGGCATCTGCGCGGCAGAAAAGAAGGGAGAGGTCGGATAAATATGGACATCGCTGTGGGAGATACCATCCTCACCCGCAAAAAGCACCCCTGCGGGGCATCCAGCTTCGAGGTGCTGCGGGTGGGCATGGATTTTAAGATCCGCTGCACCGGCTGCGGACGCGAGGTCATGCTGCCCCGCGCCAAAATTGAAAAGAACATCAAAAAGGTGGTAAAGCCCGGCAGCGCACAGTAGCGCAGCCAACGCACCCGAACCGGAACGAATTTGTAAGGAGAACTGCAAGGATGCAAGATATTTCTTCCCGGATGGATGCGGTCTGCCGCCGCTTTGAGGAGCTTTCCATGCGGCTGAACCAGCCTGATGCCGCCGCCGACCCGGCACTGTTCCGCAAGTTAATGCGGGAGTACCACGACACCGAGCCGGTGGTGGAGGCTTACCGGGACTGGCAGACCGCGCTGGATCATCTGGCACAGGCCAAAGCCCTGCTGGAGGAGCCCGGTTCACTGGACCCGGACTTCAAGCAGATGATACAGCAGGAAATCAGCGAAAAAAGTCAAGATGTGGCAAAGCTGGAAAATAATCTCAAAATTTTGCTGCTGCCCAAGGACGTGAACGACGGCAAAAACGTCATCATGGAGATCCGCAGCGGTGCCGGCGGCGAGGAAGCCGCTCTGTTTGCCCACAGTCTGCTGCGGATGTACACCATGTACGCCCAGAACCGTGGCTGGACGCTGGAACTGCTCAACCTGAACGAGACCGAACTTGGCGGCGTAAAGGAAGCCATCATCTCAGTGGATGGCGCAGGTGCGTATAACCGTCTCAAGTACGAGAGCGGGGTGCACCGGGTGCAGCGTGTGCCGGAGACCGAGACCCAAGGCCGCATCCACACCTCCACCGCCACTGTGGCGGTAATGCCGCAGGCAGAGGAGGTGGACTTTGCGCTGGACATGAAAGACTTGCGCATTGATACCTTCCGCTCCTCCGGTGCGGGCGGTCAGCACATCAACAAGACCTCCAGTGCCATCCGTGTGACCCATATCCCCACAGGTACGGTGGTGGAGTGCCAGAACGAGCGCAGCCAGTTCCAGAACAAGGATAAGGCGCTGGAGATCCTGCGCAGCCGTCTGCTTGCGCAAAAACAGAAGGAACAGCAGGATGCCATCAACGCCCAGCGTCAGGGGCAGGTGGGCACCGGCGACCGCAGCGAGAAGATCCGCACCTACAACTTTCCGCAGGACCGCTGCACCGACCACCGCATCGGCCTGACCGTCCACAATCTGGAAAAGATCATGGACGGCAATCTGGACGAGGTCATTGACGCCCTTGCCACCCGCGAGCAGACTGAAAAGCTGCAAAGGCTGGGCGGGTAAAACCCGGTTTTGCGGGTGCAAAACCATCCAAACAACTGCCAAGCAACTATACTTTACAGATAGAAAGAACGATGATTCGTATGGAAATCAAAACCAGAGTTTTGCCTGCCGATGAAGCAGGCGTAGCCGAGGCCGCACAGCTGCTGCGGCAGGGACAGCTTGTAGCTCTGCCCACCGAGACGGTCTACGGCATTGCCGCCGATGCCCGCAACGGCGCGGCGGTGCGCGATATCTTTGTGGCCAAGGGGCGCCCGCAGGATAACCCCCTCATCGTCCACGTCACCGGGCCGGAAATGCTGCCGGGTCTTGTCAGCGAGGTGCCGGAGCGTGCCCAGCTGCTGATGGCAGCCTTCTGCCCCGGCCCACTGACCATCATCATGCCGCGCGGGCCGGAGGTGGCGGATGAGTGCTGCGCCGGACTGGATACCGTGGGCATCCGTATGCCCAGCCACCCGGTAGCGCGGGCGGTTATCCAGCAGAGCGGCTGTGCCTTTGCTGCCCCCAGCGCCAACCTTTCCGGCAAGCCCAGCCCCACCAACGCACAGGATGTGTTCACCGATATGGACGGCCGCCTGCCGTTGATTTTGGACGGCGGCGAGTGCGATGTGGGCGTGGAGAGCACCGTGGTGTCGGTGGTGGGTGATAAACCCACCCTGTTCCGCCCCGGCCACATCACGCTGGAGGACTTGGAACGCGCCCTCGGCGAAGAGGTGGAGGTGTCCAAGGCCATTCTGGAAAAGCTGCCGGAGGGTGCTGTGGTGCGCAGCCCGGGCATGAAGTATAAGCACTATGCCCCCAAGGCCGATGTGACTCTGCTAAACGGCACCTTTGCGCAGTTCAAGGCCTATGTGGACGCCCATAAAGACGAGAACCCCAGCTGCCTGTGCTTTACCGGCGAAAGCGCAAAGCTGAATGTGCCCTGCGTGGAATACGGCCGCGAGGGGGACGGTGCCGATCAGGCAAAGCACATCTTCCGCTCCCTGCGGGCGCTGGATGAGCAGGGCGACGGCGTAGTCTACGCCCGCTGCCCGCAGAAGGACGGCCTGTCCATGGCAGTGTACAACCGCCTAATCCGCGCCGCCGCCTTCCGGGTGATCGACCTATGATCACCTTGGGCATCACGGGGCGCAGCGGCTGCGGCAAATCCACGGTCACGGCGGTATTTGCCGCCCACGGTGTGCCGCTGGCGGACGCCGACCAGCTCAGCCGGGAAATTTTGCTGCCCGGTTCGCCGCTGCTGCCGCAGCTGGCGGCGCGGTTCGGCGGGGAGATCCTCCGCCCGGATGGCACGCTGGACCGCCGTCTGCTGGCTGACCGCGCCTTTGCCACCCCGGAAGGCAAGGCTGCACTGGACAGCCTGACCCACCCCGCCATCGTGGCGCGCATCCGGGCGGCAAAGCAGGCGGCTCAGACCGCTGGTGCGCCCCTTTTTGTGCTGGACGGTGCGGTCATCGTGGGCACGGCGGCACAGGCTGAATGTGACCGCCTGTGCGTGGTCACTGCACCCTTTGAGACCAGCGTGGCGCGCATTGTGGCGCGGGACGGCATCTCGCCGGAGATGGCTGCCCGCCGCCTGAACGCCCAGACTCCGGAACGGACCCTGACCGCACAGGCAGACTACACCCTGCACAACGACGCCGGGTTGGAGGCGCTGCAAGCCGCAGCCGCCCGCCTGTGTGAGCGGCTGCAGGCAGAAGGGGGCGTGACGGCAGCGCTTTGAACGAACAAAATTATGAAAAAGCCTACGACCCCATCGCCGCCCGGGAGCGCCGCGCGGCGCGGGAAAAACAGCGCCTTCGTAAACAGCAGCGCCGCCGACGGCGGTTGCTGCGGCTGGCTGCATTGTGCTTGGCTGTGGTGCTTACGGTGTGCGTAGTGCCGCCTTTGTGCAACCGGGCAGAGCAGCTTTTGTACCCCCGCAAGTACGAGCAGCTGGTGGAAAAATGGGCAGCAGCCTACGAGCTGGACCCCCTGCTGGTCTACGCCTTTATCCGCACCGAAAGCGGCTTCGACCCGCAGGCCACCTCCAGTGTGGATGCCCGGGGCCTGATGCAGATGACTGAGGAGACCTTTCTCTGGATGCGCAGCAAGATCGCCCCGGAGGAGCCGCTGACCTTTGCAGACCTGTACAGCCCCGATACCGCCATCCGCTTTGGGTGCTACTACCTGCACCTGTGTATGGTGCGCTACAAAGGGGATGTATCCACGGCGGCAGCGGCCTACCACAGCGGCTGGGGCACGGTGGATCAGCTGCTGCAAATAGAGGAGCACTCCGCAGACGGGGAAACGCTGCAGGGCTTCCCCTATAACCAGATGCACCACTACGTCAACAAGATCACCGCCTGCTACCAGACCTATCAGCGTCTGTACGCAGGTCAATGATAAAAAGTTAAGGAGCAAAAAATCATGAGTGAGAAACTTACTGCAAAAGAGTACGCTGAAAAGCTGCTCTACACCCCCGAATACGCTGCCGACAAACAGGCAGACGTAAAGGAAAAGGCTGCTGCCTTTGCCGAGGGCTACAAGAAATTTATGGACAGCGCCAAGACCGAGCGCGAGGCTGCCGTTGTCAGCGAGCAGATGCTGCTGGCTGCCGGCTACAAGGCTTTTGAGCCCAAAAAGGCCTACGCCCCCGGTGAGAAGGTCTACTTCATTCAGGAGAACAAGGCTGTTGTGGCGGCTACCATCGGCCAGAAGCCCTATGAAGAGGGCTTCCGCCTGGTCATCGCCCACATCGACTGCCCCCGTCTGGACCTGCGTCCCAACCCCCTGTACGAATCTGACCACATGAGCTACTTCCGCACCCACTACTACGGCGGTATACGCAAGTACCAGTGGGCTACCATCCCGCTGGCCATCCACGGCGTGTTCACCCGCGCCGACGGCTCCAGCGTCAACTTTGCCATCGGTGAGGACGAGAACGATCCCGTGTTCTGCATCACCGACCTGCTGCCCCATTTGGGTGCCGAGCAGAACGAGCGTAAGCTCAGCGAGGGCATCAAGGGCGAGGAGCTGAACGTGCTCATCGGCTCTGACACCGTGGAGGAAGAGGACGTCAAGGAGGCTGTCAAGCTGAACACCCTCATCCTGCTGAACCAGAAGTACGGCATCACCGAGCGCGACTTCACCCGCGCCGAGATTGAGGTCGTTCCCGCTGCCAAGGCACGCGATGTGGGCTTTGACCGCTCCATGATCGGTGCCTACGGCCACGATGACCGCGTGGATGCCTACCCCGCACTGCTGGCCGAGATCGAGACCAAGGATCCCGTGCACACCACCATCTGCGTGCTGACCGATAAGGAAGAGATCGGTTCCGACGGTGTGACCGGTATGCAGAGTATGTATGTGTTCCACTTTATGCAGCTGCTCTGCCGTGCTGCCGGTCAGGACGACATTCTCGCCTTCCGCAACAGCGTGTGCCTGTCTGCGGACGTGACCGCTGCCTACGACCCCTCTTGGGCAAGCGCCTTTGAGAAGCAGAACGGCACCTACGCCGGCCGCGGCATTGCCATCTTCAAGTACACCGGCAGCCGCGGCAAGAGCTCTGCCAGCGACGCCAACGCCGAGCTGCTGGGCGACATCACCCGGATGCTGGATGCCAACAACGTGGCATGGCAGATCGGCGAGATGGGCCGTCTGGATCTGGGCGGCGGCGGCACCATTGCCAAGTATGTGGCAAACCG
>OLPS01000450.1_pt1 | contig 52380 bp, 86 predicted proteins | sample 1673071 | NCBI WGS metagenome assembly OLPS01 (sample SAMEA3136752, study PRJEB25190) | human gut metagenome | reverse complement strand
TTTCGGCCGGTAGGTCAAGTCATCCATCCAGTCAATACCCGCAGCCGCCACCAACTCGTTGTAATACTCCTGAACAACATCCGTCTTCTGCGCCACGATGCCGGAAGTAACGTCCGTGATTTTACGCTTCAGTTCTGTGTCTGCGGTCTGGAACGGCACCGTCACACACTCACGATAAACCTTTTCAAACTCGGTATACGGTTCAAGGATTTTTTCCTTGACAGCAATGCGCTGGGCTTCGTATTCCTTGAATTCCTTGGTCAGCTGTGCGCGAGCATCCTTGACGCTTTTATAAGTCTGCTCTGTGCAGACCAGCGAGAGCGCGTCAGCCGTGCGCTGCTCGATGTCAGCTTTTACGCTGTGCAGCCGCTCAACGATGATAGGCAACTGCTGCAGTTCGATAACCTGCAATGCGGTTTCCTGTGCCATGTGGCATCCTCCTTTTACTTTCCAAAAATGATGGTTTTCCCAGTGTCCTTATTCAGGAGCACCATGCCGTTCGGGATATCCCGAACCCAGAGATATGCGGTGCAGTCCCAACCGGCAGCAGAGAGGACTTCCTTCTGGCGGCGGCTTTCAAAAAATCACCCCCTCCTCGGCCTTATTGACAGCGATATTCAACGTGATGGTCTCCCGGCAGCGGCGGCCGAAGTTGCCCTCCGAGCCGAACATCTTGGTTTTCTCGAACTCCTTTGCGTTATACACGCTGGCGCAGTTGAGAACATTGGGAATGCGATCAGGGTGGACTGCCCGGAACGCCTGACACGCCATGTGGTAGTTGGGCGCCCAGACCACCGTCCATCCTCCACAGTACGGCTGAACATCATCTGAGCCGTATGTGAAGTAGAATTTTTCCAGATCCATCACTCAGCCTCGCTTTCGTTCTTGATGCAGATACCGAGCGCAGAGAATAAGAGCATCAGGCCAACTTCATCTCCGTCATCCAGGCTCATAAAGTCGAGCTCCCCGGCCACAAAGCCCTCGCGGAGAATCACAGCGGTGCCCACAATGGGCTGACCATGTTCCGGCGTACCGTAGAGAATGCTGGCAATGCTGTTGATGGCGTAGCCTTTCAGCAGTCCCTCATCATCAATCACCATGCACAGTCCTTCCGGCAGATACTTGGGATGAACCACCTCGATGCAACCGCCGACCTCTTTCTGGAGGTTGTCCAGCAGCGGTTCGCCGAAGTCCTTGAACTGCATCTGATTCTCGGTGTCGAATACCAATCCTTTCATAAAATCACTCCTTTTCCGGGAAGCACTCACGGACTTCCCATGCGTCTGCGGCCTCTAAGCAGCGGTCGCAGCCAACGATTACGCCATCATCGGTGCGGTAAACGGTATCACACCTCTGATGGCAGAGGGGGCACACAGGAGGGTCAGGGTAGCCAGCCTCCGCATCAGTCCTCGGATACAGCATCCAGCACCTCCCTGAGCTTGCGACCCATCCAGCGGCCTACGCCGTCGAACGTGCCGTTGCTGTCCAGCCAGACAAACACGGCCGCAACGACGGCAGTCAAAACAAACTGCGCCGCCGGGGCACGAGCTGCTGCCTGTTCAGCGGTGAGGCCGTACACGGTCATCAGGATCTTAATCACGTCTTGTTCTCCCCTTTCTTTCTTTGCTGGTAGGCCTCCCATGCGGCATCCAGCATGGCTTCTCCGTCCGGCATGGCCATGATTTTGAGGTAGAGCCTCTTGCAGCCCCGCGCCAGCCGGGCGGTATCTTCGGGGCTGATTTCATCCAAGTGGATGTGTGGAACGCTATCCATGTAAACCTCCGTTGTTCAGTTTAACTGAACTTACAGGGCAAAAAAATAGTCTGGGATATCCGACACTTCGATTTTTAGTGCCTGACACGCAGCTTCGATTTCGTCCTGTTTCCAGTCAACCTTACCGTTGAGTTTGAGAGATGTGGTGCGGTCCGACCATCCCATACTCTTGCCAAATGCCCCTCTGGTTCCGAAAATCTCAACGATTCGGCCCAGCAGCTTGTTATAGCTTCTCTGCATCGTTTTCACCTCTTTTCCGTTCGGTTCAGTTTAACTGAACTGTTCACACTTTACCACAACGATTTCTCCTTGTCAATACAAAAATTCACTTTTTTTGAACTTTTTGGCTGGAATACTTGAACTTTTATTTATACCATGATATGATGTAACCATACTGGAGGTGAACCAAATGAAGCCATCAACGACCGCAGAACGTCTGCAAGAAGCTATGAATATCAGAGGTCTGAAACAGGTTGATGTTTTGAGGCTTGCAGAGCCGTACTGCCGCGCTTACGGTGTCAATCTTGGAAAAACCGCTTTGACCCAATATGTTTCAGGGAAAATCGTTCCTCGGCAAGATAAGCTAACCATCTTGGGATTAGCCCTTGATGTTTCAGAGGTATGGCTGATGGGCTACGATGTTCCCATGGAAAGAAAAACTGCGCCCATCCCCATGGAAGAGGATGAGCGCAGTAAAGAGTTCGTCGAACTATTTAATCAGCTCAGCACCGAGCAGAAAAAGGCCGTTCTTTATGTTATGAAAGGCTTTTTAGAAAAGCAATGACACGTTCTTGATCTTCTGCTGACAGATGCAAGAACAGTTCAAGTGCCAGCATGGCGCGAAGCTGCTCTCGGACATCATCGGAATCGATGGAAACGTCCATAATATTCCGCTCCTTTCTGTAAAATTACTGCCAGCAGTTTATCTGATTATACCAGAATAGCACATGGTTTTCAGCCGTTTGTAAAATAATGCCAGAATGCGAGGGATAATTATGTTTTTGACTACAACTGACAACATACAAGGCAAAAATGTAACGGAATATTTGGGTATCGTAGCTTCTGTCATTCTGACCGTTATGCCTGGCGGCAACAAGATGATGGGTGTTTCTCTATGAATCTGAAAGAAATCGCATCGCACTTGCAGGAATTTAAGAGTGTTTGTGTGACCGGGAATCCAGTCATGCTGAGAAATAGAACAGATTTTCTTGATATTATTTCTGCGTATGGCTTGACTATGGACATGAACGTGTCAAAAAAGACAGGTCTTTTGATTGTGTGCAGCGACTCAATGCAAAAGAAAATCGACAGAGCGGATGCCCTGAATATTCCAATCGTTTCGGAGCAGCAATGGTTTGAACTCATGCCGGAACTTGAGGCCGCTGGAATGTGGAACGGAAAGCCAATTTCATTCGCGGATGACGATGGTATCTACCGTTTTGATGTGGGTGGTGATGGATAATGGCAAAAAAGAAGAAGCCCGCCGGGGGCATTGCCGTCATCTATGCCCGCTACTCGTCCCATAACCAAAGGGATGTTTCCATTGAGCAGCAGATCGAGGCGTGCCGGAAGCACGCTGCAGAACTCGGTCTGACCATTATTGCCACCTATGAAGACCGGGCGATCAGCGGTCGCACCGATAACCGCCCGGCATTCCAGCGCTTGATGCACGATGCCGAAAAAGGCAAATTCAGCTATGTGTTGGCGTGGAAGTCCAACCGCATGGGACGGAACATGATGCAGGCAATGGTGAACGAATCCCGCCTGATGGACTGCGGCATAAAAGTCTACTATGCCGAGGAAGATTTTGACGATTCAGCCGCTGGGCGGTTTGCCCTGCGCAGCATGATGAATGTCAATCAGTTCTATTCGGACAACCTCGCTGAAGACGTACGCCGCGGTCTGATGGATAATGCCAACAAGTGCATGGTCAATGGTCGGCAGCCTCTGGGCTACAAGCGGGGTAAGGATGGCAAGGTCGTGGTGGATGAGCCAGCGGCTGCCATCGTCCGTGAGGTCTACGCTCGTGTCGCTTCTGGCGAGTTATTCACGGACATTGCCCGTGATCTGAACCGCCGGGGCATAAAAACAGCTGATAAAGGCGAATGGAATAAGAACAGCTTTCACAGGCTGTGTTCCAACGAGAAATACCGTGGCATCTACATATACGGCGATGTTCGCATCGAGGGCGGCATCCCGACCATCATTGATGATACCCTGTGGTACAAGGTACAGGAGGCACTCCGAGTGAAAAAACTGAAAAGGAATGGCCGTCACCGTCCCGGCGATGAGGACTATCTTTTGACCGGGAAACTCCGGTGTGGGAAGTGCGGTGGCTACATGATCGGAATGTCCGGCAGATCAAAGACCGGAGATATCCACTACTATTACGCTTGTCAGAACAGGCGTGTCGGGCGCACCTGTGACAAGAAGAATATCCGCCGGGATGTTATCGAGCCAGCGGTAGCACAGGCCATCAAGGAATACTGTCTGACCGATGATGCCATCGAATGGATTGCCGATAAAACTGTGGAATACTGGGAGAAGGCAGACAGGAATCTCCAGCTTGATTCCATCGAGGGCGATCTGGCAGCCGTGCAGTCGTCTATCTCGAACGTGATGAAAGCCATCGAGATGGGTGTGGTCACAGAAACAACTCGTGACAGGCTCATAGAATTGGAAAAGCAGCGTACCGACTTGAAGTCAAAGCTGGCACTTGCCAAAGAGGAAGTTGTCCATGTTGACCGTAAAAAACTGATTTCCAGCCTGCTGCTTTTCAGAAACGGCGACATCCACGACCGCCAATATCAGGAAGACCTTTTCAAGACATTCCTGATATCCGTGTATGTCTACGATGACGATGACAATGGGCACTTAAAGATTGTATTTAACGCTTTCGGAGATAACAACACCGTTGATTTGCCTATTGATTTTGGTGAAACTGATAATCAATCAGCATTTTCCGATGGAGCGGAAAAGTTCGATTATTCTCTCCATCGGTCAACCAAAAAGCCATCTGGTTTACACCGGATGGCTTTTTTCGTTCTATATTGCTATACAAAAACAGCGTACCGTCTTTGCGACGGTACGCCCATTTTTATGCAGTTATTACAGAATGCTGATGCGGCCTGCGCCGTAGGGATTCTCGTAATCCAGCAGATAGCCCGGGTAATCGGCCAGCGGGCTGTTTGCGGTGGTCAGATGCGGCAGACCCTCTGCATCTACACCGCCAAAGGTCATGGCATAGGTAGACATCACAAGGTAATCCTCAGACACATAGTCCTTGATCAGCTCTGCGCCATCAAACATGGCAAAGCCATCGCCCAGATTGCGCAGAGTGTAATTCATGCCAGCCAGAGCGTAGGTCTTGCTCTCGTCCAGCGGTTCATAAGTACCGGAAGCCTTGTTGTAGATCTTCACGTTCTGCACGCGCGGAGTGCCGGTGGCACTGCCAATCCAGACATTCTTCTCGTCGGTCTGCACGGTGTTGGGGATATCGGCGTGGATCTCGTAGGAAGCGCCTGCCACATGCAGGAAGCCGCCGTTCTCCTTTTCCGTTCCGGCAAAGCGGGCTGCAAACTCCAGTGCATCCTGGATCTGCTTGCCGGTGACAGACATCAGACAGGCCACATTGCCAAACGGGCTGACCTGCTTGCAGGTCTTGAAGGTCCAGTAGCCGGCTTTCTCATCGGCGCGGATGCCGCCGCCGTTCATGATAGCGATGTCACAATGCAGCTGTTCCACCTCATTGAAGTAGGAGTAAATGCCGTCGGCCACGAAGTCGCCGAGATTCGTCTCTGCCATGCGGATGCGGCGCTTGCCAGTCTCGGGGTCGGAGATGTAGAAGTTCGTATCGGCAACAGCGATCTTCTCACCCAGCATGTCGTCCACAGAAGCGACCCATGCGTTCTGGATATCGGCAACGGCACTGTCGGAGCCTTCGTAAGAGGAGATCAGACGGGTGGCAATGGAGCCGTCAGCCTTGATGGTCATTTCGCCAACATTTGCAAAATAAGAGCCGGTCTGGGTCAGGGCGACAGCCTTGCCGGACAGATCCTTCACCCACTCACACTCCATCTTGGTGTGAGAATGGCCGTCGATGAATGCATCGAAGCCGGAGGTGTGCTCGATGACTTCCTTGCTGGTCCAGGGCGAAGAGGAAGGATCAACGCCCAGATGGCCCAGACCGATCACGTAGTCAGCCAGAACCTTGGCCTTATCAATGGACTTCTGCACAGCCTTGTACAGCTTCTGGCCGTCGTCACCGCCCAGAATATCATAGATATAGCGGCTCTGGCTCTTGTCCATGAAGTAAGCCGGAGTAGACTTGGTGAAGGTCTCGGGCGTGGTGATGCCCACAAATGCGATCACGCGGCCGCCGATGGTGAAGTATTTGACATCCGGCAGAACGCGGTTGCCCAGCGGCAGATTGACCCAGTTGCTGGAGAGGTACGGGAAATCTGCCTCAGCCATTACCTCTTTTGCACGGGCCATTCCGTAGTCGAATTCATGGTTGCCGGGAGTTGCAACATCGTAGCCAGCGGCGTTCATCAGCTGGATGATGGATGCACCTTCGTCCATGGAACCATATGCGGTACCCTGAATATGGTCGCCCGCATCTACCAGCAGGACATTTTTGCCTGCATCCTGATAGCTCTTTTTCAAAGCTGCGATGGCAGCATAGGTCAGTTCCGGCGATTTTTTGTCGATATAAGTATGAACATCGTTGGTGTACAGGATCGTAATGTCCTTAAAGCTGCCGGGGTAACATGCAGACGCAGCGGGTGCGCCCAGACTCACGGCAGCAACGGCCGTAGTGACACCTGCGGCTTTCAGGAAGCTGCGGCGGGAGATAAGCTGTTTCATGGAAAAACGACCTCCTCTTAAAACTCTCTTTTGTTTTTATCGGGCGCACAGAACCAGCCCGATGCTTGTTATATTAAGCATAACACACAAAACACCCAAGAACAACCCGGAATCGCACAATTTGTTCATAATTCACGGTACTAAGTCACACTTTTTGTGCAACATTATTCCTTTTCGGGGCAAAAAACAGCCCGCATCTGCAGCCAGTCGTTGACTGCAAAAGCGGGCTGTTTTCAAAGGGGATTCAAAAATGGATCAGAGCAACGAGCTCAAATCGCATTGTATTCCTTGAGGAATTTCTCAAGGTCGGTACCCTCGATCTTTTTCAAAGCTTCCTTCATGGCAAGGCGCGGGATGAGCGGCAGATCCATGTCGGTGATCTTCTTGCCGTCGCGCAGCTTGACCGTTGCATCGATCAGGGCACGTACATCATAGGTGCTGCCCCAGACCTCGGGCACACCGCGGTCGATGTCCAGCAGGGTGTACACAGCTTCCATACCGGTGCGCATGGAGTATTCGGTGGTGAAGATGGTGTCACGGCCGGTCTCGGCGAACTGACCCAGGAAGGCAAAGTTGACAGCACCCTCCGGCACGATATCAGGACGGTCGCCCATCGCACGCGGCATAAAGAATGCATCGATATACGGCATCATGACCGGGATGGTGTTGGCACTGTGCTCGGCCAGCTCTTCGATCTGATCCTCGGGCACACCGATATGGTACAGCCACTCCATGCACAGTTCCTTGCCGGTGCAGTCGCGCATGGCCTTTTTGACGTAGTTGCCGGGCTTATCACTGAACAGGCCGTAGACCCAGACGCACAGCTGGTTCTTGGGCTGGTCTCGGAACTGCTGCTGACGGTTCAGCGTCCAGCTGAGCAGCCAGTTGGAGTCCTTAACGGTGACGATGCCGCCTGTGACGGTGTGGCCACTGAACGGGTCACGCTTGCAGATCTTCTGGATATACTGCGGGATCTTGTCGTCCAGCGTAGTGATGGTGGCGCTTTCCCAGTTGGAATGTTCGGGGTCGGAGCAGAACTTTTCAGGATTGCCGAATGCGGGGTCCTGTGCAGCGATCTTCTTCCACAGATCCCAGCCGTTGCCCGGCTTGATGGTGGGATCAAAGCCTGCTGCCTTGTCCTGTGCGCCCATCGTGCAGCTTTCCACGCAGCCGCCGTTGGTGATGAACAGCAGATCATTTTCGGTCAGGTCAATGGAGCTGATCTCACCTGCGTGCTCCACAACCACGCTGCTTGCCTGCTTGCGCTTGCCATTGATATCAAATTTCACGTCCACGACCTTGGTCTCATAGTGGAACTGCACGCCGTGGTCCTTCAGGTAAGTGACCATGGGCAGGATGATAGATTCATACTGGTTGTAGCGGGTAAAGCGCAGGGCGGTGAAATCCGGCAGACCGCCGATATGGTGGATATAACGCTTGAGGTAGAGCTTCATTTCCAGAGCACTGTGCCAGTTTTCAAAGGCAAACATGGTGCGCCAGTACAGCCAGAAGTTGGAGTTCAGCACTTCATCATCAAAGAAATCGGTGATCTTCTTATCCTGCAGCTGCTCGTTGGGGGTGAAGAAGAGCTTCATGATCTCCATAGCACCCTTATCAGACAGGCCGAACTTGCCATCGGTGTGGGCATCCTCGCCGCGGTTGACGGTAGCACGGCACAGTGAATAGTTGGGGTCTTCCTTGTTCAGCCAGTAGTACTCATCCAGCACACTGGCACCCTCGGTCTCCAGAGACGGAATGGAGCGCAGCAGATCCCACATGACCTCGAAGTGGTTATCCATCTCGCGGCCACCGCGCATCACGTAACCGATATCGTATTTGTAGCCGTCGCAGGCACCGCCGGGGATGGGGTCTTTCTCAAACACATGCACATGCTCGCCCTTCATCTGGCCGTCACGCACCAGATAACATGCAGCCGTCAGTGCGGCCAGACCGGAACCAATGATATATGCAGATTTATGATCGACACCCTCCGGCTTTTTAGGAGTTGCAAATGCTTCATAGTTGCCACTGGAATAGTACATAGAAAAGCCTCCCTGCTTTTTATTGCTTTTTTCGGCATCCTTGCGCCGTCCTTATGGCAACAGTATACCCCGCGCCGCCGCAGCAGACAACAAACAAACTTTAGCGGGTGTATAAATTTTATACAATCATTCTGTTTTGCTGGAAATACGTACAAATTGTGACAAAAGCCGCCCTAATAGCGAATCGTTCTGTGATATAGAGTGCTTTATAAACCAGTTTCAGCAAAAAGAAAAGCACCCAGAAACAAACGTTTCTAGGTGCTTTTTGTGGTGGAGGCGATGGGAGTCGAACAACAAAAAATGATTGAGTGGCGTCAAAAACATATCTGCAACGCGCCTAAACACTTGCTAAAAATGTAGTGGGGTTGGTTTGTAACCCATGTATTTTGCTACGTTTACAAAAAAGAGTGTTACCAAAACTGTTACCAGAGTCAGGCCTGTGCCTTTTTGAATGCCGCGGTGGTAGCGGCAGCAAGATCTTCCCTCTGACCGTCAAGCTCGTGCCGATACACTCCGGCAGTGTCCATGTTCTTGCTATGACCCACGAGCATCTTCAGCTGGCTGTCAGTCAGGACGCTGGATTCAACACTGACAAAGGTGTGCCGCAGCTCGTAAAGTGAAACTTTCGGCTCAAGCCCGTTTGCTTCCTGATAGGATTCCCAGCGGCGATAGAGCGCGTGTTCTGACGGGATCTGAAACAGCGGGGTATTGTAGTTCAGAAGCATACCTTGAGCCTTCAGAAGCTGCACCTGTGCCTCGTATGCCTCGCGAGCTTCCTTGCCCATGTCAAAAGAGCGGATTGCGTTTTCGTTTTTTCCGGTCGTCTGTTCCCGGTGTACGTTGATGCTGCGCCGAAGGTTGACCGTGTTCCCTTTGATGTCTCCATACCATAAGCCAATCAGCTCTCCGGGACGAAGGCCGGTCGCAACTGCAAAGCGGTAGGCGTAGATATATTCATCAAATACCAGCTTTCCATAGTAGGTGCGGGTGTCTACGCTAAACAGCACCTTCAGAGCGGTGGGCTGAAGAATTGTGCGTTTCCCCATCCTGGCATTCTTCGGGATAGACAGGTCGGGGTAGAGTGTCGTGTACTTGTTCCTTCGGCACCACTTGACAAAGGCGGTTTCCGCAGCCCGGATCGTCATAAGCGTCTTTCGGCTCAACGGCTGGTTTGAGATGGGCTTGCGCTGGTTCTTTTTCTGTGAGCGCTTCCGGAACGAAACGTCAATGGCCTTTTGAAGATCGCCCTCTGTTAACTCGTCAATGCGGATATTCCCACAGGTCGGCAGGATATAGCAGTCCCCGTAACGCTGGCATTGTGTCACATAGGATGTCCCGCAAGTCAGCTTCAGTTCTTCTACCCACTGGGCATAGAGGGCAGCTACCTTCTTTTTTCCGTCTCTGATGCTATCGTCAAGCCAGGCATCGGCCTTTGCGTTGGCTTCCCGCTGGCCGGTGCGGCCAGGCGTGCTGCTGTAAAACCGTTTGCGGGTGCCGTTCTTCTGAACTGCGATGCACCAGCGCTTTTCCTTTTCGACCCAAAACGCTGTGTTCGTTCTCTTTTTCATCGTTCTGCTCCTTTCGGTTGAAATTGCAAAAGCATCAAATTTTTTGATATTTGTTGACAGCAACAACCGTTTGATGTAACATATGGTTGTGAGCAGTTGTTTTGTGAGCTTTGGCGAGGTCAACAAAACAAAAAATGGAACCATGGAGGTAACACGCAGATGCAGGATAAAACGGCTGTTCTCGGAAACACCCCGGGTGTTGAGGAGGACGAGCGATACATTGAAAAGGCGTACAGAACTCTCTCAGAGGATAACCGCAAAAAGCTGGAAGTATACGCTGCCGCGCTGCGAAGAACCCAGCTCGCACATGAAGGGACTGATTGAAACGGTTCCTTTATACATTGGCCCTTCGGCTTTGCCGATGGGCTTTTGCTTTAATAGCGAACAAAGAACGGGATCTGCATTCAGCAAACCCCGCTCTTACAAGTGAATGATATTCTACGCCACATGGCACCCCGTCATTCCCGGAGGATAAACATAGAACGAGGATTAACTTTTGTTTTCTTTTTCAAACTGAGCTTTGAGCAGTTCGTACATATTGACCATTGGAAGCTCGATTTTTCCATGATTAAGAACCATAGAGGACATAACCTCCATTTTTGAACGGGCAATGCCATACACCGCTGCAGAGCCGTTGAACCACAATTTTGTTTCAAAATCTTCGTCAGGTACGCTCTTATCAATCATAAACTTGCCGTGTATAACCATGTGATACTTGCAGGAAGCTTCTGAGCCATCCTGCAATGAATAAACGCCGTCAAGAATGAGCCTGACATAAGCAGCCTTCTTAGAAGGATCATCAATTGGAACTTGCTCACTGATAGAAACAGAAAGCTGATGCGTTAATTCACACTGCGACACAGCATCAATGATATTATTATTAAAAGAGCATTCCGTAAGAAAGCTTCCAAGATACTGAATGTCAGCTTCAAACTGCTTTGCATCCATTGTGTGCACCTCCTGTTGGCTTTTTAGGTGTTTCAGGGAACCGAATCAACCTTGACGAAGAAAAGTCAGGCGTTTTAAAAGCTGTGTTGTTTGCAGCATCAGACTTCACATTTTCAGGTTCGGTGGACATGATTCTTTCATCGGGCTTCAAAGGGCACTGTACCGACAGCCCCAAAGCATCAGCAATGTCAATCAAAGTGTCGATGGTATAGTTGCAATCCCCGCTTTCCCAACGGGAAACAAGGCTTTGTTTTACCCCCATTTTATCAGCAAGATCTTTTTGCGCCCAGCCTTTTGCCATGCGGGTGTCGTGTATCATTTGCTGAATTTGGATATTTACAACGGCCTTTGCAAGTTCGGCAGTAGTCATGTTTTTGGCTATGGCAGCGATAAGGTCAGACAATGTTGTTCTATGAGACATTTTCATTCTCCTTCCATAAGTTCTGCAAAACGCGTTTTAGCAATAGGTGTGTGGGTACTGTATTCAGTGTTTTTGTGTCCTTGTCTTTCGTAGAAAGAAGATAGCAAGTATATTAAACCATCTTTATAAACAAAGAAAACCCGAAGATTTGAAATTCCAAGTTTGAACCTCATAGCACAAAGGTTCTTTTGCCCTGCCAAATGTTCGATCGGTGCACCCGGAGGGCCAATTGCGGCTTCCCCATTTTCCACAAGCTGTTGAATATACGATGCTAAACGTTTGAAAAACTTATCCTCCGAACCTGATTTTGCAAGTAAGCCAGCAAGCTCATCTCGGAAAACATCATGAACAATAACTGAATTTCCATATTTTGCAAGCAACATCACTAGTTGCAGCAGTGTTTCAAGATCATTCAATATAACCACATCCTGTCTGCGCCTATGCTATTATATCACTTATAAGTGATATTTACAACACTTTTGTACATTTTTACACTATTATTATAGTAGGATGTCTGCGCTTTAAGGTTTCTTTTCTTCTTTTTCCTGCCCAAGCAGGAGCAGCTCTGCATACTCTCTCAGTTTCCGTATACTTTCGGCATTCAAGCCCTCCATCAGGCGGTCAACGTCTGACTGGGGGGCTTTTTCTTTTTGCTCAGGGGCGGGGTCATCGGTCTCTCTGGTTAGACAGTCAACAGGAACGCCAAAATATGCTGCAACCTTTCTGGCAGTAGCATCTGTAATACCACCGCCATTTTTCCAGCGGTTCACGGTTGGCTTAGAAAGACCCATCTCTAACGCTGCACCGGACGGGGTCTTGTCCACACTGGCACATAGTTCCAAATACTTCTCGTAAAATGTCATAGCATTCACCTCATATATCTCGGCAGAGCCCCACAGCTTTGCCTTCGATCACAACGGTGTTCATTTCCTCTTTGGTAAGGATAATGCTCTCAAACGCCGGGTTTTCCGGGCGGAGCTCTATAAAGTTTTCGTGAAGATACACATGCTTCAGGGTAGCTTCATCGCCGATGAGCACCGCTGCGATTTCTCCCTGCTCCACCTCCGGCTGGCTGCGAATCGCCACCAGATCACCGTCGTGGATGCGGGGCTCCATGCTGTCGCCCTTGCAGGTCAGCGTAAAGGTTGAGTGCCAGCGAGAAGGTACACAAACCATCTGCTCTACATTTTCTTCCGCCGTGATGGGCGTCCCGCAGGCGATCCGGCCTACCAGCGGCACCCAGTCCATCTTTGGCATCGGCTCAAAGCCCGGGGGGATGGTGGGCTTCTTCGGTTCCGGTTTCTCTTCCCAGCCCATCAGGTAGGCGGGGGTGGTCTGCAGCGCATCAGCAAATGCTGCAATTTTTGATTGTGGGATATCGGCTTTACCATTTTCAATCTTACTTATAGAAGATTTATCTTTATAGCCCATCTTGTGAGCCAGTTCTTCGACTGTTAAGCCAAGCTCCGTGCGGCGGCTTTTGATTCTGTCGTATAGAGTTGCCATAAAATCACCAACCTTCGCTCTTATCTTATCATAGAGTGGAATAATATTCAAGTATTTTTTATTTTTTCCTCAAAAAAGGTTGACTTTATTTCCACTTGGTGCTATTATGTGGCTAGTGGAATTCAATTCCACTTTGAAAGGAGGTGACAACCATGACCGACACCAATGCGCTGCGTTCCATCATTGCAGATTCCGGGCTTAAATATAAGGCTATTGCCGAAATTATGGGCCTGACACCGTATGCTTTGCAGATGAAAATTGATAACGAGACCGAGTTTAAGGCCAGTGAAATTGACACTCTGGCCAATACGCTCGGCATGGACATGCAGCAGCGTGATTCCATATTTTTTTGCAAGAAAAGTGGAATTTAGTTACACTTTTGCAAGTTCATTCAGTAGGAGGTGAAGAAGATGAGCAACAGCAAAAGGCCCCACGCTCCTAAGGAAGAGAAGCGCGGGGCGCAAGAGATTCAGCTGTCGCACTTGGACAATCGTTTTAGCTGCCAGATAGACGGAACGGTTATCCAGAACGTGAAGGATTATTCGTTGGTTCAGTCCAGCAATGGAAAAGCATTGTTAAACTTGACCATCGAGATCAGTGCGGAAGTTGTGTCAACCACGATACAAGCGCAGATGCAACAGCACTTGTAATCCACGAGTGACGTTCCATCGTTTCGGAAAACTTGGACAACAATCCCTTCTGCGGAGGAATCTGGTCATTTACGATCATCTCAACAAGATCAACTAACTTCTGGACTTGCTCTTTGTCCGGTGCATCTTCAGCTTCTGCCCTTTCCCGCAGTTCCTGAAAATTCGTCTGGTAGTTGATGGTCGCTGTATTGGCTGTTCCAATTACAGAACCGTAAGCTGTACCGATATTATAAATATTACTCTGACACTGTTCGGTTTCTTTTCGCTTTTTCTCGACTTCGGTCATATAGAACGCTTTTATTTCTTCCTGCTGCTTTTGGAAGAACGATGCCTGCGTTTCCGTTACATAAAGCCGTTCATTGGCCGGAGTGATAATAACATCGTCTATTTTAATATCGGTTTTTGGGCGAAATCCAACGTACTGACGGTTCGTTGCCGTTTCTCGGTTTGGCAAACCTGGAACGGTTGCAATAATTTCACCATCTCGCTCAATTTGCATATTCAGACCATGCATTCTTAAAAAATTTTCAAAAATCATTTTTCCATTCACCTCCTTTCCGTCTTTTTATTTTACAGCGAAAGTGAAGTGAATACAAGGAGGTACAAATCCACATGAACAACAACAAAAAGCCCAGCGAACCTGCGGAAGAGGAACGCTGGGTGAAGATAGAAAAGGAAGTTCAGGAGCTTAAACGGAGCAGGTCAATCCTCAGCATCGGCTTGTTCCTGCTGAGCGGCCTGTATGGAATCTTGATCCTCTGCATCATCTTGAGAATCATCCGAATCGAGGACACTTTGACCTCGATCATCCAATTCAACGCTCTGGTTGGCGAGCATCTCCAAAGCCTCGGCGATTCGCTCATTCGTATCCTCAACGATTTTGAAATGCTCCTCCGTGCGCTGTCTGAAGTTTTCTGACCTTTCTGCTTCCTCTCGCTGTATTTCGAGCATTTCCTGTTGATATTCTGCCGTTGCAGACCATGAAGATTCTTCCTTTTTGTCATGTTCGCTGGACAATGCCTGACCTGCCAAAAACAGAAGAATTGTAACGATGATGCTGATAATTCCAACCCAGTCTTTTTGGGGGATTGCATTATCCGGAGTTTTTACTTCGGCGATTTTGGCGTTGATAGTTTCAACCGCCTCTGTAGGTAGAAGTGGTTCGACTTCATCCAGAACAGCTTGAGTACTTGCCAGCGGCACGGTTTCGGATTCTTTTTCGCTGTAAGTACTTTCGCTCCATATCGAGTCTAACTGATCCGCAAAAGCCGCAGCATTTGAGTAAAGATTTGTAATGTTGCTTGTTCGGAGTGCGGTGGTGAGATTTAGCACATTGGAATTCAGCATTTCTGTCGATAACCGGAAAGCGGGACTTTCCATTGCCGATCCGTAGAGCGCCGAAATCTGATTGGTGAAATTGAGATCTGCTCTGGCCTGACCAGCCAGATTCTTGGCGAGATTGGATAGTTGATACTCTGGCACACATAATCTGGCATCTTTCGCCAAGCGGTACGCCATGTTGTTCCATTCTGCGGTTTGGTAAATCGATTTCATCTGGTTGCTCACCATGCGAACAGAATCCGCCATTTTCGCTGCTTCGGACACATAATTGCTGAGTTCTGACAGCTGGTATGCTGCCGTCTGAGCTGCAGAGCTCAACTCGTAAAAATTTTGCATTTTATCACCTCCCTTCTGCCCTATTCTACCGCAGAAGGGAGTCACCCACAAGGAGGTACATATTCACCATGAACGAAATTATCTTATCCACCCAGAACGGCGAACCGGTGGCATCCAGCCGGGACGTTGCCAAGCGCTTTGGCAAGGAGCACAAAGACGTGCTCCGCGCCATCAAGAGTATCACAGCGCAAAATTGCGCTGTGACCCAGATGTTCTACCAGAGCGAGTACACCGCAGGCACTGGCAAGAAGTACCCCATGTACCTGATGAACCGGGACGGCTTTTCGCTGCTGGCCATGGGCTTTACCGGCAAGGAGGCGGTGCAGTGGAAGCTCAAGTACATCGAGGCCTTCAACCAGATGGAGAAGCAGCTGGCACAGCGCCCGCAGCTTTCCCGCGCCGAGTTGATGGCACAGGCCCTCATTGCCGCCCACGACGAGCTGGAACACAAGGACGCTCAGATTGCAGAGCTGACCCCGAAGGGCATCTTTGCGGATGCTGTAAGCGCCAGCAAGAAGAGCATCCTTGTGGGCGAACTGGCAAAGCTGCTGTGCCAGAACGGCGTGCAGATCGGGCAGAACCGGCTGTTCAGCTGGATGCGTGAGCACGGCTATCTGATCCGCGACCCCAAACGCAGCGACTATAATATGCCCACCCAGCGGGCCGTGGAAATGTGCCTGTTTGAGATCAAGGAGACCACCGTGGTGCACTCGGACGGCCACACCAGCATCAACAAGACCCCGAAGGTGACTGGAAAGGGACAGATTTACTTTGTGAACCAGTTCCTGAATGGCCGGGCAAAGCGGCTGGAAGCGTGAAAGAAGGTGATAATTTGAAGGTAAACATGAAAAAAATTGAATCCCTGATGATTTTACGGGGAGTAAATGTTACCGAGCTGATGCAGGCTGCTGGCCTTGAGCGGGCTACCTACTACTACATCAAAAAGAAGGGCGGCACCAGCCCCCGGACGCTCAAGGCCATTGCCGACACGCTGAACGTTGACCCTCGCGAGCTTTTGAGCGAGCAGGAGAAGGAGCAGCGTCTTGGCAAGGAGACCGCCTGATGAACGGGCGGAACAAATACTGGCGGGAAGCCCGCTGGGACAAGAACCAGCCTGCACGGCTGGCACACATCAAAGAAAAGAGGTCGAAAAAGCATGATGAAGGTCGTACAGGGAACGTTTCAGGAGATTCCGTACTGGAAGCTGCGGGGGCGGTTCCACAGCTGCGGCTACCGCGATCAGGAAGTCGCTGAACATAGCGGCATTGGCCGGTACACTATGAGCGCCCGGATGAACGGGCACCAGCCGTGGACAAGTAAAGAGATCGCAGCAATTTGTGAACTGTTGGACATCCGGCAGGACGAGATCGGGGAGCTTTTCTTCCCGGAAGTGGGCAAGGAGGATGAAACCGCATGAGAATCAAGTCTGGCGTTTGGTACTTGCTGGCGATGGGCAGCTTTTGCGTGGGCCTGCTGTACAGCATGGGCCTTGAGGGCACCTGTCAGACCGGCGGCATCGTTTCGGATGGTGCGTTCATCACGGCCATTGTGCTGATCCTGCTGGCAATCTTCTTCATGCGGCTGGGCTTTGCAGCCGAAGCGCGTGAGAAGCGCTGCCGCAAGATTCACAAGCCGCAGGCCAATACCGTGAAGAGCGGCAGGAAGGTTGGCTGAGCATGGCTTCCAGTAACAATATGATCTACACCCGCGTCTGTGTTGACTGCGGAAAGGTGATGCACAATGTGGGCCGCCGCACTGAGCGGTGTCCGGAGTGCCGCGCTGTACATATCAGGGTGAAAGCTCTCGAAGCGAGCTACCGGGAGCGCACAGAGCAACTTATCCGCCAGCAGGAAGAGCGGGCCGGGGCAATCCATCAGGGCCTTGTGGACGACAACGAGCGTTTCATGGCAAGCGCCGGAACCTACGGCAAAGGCCGCATCAAAGAGATTATGACCGCACAAAAGAAAAAGCAGCCCGCCGGTGCGCCAACACCGACAGGCTGCAAGGGTTGATGGATTTTACAGGTCACATCAACCCGAAGATAACACATTTTCGGAGGTTTTACAAGATGGAAAAAAATTATGTTGCGATTCAGGGCCGCTTTTCGAGCGACGGCAAGTTTATGGACGGCAAGTACGTCCCCGGAATCGTTGACGAGCTGCTTGACAGCGTTTCGGGTGCATTCAACGACACTACCGGTCTGCACCGCCTGCGCGTCACGGTCGAGGTTGAAGATCTGGGCGCGGATGTCAAGTTCGGGAAGCCTGCAAGCGAAACGCAGCACTCCCCTGCCCCGCAGCGTTTGACCGCTGGAAAGCTGATTCCCGCACCAGACGTCTCCCCTGCCGCCATTGACCCGGCACCTGAGGTGGTAGCATGAACCCGATGTATGATCTCGCCCTTGACGGCTACGGCCCGGCACTTGAGCCGCCGGATGATTACTATTTCCTGCCACGAGGGGCAGAACAGACCGAAGATCAGGAGGATGAAGAGTAATGGAAAGCACAAGCATTTACGCCGCTCTGGCCGCTGTGCAGAGCGAACTCAAGGCCCCGAAAGGGCAGATGAACACCTTCGGCGGGTACAGGTATCGTTCCTGTGAGGACATTTTGGAAGCAGTGAAGCCTATTCTCAAGGCTCATGACCTGCTGCTTACGCTCTCCGATGAACCGAAGGTTCTTGAGGGGTGGCACTACATCGAAGCCACTGCAAAATTGGAATCTCTGGATGGTGGCTGCATTTCCGTGAAGGCATACGCAAGAGAGCCGGAGCAAAAAACCAAGATGGACGCTGCACAGGTGACGGGAACATCCAGCAGCTACGCCCGCAAGTATGCCCTGAACGGCCTGTTCTGCATCGACGATACCAAGGATGCCGACACGGACGAGTATCATGCGGCAGAAGGTCGAAACCCCGCAGGTGTGAACAAGCCGCAGAAGCAGCCTGCTCCGAAGCGTGAAGCTCCTGCTCCGAAGCGTAATGCTCCTGCCCCGAAATCGCAGCCTGTACAGGAACAGCCCTTTATCTGCGCCTGCTGCGGCAAACCACTTCAGCCGGTGACCTATAAGGGCCGCACCGTGGAACCGGCAGAGACCGCCGCCAGCACCAAGAAGAAGTTTGGGCGCATCCTGTGCTGGACGTGTGCCCAGAAGCAGCCGAAGGAGGGCTGATCTATGCTGAACACGATTGCAATTATGGGCCGCCTGACCCACACCCCAGAACTCCGCACCACCACAAGCGGCAAGGAGGTCTGCTCCTTTGACATCGCTTGCGAACGCAGCTACTCTGCAAACGGGCAGCGTGAGACGGATTTTATCCCCTGTGTGGCGTGGGGCAAGACGGCGCAGTTCATCTCCCAGTATTTCGACAAGGGCAGCATGATCGCCGTCAATGGCAGCTTGCAGACCCGGAAATATCAGGACAAGCAGGGCAACAACCGCACTGCCTATGAGATTCAGGTGCGTGAGGTCAGCTTTTGCGGCTCGAAAGCCCCTGACAACACGTCTACACGGGGGTTTGATGAACAGACGGAAAGTTATGCCCGCGAAGCTAGAAACGCTCAGAGCGCCCAGCAGGCGGCTGAGACCGGCACGGATGATTTTGCCGTGATCAACGATGATGAAGATTTGCCGTTCTGAGCGGCAGAAATGAGGGAGAGAAAAATGCCAGCAAAAAGAAATATTATGCCGGAAGAGGTGCGCAATGCAAAGCTTCTTCTCAGTAAGGGCCTGTCAGATGCAGAGGTCGCATCCATTATCGGTCGTTCCGTGTCGGCAGTTGTCAATATCCGCAACGGTGCATACGACTTCATTCTTGAGGATGTACCGAATGATACCCCGGATGATAGCCGGGTTTACATCCTGCTGAAATCTATCGACAGCCGCCTGTACCGGCAGAATGATGACATGAAGGCAGTAATTGACCGGCTGACCGGCCTGAACGCTGCCATTGTTGAACTGAAAAACGAGATCAATGTGTGCAGCTCCTGCATGACGGCAATGCTGGATGCCCTGAACGAACTCAAGAGCAAAAACAGCCAGCAGGCTGAACCGGAATCCACTCCTACGAAGTATCCGGGCAAGGATTTTGCGAACTGGGGAGAGGTTATTCGCCGTGTTGAGGTCTACGGTGACAAGTTCATTGCGGACAACCTGCGCGGAACCAAGGCCAGTCTGGACGGCGTTACGCTGTATCTGGCCTGCACCCCCAGCACGAAGAAGTTCCTCAAAAGCAGCGCTGTTGCAATCCCCCGCATCAAACAGCAGTGCCGGAACGTTCTCGGCTACGGCGTAGAGGTTAAGATCATCGACCTGTAAAATCCAAAGAAAACCAAATGGTTTTTACGAAAAGCGTTTGGTTTTCAAAAACGGGAAGGAGGTGGTTAGTGGTGGACGATATCGAAATGGCTCGCCCAAAAGGCTTGTTGATACCCTTTGACAAGTTCGTAATCTTGGACATCCTGCCACCTGAGCAATACAAAAACGTGCTCACAAAAATGCGGCAGTATGTGGAGCACGGCAAAGAGCCGGAAGGGCTTGAGCCTATCGAACAGGTGGCCTTTGAATCCCTGCGCTCATTTATGGACGAAAACATAAAGACGTATCAACGTTCTATTCTTGCGCACCGAGAAGCAGGTCGAAAGGGCGGCAGACCAAAGAAAACCGACGAAAACCAAAAGGTTTTTGACGATAACCAAACGGAACCAATTGGTTTTTTTGAGAAACCAAACGAAACCAAAAGGCCCCTAAAGTACAAAGTACAACAGATACTAAAGTATCTGATAGTAGTAGCGCTGAAGCGCTGCCCCCTACCCCCAAAAGCAGGTTTTCACCGCCGGATGTTGAAACGGTGAAAAACTACTTTGCGGAGAAGGGCGGCACGGAAGGGCAGGCTATCCGGTTTCATGCCTATTACGAGTCCAACGGCTGGAAGGTGGGCCGGAATCCCATGAAGAACTGGAAGGCTGCAGCATCCGGGTGGATATCCCGTGATAGGGATGAAGCAAAAAAGGCGAATGCCCCGCGCAACCGGGCGTTCATGGCAAGCCGCCCGGCAGAGGAAGCCGAAAATGCAAAGAATTTTCTGGCAGACGCAGCCCGGCGAAGGCCATTAAAAAAACAATAGCCGGTACATACGCGCTCAGACCGGCATACGCAGCCCTCTGAGCATGGTTTTAGGGTAAACCGGCAAAGTTATACTACAAAACGCAAAACGCCGTTCAGGGCCGCTTCTCGTGCTCTGAACGCATGGAGGTAAAAAGCACTATGAACCTGTATGAGATCAACTCGCAGATTTTGGACTGCGTAGATCCGGAGACCGGCGAGGTTATGGACATCGACCGGCTGGAAGAGCTGAACATGGCAAAGGCCGAGAAGGTGGACAACATCGCCTGCTGGGTAAAGAACCTCGAAGCCGATGTTGCGGCCTTTGAAGCGCAGGAAAAGGCTTTTGCTGACCGCAAGGCAGCCGCAAAGCGCAAGATCGACAGTCTCAAGCACTATCTGACCGATGCTCTGGGTGGGCAGAACTTCAGCAGTGACCGGTGCGCGGTGAGCTTTCGCCGCAGTAAGGCCGTCTGCGTGTTGGATGAAGCTGCCGTCCCTGCCGAGTACATGACCGAGATGACCACCCGCACGCCAAACAAAACGGCCATTGCGGCCCTGCTCAAGACCGGCACGGCAGTGCCCGGCTGTGAGCTGGTGGAACGTGTAAACCCGTCTGTGAAGTGAGGGAGGATGTGACGATGGATGAAGTTAGACTGATTGACGCGAACGCTTTGCACAAGCGCATCGAAATGAACCTTCGTGCCAGCAATCCGTTCACTATTGAAGAATGCTGCTATAAGGATGCCCTGAACAGCGTGGACGACGCTCCCACCATTGACCCGGAAACACTGCAGCCGACATGGCGCAACCCTGAAACGGACCCGCCCAAGGTCGAAACCGAAGTGCTGATTTTGTACCGCAACGATATTGACGGATACAGTATTACGACAGCGCACTATGAAGACGGGAGCGTTTTTTTACAAGATAGCGTATGGTATTGGGAAGATCTTCCCGATTGGGGGACATACGACGAGGAGCGGGACGACTACAAAATCCCGAAAGGCTGGTGGGAATACCGCCATTTCAACCCGGACGACGTTTACAACAACAAGATAGACCGCCCCGTGGTAGGCTGGATGCCGCTGCCGCCGGAGGAAAAACGCTCATGACATTAGGATTTGCGATGTTCGCCGCAACGTTTATGGTTGCTGTTGTTGCAGCTATTATGGCAGTCTGCTATGCGCTTGTCTGGCTGCTGCGCGATCACCCCATAGCTCTTGCAGCAACTACCGCTTTTATGATTTGGATGCTTGCTGTGGCTCTGATCTACAAAGTAGGAGGTGCGCCGTGATTGAAGTCGAACAGCTTTCACTTTTCACGATGCTGTCCCCTGTTCCGCCTGCCGTAGCGGTCTGCTGCATGGATGGAAGCCGGGTTGATGCTACACCTGCAGAAAGCTGGATGCAGCGGCTTGTGCAGGGCGGTGAGTATGTCGTTCAGGTCGCTAGTCATCCAATGGTGCTCAGACCGGCAGATGGCACGGCAGACGACGTTCCGGCAGGACACCGGTATTATCACTACACCATCGGAGAACGCCTGTTCTCGGGCGTGTTTGTGGGAAGAGAGAGGGTGAGAACATGAGCAAGGAAAATATAGGCCGGAATGCCGAGCACTATGCAGACCCGACACCGACCGCGGCCATGCGCAACATCTGCCGGGACGAGTACCAGAAGGAAGCCGCCCGGCTTGACAGAATCGGAGACATCGTTCCCCTGCTGCGCCAGATGGCCGGTATCGCAGGGTTCGAGATCATAGGCCGCATCCCGCTGAGGGACAAGGCCACCGGAAAGGAGTACAGGTAATGGAAAGAGCTGAAACGATTATCGCCGCCTGTCGCGATACGATGTTGACCACATTGGAAAAGATCGGCGGCCAGAGCCTTATTTGCTCGTGGACCCGTCAGGACGGCTCCGTCGTGAAGCTGGCGCTGGAAATCAGAACGAGCAATCAGACCACGATCGGAGACGCTATCCGTGACATGGATGACGAAGAAATGGCCCGGAAGCTGGTTCCGGCGGTTCTGGCCTTGTGCGACGACGGCGCGCCGTCCGAAGATACCGTCCGCGACTGGCTGGAACGCCCGCAAAGCGATCTCAAGGTCTGAAATACAAACACAGTTACATAAACCGCTGCTGATTATACAAGTAGCGGCACGGAGGATGAATACATGTCACAGCATTACAAGATTGACTGCGACAAGGTGGAGGACCGGAAAGCGCTGGTCGTCGTCCTGTCGATGAACGGCTACACCGTCCGCGTGGGAAAGGAAAAGCGCAGCGGCAAATCTACTTTGACCTATTTTGTGGAGTATTGGAGGGGCGACGATGAATGATCAAGCAAAATCTAACCCTGAAACCGACACTATGAGTCCGGAGGACATGGCCCATTATTTGATGGATTTTTGCCATTGCCATTTGGCGGCTGGAAATGGCTGCCCGGGGTGCCCGTTCGATAAGCCGACCAGTAACGATGGCGATGGAGAATGCCGTCTCGGTGTTCCTTCCGACTGGGACTTTTGAGGAGGAGAAGTGAAGCATGAAAACCGAAAAGAGAATGGCCTGCTTTATCGTGTCAGCAGCATTGCTAATTGTGACGCTGTGGTTTACATCCTGTAGTTCGACATCTGCTGATGCTGAAACTAAAACTGAAGCTGAAACTGCTGACCATCCCTGCTACCATGTCACGGTATACTCCCCGGAAATTGAAAAAGTTGGCTATGCCGGTAGGCGTAAGCCGAAGTACACCATTACCGTGGACAACTTTGGTGAGCTGGTGCCAGACCCGAAACTTTCTGCTGAGCGTGAGTATCAGCTCCTGCAAATCCCTCTGGAAGATGGCCGCTTTGAACTGGTGTCTACCTCGCTGGTAGAAATCGAGTATTACTGAGAGGAGGCGCGAGCGTGAAAGCTGTGTTGTTGAGCATCCAGCCGGTATGGTGCAGCAAGATCGTCCTGAAAGAAAAGACCGTTGAGGTACGCAAGACGAAGCCGGAGTGCGTGAAGCCTCCATTCAAGTGCTACATCTACTGCACGAAAGAACAGTAGAAGATGGGGTGGCTGCGAATCGTCCCCGGCAGAGGCTGGCAGCGGTTGGATGGTACGGTCATTGGCGAGTTCGTCTGCGACAAGATTTGGGAGCTTGCACCGATATGCCGCGCCCCGGATGATGTCGAAGAAATGGCTTGCATGGACAGAGACCGCATTGTCCGCTACCTGAACAAGTGTCACGGCTGGGCGTGGCATATCTCCGACCTGAAGATTTATGACCAGCCGCGCGAGCTGCGGGTATTCACAGGCTTGCAGAGTACACGGTTCGGTATGCGGCCTGTGGAGATCACTCGCCCGCCCCAGAGCTGGCGCTATGTGGAGGAATTTAGCAATGAATAACCGAAGAACGGCGGCCAGTATTCGCCGCAGCTATACCGGTGCAAGAAGCCGCGCAGAGGGCGAAGGCTTTGAAAGCATCATTGACAATGCCTGCGCCTATTACAGATCCATCGGCCTTGCAGACATCGAAAAGACCCCAGAACCGATGCGCCCGATTGGAAGCCCAGACAGTGCTGGCCGGTTCCTTGCCTGCTACACGAAACAGGCCCAGCCGGACTACAAGGGCGTTCTCAAAGGCGGAAGGGCCATCAATTTTGAAGCAAAGCACACCGACAGTGACCGGCTAACCTTTGATCGTGTGTTGACCGCGCAAGCGCTTCGTTTGAGCCGCACAGAAGCCCTCGGCGGCATTGCCTTTGTCCTCTGTTCTTTCAGCGGCAGATACTTCTACCGCGTTCCGTGGGCCGTTTGGCGCGACATGAAGAGCCTGTTTGGCCGAAAGTACATCACCCCTGCGGATTTGGCAGAGTACCGCGTCCCGTTCGCAGCGCCAGGAGTGTTGCTATTTTTGGAGGGAGTAAAGGAGGAAAAAGATGATCTTCACATGTGCACCTGAAAATGAGCGAGACGGTGTAGACTACCGCGATGTCAAGGCATGGTTTCAACAGTGCAGGGACTACAAGATAGACGTGGATAGACAACTCGAACGTATTCACAGGATCTATGGCAGCGCTACAAAGATTACGCAGAACCTTTCCGGTATGCCTACTGCGTCAGGAAACGGAGACAAAATCGGTAATGCTGCTGTGGATATCATTGAGGAGCAGACGCGGTATCGGGAGATGGTGAAGCGGCTGACAGCGTTGCAGAACGAGGCAACAAAGCGGGCATATTGCCTTGTCGTTGCTACAGAGTGCGCAAATGCGATCGTAGATTTTTATGTTAATGGAAAAACGCAGGATCAGATTGCCGATGAAACCGGGGTTTCCGGTGTTGATATTGTCCGGAAGCGTATTAACCGGGGTTGCAAAGCTCTTGCAGAGATCTGGCCAGACTTCAGCACTGTATGAATTGTACAAATTGCATAGAAAGGCACCGTTTATTTTGTGATGCCCCGGCACTCCCAAAACGGGGTGAAGTAAGGTAAAATCAGTACAAGCGGAACCGCGCACAGCGGAGCGCCGCTTCTACGCAGTCTCCGAAACGAACCTCCATGATAATTTCCTCCTTTTGGCTTTGCATGCATTTTTCTCTCTTCCGTTTCGCGGACTGCTCTATGCGATACATTGAAACAAAGGCAGCCTGCCGCTCATGAGAGACAGGAGGCGGTTCGATTCCGCCGTATCGCACCGTATGGCGCATGGACTAGACAACCCGCAAGGCCGCACGTGCAACCTCCCGTGCCAAGAAAAGGCCTTAGAATCCTTGCCAAGGTGTAGCTTTCCTGACAGGATGTGCGCCAACCAACAGCCCCGGCGGCGAACCGGAGCTGTTTTTATATGGCCGCCTGAGCGCAGTTTGGAGCGCGGCGCGTGTGTGTAGACACGGCTGGTTCGATTCCAAGGGCGGCGTTTATACTCCAGTAGCTCAAGTGGTAGAGCAGCGGTCTCCAAAACCGCATGTTGCAGGTTCGAGCCCTGCCGGGAGTGCTTGCGTGCCCTATGAGGGGGCCGCGCAATAGCGGGGCATCCGGCCGCGAAAGTTCCGGATGCAGCAGTGCCCACCGTTTGACGCCTGTCCAACAAACTGAATGCACGGGTGCTGCTTATATGCCGTCATAGCTCAACTGGCAGAGCGCCGCCCATTTAAGGCGGGACAACGTTGGTGACACCACGGGAACATCACTGCACATCCAACCACTGCGCACATCCGTTCCGTGGGTGCTGGTTCAAATCCAGCTGGCGGCACATTCGATATTTTGACCGTTCGGATTTCCGGGCGGTTTTTCTTTTGCATGAGTTTAGAGAGGTGGTGGCGGTGGCCTACAGCAAAAACAAAAGGATAGGCAGACCGCCCGTCTTTGAGAGCAAAGAAGAACTTGAGAAAAAAATCGAAGAGTTCTTCAAGAGCTGCGAAGGGAGCGTCCTAGAAGACGAAACCGGAAAGCCCGTTTTGGACAAATACGGAAACGTGATAAAAATCGACGAACGTCCAGAAACGGTCACCGGTCTAGCTTTGGCGTTGGGGTTTAAGTCTCGGCAATCTTTGATTGACTATCAAGGAAAGGCTGAGTTTTCTGACACGATAACGCGCGCGAAACTACGGTGCGAGAGATACGCCGAAGAACGGCTCTATGATCGTGACGGAAACGGCGGCGCAAGATTCAGCCTGCAAGTTAATTTTGGCTGGAGCGATAAGCCGAAAGAAGCGGAGCAGGAAGAGCGTCACGATGATGGTTTGATAAAGGCATTGAATGCCGCCGCAGACATCAGCCCGCCGGATGATGTGGACATGCTGCCAGAGGAAGAGGACGACCATGCGGAAAAGTAACGGCTTTCGCTGGAAAGCCCTCAGCCAGCGGCAAAAGCAGGTCTTGAGCTGGTGGACGCCGCAGAGCGCATACAGCGGCTACAACGGCATCATTGCCGATGGCGCTATCCGCTCGGGCAAGACCTTTGCCATGAGCTTCTCTTTCGTCCAGTGGGCTATGACCTGCTACAGCGGCCAGCAGTTTGCCATGTGCGGAAAGACTATTGCCAGCTTCCGGCGAAACGTGCTGGGGACGCTCAAGCAGCAGCTTGCAGCCCGTGGTTACAACGTCAAGGAGCATCGGGCAGAAAACTGCATGACCGTCAGCAAGGGCGGCAGAACCAACGAGTTTTACTTTTTCGGCGGCAAGGACGAGAGCAGCCAAGACCTGATCCAGGGCATCACCCTCGCCGGGGCGTTCTTTGACGAGGTAGCCCTGATGCCCCAGAGCTTCGTCAACCAGGCCACGGCCCGATGCTCTGTCACCGGGTCAAAATTCTGGTTCAACTGCAACCCGGGAAGCCCGCAGCATTGGTTTTATCTGGAGTGGGTGCGGAAATGCCGTTCCCGCAAGATGATGTATCTCCATTTTACGATGGACGACAACCTGTCACTTTCCGAGGACATCAAGGCCAGATACCGCAGCCAGTACAGCGGTGTTTTCTACCAGCGCTACATTCTGGGCCTGTGGACGGTGGCAGAGGGCCTTGTCTACGATATGTTCGACCGCAAGAAGCACGTTGTTGACGTGCTTCCGGCGCTGTCTCCAAAGACCGCTTATGTGGCTTGCGACTTCGGCACCCAGAACGCAACGACCTTTCTACTGTTTCAGAAGCAGGCAGATGCAGACTGCTGGATCGTCACCCGGGAGTACTACTACAGCGGCCGGGAACAGAAGCGGCAAAAGACCGTGGGCGAGTACGTCACAGACCTCAAGGCGTGGCTGGATGGTCTCAAGCCGGAGAGGATCATTGTAGACCCCTCTGCCCTGCCCCTGATTACGGAACTACGCAAGAATGGCTTTACCCAGACCCCCGCAAACAACGACGTCCTGAGCGGCATTCTGGACGTGCAGACCATGCTGCAGACCGGTCGGCTGAAGATCTACAAGGACTGCAAGCACACGCTGGAAGAGTTCGGCGTGTACGCTTGGGATCCGGATAAAGACGACACCGTGCTAAAGGTAAACGACCACTGCATGGACGCTATCCGCTATTTCGTGCGCACAAAGCGCCTTGTGAAACTGAGGGATTGAATTTGAGCACTACATACACATTCCAGACATTTCAGCAGGCGCAAGCCGCCGGGGAACAGCTTGATTTCATCCGGCGGTTCGTGCAGCAGCACTGCGCTTCCGGACCGTACAAGATGGCTCTGGACGCCGACCTGTACGATGCCCAGAAAAACCCGGGCGCTGAACGCTTCGCGCAGGCTTACGCTTTGATGCTGAAGCGCCTATCCAAAAACACCAAGCAGGACACCCCACACCCCGATATGGTCAAGAGTAATCTTTTCCGGCGGCTCAACAAACAGAGAGCGACCTACTCCCTCGGCAACGGCGTGGTCTTTGCGGACGAGGGCGTGGACAAGGACAGACTGGGGCAGAACTTCGACGAGCAGATCCAGAAAGCCGGATATTTCGCCCTGATCCATGGCGAGAGCTTTGGATTCTGGAACAACGACCATCTGGTTGTTTTCAAGCTGACCGAGTTTGCTCCCCTGTACGATGAAAAGACAGGCCTTTTGCAGGCGGGCGTGCGCTTCTGGCGGCTGAATCCTGACACGGATATGCACTATATCCTGTACGAGCTGGACGGCTTTACCGAGTACACGGAAAGCAAAATCGGCAATGTGATGAAGGAGACAACGTCAAAGCGGGCGTACAAGAGTGTGACCGTCACCACACCCGGCGGCGGGCTGGAAAGCGTGGAGGGCGAAAACTACAGCGCTCTTCCCATTGTGCCGCTGTGGGGCTCCGACCTGCACCAGAGCACCCTTGTGGGGCTGAAAGCCTACATTGACAACACCGATCTGGTGATGTCTGGCTTCTGCAATGACTTGCAGGACTTTTCGCAGATCTACTGGCTGTGCGAGAACTTCAACGGCATGACGGATGATGAGCTGCAGGAGTTCCTTGTCAAACTGAATCTGTACCACATTGCAGGCGCAGACACCAGCGAGGGCGGCAAGATCACCCCCTACACCACCGAGATTCCCGTGACAGCCCGGCAGGCTCTTTTGGAGCTGCTCCACACCCGGGTCTATGAGGATTTCGGCGGTCTGGATGTGCATTGCGTCAGCGCGGACAGCACCAACGACCATTTGGATGCAGCCTATGAACCGATGAACCAGAACGCGGACGACTTCGAGGCTCAGGTCAAGCCGTTCATCCGGCAGATCTGCGCACTGGCTGGCTTTGACAACGCCATGCCGACATTCAACCGCAGCAAAATCACCAACACCGCTGAGCAGGTTAGCATGGTGATTTCCGAAGCGCCCATTATCGGGCAGGACATGGCAATCGACCTGCTGCCCAACCTGACCCCGGAACAAAAGGAGCAGGCCAAGGCCGCGCTGATGGCTGAGAGCGCAACACGGGAGACTGTGGGGGAGGACGACGGTGATGAAACGTGATTTCTGACCGTGACCGCATCTCTACCCGTCAGCTGAACCGCCTGCGCCGGCGCATTCTCCGGGTGTACGGCACCGCCCGCCGGGAGATGCAAAAGCAGCTCACCGAGTTTCTGGCCAAGTACAAAGCACTGGACGAGCGCAAACGGGCGCAGCTGGACGCAGGAGAGATCACCGAAGAGGATTACCGCATCTGGCTGCAAAATCAGGTCTTTCAGTCAGATTTGATGCACGCCAAGCTGGACGGCATCACGCAGACCTGCACCACAGCCCAGCAGACGGCCTACAAGCTGGCCCGGGACGAGCAATACAACATCTTTTCCTTCGGCGCAAACTGGACATTCTACGAGCTAGAACAGACCGCAGGCGTGACGTTCGGGCTGACCCTGTACAACACCGAAGCGGTCAAGCTCCTGTTGAAGGAGAACCCCCGCATGGTGCCCAACAAACGCATCAAGAGCGAGAGCAACCGCACCTATGATGCCCGGGTATTCAACCGCTACGTCATGCAGGGCATCGTGCAGGGCAAAAGCGTCCACGACATTGCCGTGCAGGCCGTAAACGGCATGGCTGACACGGAGATCCACTGGGCCATGAACAACGCCATCACAGCCCTTACCAGCGCCCAGAACGCCGGGGCATTGCAGCAGATGCACAACGCCCAAGCTTTGGGCATCGAGGTCAAAAAGCGCTGGAACTCCACCCACGACTACCGCACCCGTGAGATGCACCGCCTGCTTGACCAGCAGACGGCAGAGCTTGACGAGCCGTTCAAGGTCATGGGTTACGAGATTCAGCGCCCCGGCGACCCCAACGCAGCGCCAGAGATGGTCTACCACTGCCGCTGTGTGCTGTCCTCTGCACTGGGCAAGTATCCCCGACAGAACGCCATGCAGCGGGAAAACATTGTCACATATGAGGATACAGGCATGGTAAATGCCAAGGGAAAGCCAATCAAGGTAGCCGTAAAGAAAGCGGTTCCGGCTATGGACTACACCGAGTGGTATAAATCCAAGGGCGGAAAAGAAAAAGAGCAAATGTGGTGGGCGGAAGAGCGCAAGAGAAAGAAGGGATGAACCGTGAACTTTAACTACGACATCAAATTCACCGACAACACCCCGCAACTGCATGAAGCTCTGGATTCATGGACGGAGCGGGTGCTGACCCTCTGGGGCATGAAGGTGCAGGACTACGCCCAGCTGCTTGTGCCTACTGGCACGGCAGACAGCACGGGCATTGAGGGCTACGTGGGCGGCGCGCTCAAGCAGAGCCTGACCTACGCCCTCGACCTCGCCAAAAAGACCGTGACCATCGGCAGCAACCTGTTTTACAGCGTCTATGTGGAGCTGGGCACGGGCATCTTTGCCGAGAAAGGCAACGGACGCAAAACGCCGTGGGTCTGGAAAGACTTCAACGGCAAGTGGCACTTTACCCGGGGCATGGCCCCTCGCCCATTCCTCCGCCCGGCGGTGGAGAATCACATTGACGAGCTGCGAGAGATTGCAGTGGAAGAAGGAAACCGGGAAAACTAAATACTCAGCGGTTGGCGCACAGCGTCAGCCGCTTTTTATGCCGTTTTAGCTCAGTCTGGCAGAGCGCCGGATTTGTAATCCGGGGGCCGTGGGTTCAAGCCCCACAAGCGGCACCATATCGGCGTACATGACCGAGAAAACACCTTACTGCCGTACATGGCACTCCGTACATGGAGAGAAAGGATCACCAATGGCATTCGACAACAAAAGCATTCGTCCGATTCTGGAAAACGAGGAGCTTTCCATCAAGGACAAAGTGAATCAGCTTCAGACGCTTCACCATGAAATCGTAAATGGGCTTATGGATGAAAAGGACGAAGCAATCCAGCGTGCGGAAAAGGCGGAAAAAGCAGCCGAGAGCGCAAAGGCTGAAAAAGAAGCCGCCGAGAAGTCCCTGACCGACTACAAGGCCCAGCAGACCCAGAAGGACACCCACGCAGCCAAGGAAGCCAAGTTCCGGGAGCTGCTGAAGTCCGCCGGGGTACTGGACAAGTATGCTGATCGGGTCGTGCGGCTGTCCGGCGAGGACATCGACAAGCTGGAGCTGGACGAAAAGGGCGAGGTCAAGGACGCCAAGAAGCACGCTGACAGCCTGAAAGCTGATTGGAGCGACTTCGTAGGCACTACGACCACCACCGGCGCAAAGGTGGACAACCCGCCCACCAGTTACGCCGGAACTTCTCCCGAGGATTTCAAAAAGATGAGCCTTGATGACCGCATCAAGCTCAAGAACAGCAACCCTGAACTGTACCAGCAGCTCCGGGCAAAGTAAGAAAGTGAGGCTATTATATGGCACAGACTGGCACTTTTGGCGGCTTCGACTTTGACGTTGAGGTGTTCGGCGACTACATGGCCGAGCAGAACACCATCGACACCAGCATCGAGGCCTCCGGCATCATCAAGGACGATCCCTCCATCATGGGCCTGATCGGCGAAAAGGGCAACGTTGCAACCATCCCGTTCTATACCGAGCTGGACGCAACGGCAGATAAGCCCCTGAACAACGACGGCAAGACCGACAACACCCCCGCTGAGGTCACTGGCAACAAGCAGACCACCATGCTCATCCAGCGCATGAAAGCATGGAAAGCTCAGGACTTCACCAAAGAGCTGACTGGCGCAAATCCGATGCAGCACATCGCAAATCAGGTCACACACTACTATCAGCAGGTCTGGCAGAATGTGCTTATGACCATCACGGACGCTGTGCTGTCTACTACCGATCTCAAGAAGCACATCTACGACATCACCAAGGTTGGCGATGGCAAAGTTACGCCGGAATCCCTGATCTATGCGCAGGAAGCCGCTTTCGGCGACCACGCAATGAGCGGGGGCCTGCTCATCATGCATTCCACTGTCTTTGCAAAGTATCAGGCAGCAAATCTCGTCGAGTTTGAAAAGTACACCACTCCGGGCGCTCTGTCTCAGGCTTCTCCGCTGGCACGCATCGGTGGGATGGTCGTGATCGTAAACAACGCCGTCACTTCCGCATCCATCACCGATGCTTCCATCAACGGCGGCAAGGCCACGACTGCATACAAGACCTATGTTCTGGGTGAAGGCTCTTTTGTGGGCTGCCGTAAGACCAACTACGAGAATCCCTACTACACCGACTACGACCCTGAAAGCAAGGCCGGCGTCCAGAAGCTGTACACCAAAGAGGGCCGAGTCATTCACCCCAACGGCATGAGCTTCAAGGTGGACAACGTTGCCGAAGCGTCCCCCAACGACACCGAGCTGAGTGCAAAGGCCAACTGGGAACGCCGCATGAAGCTGGAGAACATCCGCATCGGCCAGATGCTTTCTCTGGGCTAAAAATTCGGGGGTGACTTTGCATGACCGTCCCAGAGCTGTGCGTTTACACGCACAATTTTTTTGACCGGGCAGACGACCCCGTTGCCGGGAAGTTCATCTTTGAGCCGGACACCGTGCCCGCCGGGGTAGTGCCGGGGCAGTATTTCCTTGTGTGCGGATCCATCTTCAATGACGGCGTGCACAAGGCCGGGGACGGCGATCTGACTGCCGAGACCTTCAACGGCACGGTGCAGCCCATGCGCGTGCCACCTGATTTTGTGGCACTGGCTGAAAAAATCGACGCATACGACAAAGCACTGCCCTCCGGCGGCGTGTATGTGTCCCAGTCCTTTGCCGGGTGGTCTGGGACGATGGCTACAGGAGCGGACGGACTGCCGACAGACGGCAAGGCAAAGTTCCGGGCCGAGATCAACCAGTGGAGGAAGATGTGACATGGTCAATCCGTTCGCTGCATCCACCGTGATGCAGAGCTTTACCAAAAAATACCGTTTTCAGACCCGCAGCTATGAGCCGGACGGCGTGGGCGGCTTTGTTTCCGGCTGGAAGGATGGCCCCGAGTTTGAAGCCGTGGAGCGCCACGACACCACCGTGGAAGCACAGGTGGCAGAGCAGGCTGACACGGCATCCACTTATACCCTGCTGGTCAACACGGGCGTGCCGCTGGCCTTCCCGGACTACATCCGCCGGGTAAGCGATGGCCAGACTTTTCAAGTCACCAGCACAGCAGACGAAGGCAAAGCCCCGCCTGAATCCGGCATGGGACTGCGGGCCGTCAAGTGCAAAAAGGCGGTGCTGCCGTAATGGGGCCGTCTGAGAGCATCAACCGGGCGCTGAACACGTTTTTTAACGGCTTTGGCATCCCTGGCTATCTGGAAGATAACATCCCTCCTGCCGCTTCACTGCCCTACCTGACCTACAAGCCCACTATCCCCGGCGGGTGGAACGAGATGGCATCCTTCCACGCCCGGCTGTGGTACCCCAGCAAGGGAGGCAGGGCCCCCATCCTGCAAACCGAAGATACGATCAGCGCAGCCCTCGAGGACAGCATAACGCTTTCCTGCGAGGGCGGCGCTATTCTTTTGCAAAAAGGCACCCCATGGGCACAGCCCCTCGACAACCCGCCTGAAGGGTATCTGTGCGAATATCTCAATTTTGAAATCACGCAATTTTGCGAGTAAGGAGCAATATGGCAAGAAAATTTTCCAAAATTTCGCAGGAAGCGTTCAAGTCCATGCAGTTCAATGCCGGAATTGTGGTCAGCAAGTTTGACCCGTCCGGCACGACCGAGATCCAGGACGCAGACATCATTTGCGCCACCTCCGGCGGCATCACCGCGACCTGCAAGCCGAACTTCACCGATCTGGGCGCGGACGTGGACAACGCCCAGAAGAACACCGCAGAGCTGATGCAGATCGAGGACTACGACTGCACGCTGGCCTTTACGGCCCTGAACGTCACAACGGACGTTATCAAGCTGGCCCTTGGTGCAGCCGATGTGGCAGAAAAGAAGGTCACGCCCCGCATGACGCTGGACCCGACGGAAAGCACCGGCGACTTTAAGGACATCTGGTGGGTCGGTGACACCATTGACGGTGGCTATGTGGCTGTACGTCTGATGAACGCACTTTCCACCGGCGGTTTGACCCTCAAGACCACCGACAAAGGCAAGGGCAACATTGCGGTCACCCTGACAGGATGCCCCCGTCTGGGCAGTGACGTGGTGCCTATGGAGTGGTACTACAGCCCCAAGGCCGCAGCATAAGGAGGAAATCGTATGAAATTTTTGACAGAGCTGCCCGATGAAGAGTTTCTCCGCCACTGCTGGCAGATCGCCGATGTGGCGGAGGAGGTCTTGGAAAAGTCCAAGATCATGGAGCTGCGCAAGGTTCTGCCGGTCCTGACCGGCGAGGAAACGCCGGAGGAGCTGGAACAGAAGAAGAAGGAGCAGGCAAAAAAGAACATCCAGGCTATGGCAAAAAGCTTGCTGTTCGACAATGCCGCTGCCACCGCAAAGCTGCTTCCGCTGCTCTATGAGCCGGACGTGGATGAAAACGGGGTGGTTGAAAATATCGGCCCGTTCAAGAAGATGCGCGCGGTGAAAGAGCTGCTGAACAACGATGATGTGATGGATTTTTTGCTCTGGTGTCTGCCGTTGGTGCTGGCGGGTACAGACGCCTGATTTCTTCCATCAGCCCGGACGCGCTGCGGCTGTTTGGCAGGCCGTACATTTTGCAGCACTGCCTGAACGCTTTGCGGCAAGAGCGCATCACACTCAGCTATCAGGCGTACATGACGGACGCTCTGGCGCACCTTATAGGCGCAGAAGAGCGGTGGTACGACATGGTGGCCGGGCTTGTGGAAAACCGTCCACAGCCGCAACAGCCGTCCGCTGATGAAGTGATAGCACGCATTAAAAATGGCTTGAACGGGGGGGATGGAACCTGAAACTTTTTGAATTGAGCGCCACCCTCGGGCTGGACGACAGCGCTTACCGGCAGGGCATCCAGAATGTGCAATCCGAGACGAAAAAAACTGTTTCTTCACTGTCAGGAGAGTACAGCAAGGCCGCAAAGGCCGTAGTAGAGCTGACCAGACGTTACAACGAATCGGTGGGAAAGACCGGCAAAGCGTCCTCTGAGACCAAAAATCTCAAGACCATGTTGGCGCAGGCAGAAGCACAGCTCAGGGCAACCACGACCGCGCTGAAAGCTGCAAACAATGGCATGGATGACTTTGCCAGCTCCACGGATAAAGCGTCCAGCAAGTCTCTGGCCGGTGCTATTGCACAAGGCACGATCATGGCGGGCATCTTCTCGAAGCTTTACGCCGCTGCACTCAGTGCCGCAGAGGGGTTCATCGCTTCCGGCATCGAATACAACGCCCAGATCGAGAAATACACCACCGGCTTTACCAATATGCTGGGCAGCGCGGAAGCCGCCCAGCAGGTCATGAGCCAGATCCAGGAAGACGCGGCAAAAACTCCTTTTGATGTCGAGTCCCTGACAAAGGCGAACCAGTACCTGATCTCTGCAGGCGAGAACGCTTCCTATGCCCGCAGTACCATCATGGCACTGGGTGACGCGGTCTCTGCGACCGGTGGCGGCAACGACGAGCTGAACCGCATGTCCCAGAACCTGCAGCAGATCGCCAACACCGGCAAGGCTACAACGGCCGATATCAAGCAGTTTGCTTATGCCGGCATCGACGTGTATGGCATTCTGGCCGACTACACAGGCAAGTCCACCGCCGAAGTGCAAAACATGACCATCAGCTACGACCTTCTGACCCAGGCCCTGCAGGCAGCGTCGGAAGAAGGTGGACGCTACTACGGCAGCATGGACACCCAAAGTCAGACCATGAATGGACGCGTGTCTACCCTGAAAGACAATGTCAAGCAGCTGGCAGGCCTTATGACAGGCGATTTGTCCAGCGGCGTCGGCGTGGTGATCTCCAACCTTAATGACCTTGTTGTCAAGGCGCAGGAGGCTTACAAAACCGACGGCTGGATTGGTCTTGCGGGCGCAATTACCGGGTTGAGCGGTCCGATTTCGTCCGTCAAATCCTGGTTTGAGGGCTTTGCTTCCAGTGCCTCCACCTGGCTGGACAAGCTGAGCTATAAGCTCAACCGTTTTCTGGGGAAAGCAGCCACAGCGGATTACGACACATACGAGGAGTATGCAGACGCAAACCTCCGCCAAAGCAACCGTGACCGCTTACGGCAGCAAGCTCTTGCAGGCGTTGGCATCAGCAACAGGAGCTGGTCCCAGCGTCAGGCGGATTTGGCGGCAGCCAGCGGCAACGGCGGCAGCTCCATTACCACCACAGGCAGCGGCTCTTCCGGCAGAAAAAAATCCGGCTCCAAGTCCACCACCGAAACGGTCATTTCGTCCATCTCCAGCACGGCTACCACCACCGCACAGAATGCGCTGGGCACCGTGACCACCAGCATCCAGACCCTTACAGAAAAGGTCAAGGACAGCTCCGGCAAGATCAAAGACCGCATCACCGAGACCACCACCACCACCGGCAAGGAGATGGTGAACGGCGTCGCCACTACCTTTAAGCAGGTCGAGACCAAGGTCAACGGCACGGTCACAAAGGTCACAAAGACCTATGACGACATGTCAAAAACGCTGCTGGGTACCTTTACCAATGTCTCGGAAACCACCTTTGACGGCATCACCACAAAGGTGCAGCAGGCGGTGGAAAAGTACGCGGACGGCAGCGAGCATATCAAAAAGACCGTCACAGAGACCGGCCAGCGCATCGGCGAGAACGGCGCGGAGACCTACGAGAAGATCATCACCTACATCGACGGCATTCAAGACAAGGTGACGGAGACCTCTACTCTCATCGACAAGAGCGTAAAGGGCACCCAGAGCCGCATTGACCAGCAGCTGAGCGAGGCTTCTGGCCAGCTGGATAAGGGCATTTTCGGGATGGTAAAAAGCGCCTTTAGCGACGCCAAAAACGGCGACTGGGGCGGTCTAGCTCTGGATTTTGTCAATCTGATCTGGGGCGAAGTATCGCAGGATCAGCGTGACGTGATCTCTAAGTGGCTTGCGGACGCGCTGACCGCGGTCAATGAGGGCTATTCGGGCGGTGGAATCAGCAAGGCGCTGGGGTCTATCCAGAGCATTTTCACAAACGGCATTACTGCCGGAGTGGATGGCGCCACTACGTCTGTAAAGGCGTTCTCTGAGATCGTGCAGGGCCTTGCAAGCTCCGGCGGCGTGGGCGGAGCACTAGGCAGCATCGTCCAGAGCTTTTCCGGCATGGCAGGCGGCGTCACCTCTGCACTGGGCGGCATCGTGTCCTTTGTGGCAGCGAACCCCGTCCTTGCCCTGATCCTGGGCGTGGGTGCTACGGGCGCAGTCGCTGGCGGCATCGGCCTTGCCATGTGGATGAACAAGAAGAACGACCAGCAGCCCGTCAGCCACTACCAGAGCCCCTTTGACAAGACCAGCGTGTATGACAGTCTTGGCACCTTCTCCACCCGCGCAGCCCTGCAGTACCGCGTCACCGGCCAACAGTCCGTTGTTGACCGGCAGACCAGCATTCTGGAACGCATCGAGGGGATGCTGGACGAGCATCTGCCAGACATCGGCAAGGGTCAGGTGGTCATGGATTCCGGAGAGCTTGTGGGTGTTTTGTCTCCGCGCATGGCAAATAATGTGGATCTGCACATCGGTGTTGCAGTGACCCGGAAAGCGAGGGGCGTATAATGGCAAAGCTGCAAGGCGCAAAAATCGGCGATTACCACACCCTCACAGACTGGGGTCTGTATCTCAAAGTTGGCAGCCCGAAGATCAGCGATGCAGAGGTAGACGAGCATCTGGTGCAGGTGCCCGGCTCTGATACGCTGCTCAACCTGACGGATGCACTGGATGGCCGCCCGCACTACAAAAAGCGTACCATCACCATGGAGCTGCTGTGCAGGGCACCAAAAAAGACCTGGCCGAATCTTTACAGTCAGATCGCAAACGCCATCCATGGCAAATGGCTACAGTGCAAATTCGACGATGACCCGTCTTTCTATTGGGAGGGGCTGTGGAGCGTGTCTATGACACGCAACAGGTTTTCCAGTGCATTCACCATCACGGGCACCTGCGACCCCTTCAAGCGCAGCGTATACGACGGCTCTGATGACTGGCTGTGGGATGACCTTGTATTTGATACGGCAATTATCCGCAATTATACGGATATCCAGCTCAAAGCCAACGAGGACATCACCGTAACCGTCACCGGTGCACCAAGAGCGGACGGCATCTACTTCAAGCGCAGCGAGGACGCCGCCGACATTGCGGTGTCTCTCAATGGCCTTGAAGTTGGCATCCTTGCAAAGTCTACAGAGTGGCAGTACATTGAGGGCTTGCATATGCCGGATGGCGTTGTAGGTACTCTCATCTTTGCGGCGTCTGCGGATTGCAGCATCAGCATCCGATATCTAGGGGGCAGCTTATGAGCTATAAAGTTTATGCAGGCGTCCAGACCGGCGTTGACGTGTGGGAGACAAAGACCTGCATTTACGACCCAACAGACTACACGGACACAAAAAAGCTCATCAGTCCAACTCTGACACGGGAGGTGAGCAAGGCCGGTAGCTTGGAATTCACCCTGCCGCTTGGCAATGTGGCTCACTCAGCTTTGCAAAAAATGCGCACGACCGTGTCCGTAGAACAAGACGGTGCGCGCATCTGGGAGGGCAGGCCCATGAGCCATGAGCAGGATTTTATGCTGCGTCAAAAAGTCTTTTGCGAGGGAGAGCTGGCCTACCTCAACGACAGCTCCGTTGCGCCATATACAGCCAAAGACGTGACAATCAAGCAATTTCTTTCGTTCCTGCTGGAAAATCATACCGGCATGGTGGACGCATACAAGGCGTTTACCTGTGGAAATGTTGGCTTTCCGAGCACAAGCGTGGTGGTTCCAGAACTGCATAACTGCGTGATGAAACTGGAATACATGGCAGGTACTCCGGACAGTGACGGCGATTATAGGTATGAATATGGACTTTATACCTCATCCGGCGTTCAGCTTGTGAGCCAATATGAAGTTGGCTACTCGGATGACGACACGGCCCCGGATCCATCTGCGTACAGATGGACGCTGAACGTAAAGTATGAAGCCTCTTCAATTGACGGACAGATTTGGCGCACTGGAGAAGGCCTTTTTTCCGTGAGCGTAAACGCGGCTTTATCCTTGGATGGGGACGGCCAGACGCACGAAGCCACGCAAAGAACGGTTACGCCGGATATCACATGCGCTACGCACTCAAAATCCTTTCCGCCTGAGACGGAATACAATCTCAAAGACACGGTCTCGAAAAAATGGAAAATTGAAAAGCAGGGAGACGGTTATGCCGTCCTGTTCAACGGTGCAGCCCTGCCGGATTCTTCCGTGGTCCGTTACGATTCTGCGCCACGGTACACCTTTGGCGACGGACAAAATTTTGGCGTTACATGGGATGTCATCCAAAATGAGCTTGTGGAAGTGTACGGCGGGCATCTGATCGTCCGGCACGAAAACGGGGCCAGGTATCTGGACTACGTCCGGGAAGTGCAGGAGAAAAACGGGCAGCCCATCGCATTCGGCACAAACCTGCTCGACCTGAACAGCTACGTCAAAGCAGAGGATATCGTTACCCGTGTGATTGCAGTGGGCAAAAAAAAGTCCGGATGGTTTTTGTGGAGGCACGAAAGTACGATCACTGCCACCGCAAACGACACCGCGGCCCAAAAGCTCTTTGGCATCATCACAAGGATCATCGTGATCGACGGCACCGCCAGCACAACACAGTCGCTTCTGGATGCCGCCAACGCGGAGCTGTCCAAAAACTTGCGTTATCTCGACGGAATCACGGTAAAGGCTGTGGACCTCAAGGATGCCGGTGTGGATATCGCCCGCCTTGGCTTTGGCAAGATGACACACATCTACTCCAACCCGCACGGGGTGAACACCTGGCTTTTGTGTTCTAAGATTGTGGAGCCTTTGGACGCGCCGGACAAAAAAGAATTCACGCTGGGTATTGATTTCTCCAGCGTCAGCGACTTGCAGGCCCTGAGCGCACGAAAAGCCAGTGACGCCTATGACCTGAGCCGCTCGCTGAAGGGCTATGCATCCGCAAAGAGGTGATAAATTGGATAAGACATTTGACGAAGCAATTTCCGAAGTCCGCAATGCAGAGCGCGGCGTGGAAGTACGGGAAGCCCTTGCACAGGGCTTTGAGTATGTGAAGCAGTATGGCGAGGCTGTTATCGCGCGGCAGGAAGAAGCCGTTCAGAGTGCGGAAACAGCTACAAACGCGGCGGCAACTGCCACAGCACAGGCCGCCGCAGCAGCCCAGACAGTCAAAGACGCCACTGCAAACGCCATAAGCGCAGCGCAAGAGCAGGCAGGTATTTCGACATCGAAAGCCGAGGAATCTGCTTCCAGTGCCGCAGGAGCAGCGGCCAGTCAAACTGCTGCCGCATCTAGTGCATCTGCCGCAAAGGCCAGCGAGGAAGCAGCTGCAAAGAGTGCCGCCGACGCAAAGGTTATCGTGTCCACTGACACGACCCTGACCGTATCTGGTGCACCGGCTGACGCAAAGGCGACCGGCGACGCCCTGGATCAGAGGTATAGAAAGGACGAGGTCGATGCCAAATTTGGCACGCCTGCCACGGCTGACCAGCTAGGCCCCGTAAAAGTTGGCGCTGGCCTCGGCGTGACAAACGACGGCACCCTGATCGTGACCAGCGTCAACGGCTTTACGGTCAAGGCGCAGACCACCGACCCCGGCGTGGGAAGCGCTCTCGACACAGGCACTGTCCTGCTGGTGTACGCATAAGGAGGTGGGCGCATGAGCATCTATCTCGGTGCCGGGAGCACGGCACACAAAATGTCCAAACTCTATGTGGGCGTGGGAGGTCAGGCCCGGCAAGTGCAAAAGGTGTACGTCGGCATAAATGGTCAAGCCCGGCTTGTCTATCAAAGCGGCAGCCCCATAGGCAGTCTGGCCGTAGGCAGCATCATTAAAATCAAAGTCAACGGCGCGTCCAAGGATTTTATCATCGTGCATCAGGGCTTGCCCAGCAGCGCCTATGACGATAGCTGCACCGGTACTTGGCTGCTGATGAAAGACATCTACGAAAGCCGCCAGTGGCATAGCTCGGACACTAACGACTATGCAAACAGCACTATCCATTCGTACCTCAATAGCACCTTCCTTGCGATGTTCGACTCGAACATTCAAAAGGCAATCAAGCAGGTAAAACTCCCGTACCGCAAAGGCAGCGGCACGTCCACGACCGTTACCAGCGGCTCGAATGGCCTGCCTGCGAAGATTTTCCTGCTCAGTGCGACCGAAATGAGCTTCAACTTCTCCTATATGCCGAGCGGTGAAGGCGCGGAGCTGGCCTATTTCAAGGGCTGCGCGGACGATAGCTCGGATTCTAAGCGTGTCGCATATCTCAACGGCTCGGCCACCTGCTGGTGGCTCCGCTCTCCGCGCTGCCTCAACTTCTACGGCGCCCTGTACGTCAACTCCAATGGCGACTGGGGCAACGGCCACTGCTACGACTCGCTCGGCATTCGCCCCGCTTTGATCATGCCGTCCACCACGCTGGTGGACGAGAATGGCAGCGTGATGGTATAAGGAGGTACTGTATGGACAACAAAATCGAGCCCGGTTACGCCGCTCCGGCGGAAAAAGCCGATTACACCGCCATTGCGCAGGCCGTGAGCGAGCACAACGATGCTGCACAGCCCGGCGAGCACTACTGGGGCATCGCCTTGGCAGACGGCACCTACATGGTGTACGAGGCGGGCACGGTACCACCCCCGCCGACCGCCGAAGAGCTGGCCCAGCGTGAAAAGGAAAAGCAGGAAGCCCAGCAACGGCAGGAAGCGCTGGACAAGCTGCCTCAGACGTTGGAAGCGCTGAAAAAAGAAAACGAGATGCTCAAGCAATGCTTGCTTGAAATGAGCGAGATTGTTTATGCATAAAATCACACAAAGAATCGAAAGGATGGTATTTATGATGGCAATGTTATGGGCACAGGAGATTATGTCTGCTGAGACTGTCGAGGAGGCAAAGGCGCTGTATAAGCGCTGCCCGCGCCTGCTGAAGGAGAAGGTCAAGGCGCTGCTCATCAAGAGCGGCTTTGAGGAAATCACGCAGTAAGGAGGACGCTATGGCTGAAATCATGGATGTGTCCCGGCATCAGGGCGCAATCAACAGGGACAAGGTCAAGGCAAGCGGCAAGGTGGACGGCGTGATGATTCGCGCCATGGGCAACAGCGCAGAGGGCAGACCCAGTGCGCCCTACACTGACCCGCAGTTTGCCCGCAACTACGCCGAATGCAAGCGGCTGGGCATCCCCTGCGGCGTGTATGGCTATTTCAAGGCAGTCAACCGGGAACAGGCAGACAAGGAGCTGGCCTATTTCAAGAAGCTGCTCACCGGCAGGAGCTTTGAGCTGCCTGTGGCCGTGGACATCGAGGACGAGGTGCAGCAGCCGCTGGGCAAGGCTGCGCTGACCGACCTGACAGCTTACATGCTGAGCACGGTGGAAAGCTGGGGCGTGTACGCCATGCTGTACACCGGCCTGTGGTTTGGCAACGCCTTCCTGTACATGGGCGGCGCGGCGCTGAAGTCCTACGACGTGTGGCTGGCTGCCTACCGCACAAAGAAGCCTGCTCCCAGCTGGCCTTTTGGCATGTGGCAGTACACTAGCACGGCGCATATCCCGGGCGTTGTGGATGCAATTCCGGGCAAAGCCACCAACGTGGACATGTCCCACGCATACAAGGACTATGCGGGTATCATCAGCAAGAAGGGTCTGACCCGTCTCCGGGAGGGTAAATGACCGAAAAAGAAGCTTTACTGTGGGTGCTTGGCATTCTGGGCAGCCTGTGCGCTGCGACCATCACCATCGACAAGGTGCTGGACATCATCCACAAGTACGTCAAAAAGGCACAGGCCCCCGACGATGCGCAGAACAAGCGGCTTGACGAGATGGACAAGCGCTTGCAAACGCTAGAAACGGGCTATGCGCAACATTCTTTGGCGCTTGGGCACGATTTGTCCCGCTTCGGGGAAATCGACGAAGTAAACCGCCTGACGCTTGAAGCCGTTCGTGCCCTGCTGGAAGCACAGCTGACCGGAAACAACGTGCCCGCTATGCAAGCCAGCAAGGAAAAAATTGATAATTACCTCATGGAAGGAGTAACGAAACATGGAAGCAATGCTTAACTTTATCCCCACCCCCGTCGCCCTGGTTCTGATGGTCCTGGGCTTTATCTCCCTGGCAGTTGGTGCAATTCGCCTGGGCTATAAGCAGTATGTCAAGCAGTGGGCCCTGGAACTGGTGACCCTGGCAGAAAACAGCATCATGGGCAGCGGCCAGGGAGCCAAGAAAAAGGCACAGGTCTTTGCCGCACTGCGCGGCGCACTGCCGGACTGGCTGAAGCCTTTCATCACCGATGAAGTGCTGGACAGTGTGATCGAAAAGGCCGTCAGCATGATGAAGAAGGCACTGGCAGAAAAGAAGCCTACTATCAACAAGGAGTAAAGCATGATCGAGCAAAGCGTATCTCTCGCATCCAATGGCGTCGTCAAAGTGCCGGGCTATGAGCAGCTGGTGCGCTTTGGCTACACCAAGAACCGGGGCGTGTACCGCCTTGCTGTCACCGCCACTGGCGAGTGGGAAGGGCTGGCTATTCGCTGCTTCTGGCACGTCCCGGACGGCAAAGACCCGGCATCATCGCTGGTGGTGGACGGCTATGTGGCCGTGCCCGCCAGCGTGACCGCCAAAACCGGCTCCGGCTGTGTGACCTTTGAGGGCAGCGACGGCACAAAGACCGTCACCAGCGCAGACCTGCGGTATCGTGTCAGTGCCAACTCAGGCACGGAGGATGGCACAGAGCCGGAGCCGGGCACCCCTGCATGGCAGCAGTTGGTGGATGCCGTGCACACCGATGCCACCGCCGCAGAGCAGGCTAAGGTCGATGCACAGACGGCAGCACAGCAGGCCGGAGCATCTGCCGGTGCTGCTGCCACAAGCGCTGCCAATGCAGACCAGAGTGCTCAGGAAGCCGCTGGCAGCCTGCAGGAGCTCAAGGACGGCATCGCAAACGGGGACTTCAAAGGCGAGAAAGGCGACAAGGGCGACACTGGCCCCATCGGCCCGGTCGGCCCGCAGGGTGAGACAGGCCCTCAAGGCCCCACAGGCGCTACCGGAGCCATTGGTCCGCAGGGTGAAACTGGGCCGCAAGGCAAGCAGGGCCCGCAAGGCATTCAAGGCGAGCGTGGCCCGCAGGGTGCACAGGGGCCGCAGGGCGAAAAAGGTGATACCGGACCGCAAGGCCCTAAAGGCGACCCCGGCCCTGCCGTTGCACTGGACACCACCCTCACCCACGAGGGCGAAGCCGCTGAAGCAAAAGCCACAGGCGACGCAATCAGTGCAGTAAAGGTGCGGCAGAACATCCTTATCGGTACGGAGACAGGCAACCCCATCGCCGTTGACGATGCGTTCTCTGCGCCCCTGTGCGGCCTGACCGTGTACGGTCGGAGCACGCAGGACGGCACACCCACGCCGGATGCACCCGTGCCTATCGTGAGCGCTGGTGATGGCGGGAGCGTGGCGGTGAAGGTGACGGGGAAGAATCGGCTGCCGCCCAACCTGGAATATCAAGAATTTGTCGAGTGCTTTGTCAAGAAAAACACGCCGATAACTTTAGTATTCAAAGGCGATTTAGTTTCGCAAGGCGGAAACATCTTATTCTTTGACGAGAACAACAACGAAAACTGGTTTGGTATTGATGCGGGTAAGGCTGAACACCATGTAAAGTATCCAGTGGACTTAACAAAGTTCCAGTATCTGCTGTCCAATATGGCCAGTGAAAACGTATGTCTGACATGGAACGCATCATCTCCCGATTATGAACCCTACCGTGAACAGCTCCTCACCCTTCCCACTCCCACCGGATTACCCGGCATCCCTGTCACCTCTGGCGGCAACTACACTGACAGCACAGGCCAGCAGTGGGTGTGCGACGAGGTGGACTTAGAAAGGGGTGTAAAGGTGCAGAGGATTGATAAGGGTGCTTTCGATGCCACCAAAACGCTGGCTGAGCAGAACGCAATACTCGCCACCCCCATCGAAACCCCGCTCACCTCTGCCGAAATCGCCGCCTACAAAGCCCTCACCGCTTACGGCCCTGACACGGTGGTGCAGGCGGGTGACGGTGCTGGGGTCAAGCTGGAGTATCAGAGGGACGTGAACATTGCAATCAAAAAACTGGAGGACGCAGTAGCGTCCATGACATAAGGAGGTACACATGGCACTCAAAAGTAAAGCCCGGCATGACCTGACCCTGCGCTCCATCAAGCGAGAGATTGCCGCAGGACGCGACGTGGCATACTGGCTGGACAAAGCGTACACCCATCTGGACAGCGGCCTGCTGACGGAGGACGACATCGCAGAGGTGGAAGCCCTTGCACAGGCGTACTACGATGCGCTGGATGCTGAGGACAAGGCGAGCGCTGAGGAAATCACACTGTAAGGAGGATAACATGGCAAGCACTACATACGAGCATTTTGTTGACACCAACAAAATGTACGCCGCACAAGAGCAATTTCGGCACGCCACGAAAATGGTGACAAAACGTCACCATTTCGCTGTGCTTGGCAATATGGTGCGCAACGCCGGACAGCTGCCGCAACCCTTCTGGCTCGGTGCTGCCTGTGGCGGCGGCTCGTGTGGTGTTGCCACTGTGCCTGCAAGGACTTGACCGACAGCAGATGACCGCCGCCATCAAAACCGCACCGCTTGGGAGGGTAGACCGTAAGATAGCCTTACTGCGGTACGTTGAGCGGCTCCCACTGCCGGACATTGCGGCACAGACACATTACAGTCGGACGGCGATAGGCTACCGGCTGAAAGGCATTGAAAAAATGCTGGATGTGTGATACCATAATCTTAATTGGGCGTGATTTCTCACGAAACGCATTGAAGCGGCAGGCTTTCGGGTCTGCCGCTTTTCTTTTTGCACGATTTGTGGTAAAATAGCATCAGCAAATCCACTCGGCCTCTCGAAGAAGCACAACAGGGTGGATATTTGCCAGCTAGCCCAGTGCTTTATCTGGGAATGAAAAAAGCGGTTGCCAGATAGGCGCCGACCAGTCTCCCACCCGCCTACTTGCAGTGCGTACCATGCGGGAGACGCATAAAACCCCCGGTGTTCCGTTTGGAGCATCGGGGGCTTTTTTTACTTTTTCTTCAATTCCTCAAGCCTGCTGGAAAGCTCTTCTTCCCATCCTTCGTGTTCTTTGAGGTACGGGGCGTAAATTATGCTCTCGGCTTCCTTTCGGGCCGCAACGGCTTCTTCGACCGTGTTATAGCTGCCGAGATGGTACTGCTTCCGCCGAAAATTGATGTATGCACGCCATCGACCGTGGCAGTCTTTACACACACCATTTGCGCCAGAAGTGGAGTTCTTGTTGATATGTCCTCCGACCCTTGTGCGAATCGACATGAGAGAAGAGCCGTCCGCGTAAGCGGTGCTGTGAATTGTCTCAGCTTTCTTTCCGATATCCCTGTTGCAATCTGCGCAATGCTGGATTAGAGGGAGCCTTGTGATTTTTACGGTGGTTTCCTTCCCACATTTCGGGCAAATAGCACGGCACAGAAAGCAGCCTGACCTCTTTTCGGGTAAAACTTCCAATACTTTCCACCCGTTAATGATCTGCCCCTCTTTTTTCTTTGCCTTTCGGAAAGCGGTCTCCGTCATAGCTGGACTTGGTCCTCGGTTTGCGCAAGACAGACAGCTGCGACTTTTGCCAAGGCGCAGGGAGCTGTCATACACGTCTTTTACCACTCCGCACTCACACTGGCATGTATAGTAGTGCGGCTTTTCAGACGGCGCAAGTACCGTCCACTTTCCAAAATGCTTTCCAGTCAAATCTTTTGCCATAACATTTTCCTCAGATCAATCCGTAGTGCTCTGCCAACAAAAAGCGGAGATACACAGGGCACGCACGCTTCTCGCCGCACCAGTCCTGCACAGTGCGAAGCGGGATGCCCACCTGCTTTGCAAAAGCGGTCTGCGACAGGCCAGTACAGGCCACCATCTCTCGCACGTTCATGCGGGAAACATCCCAGAGATGGGACAAGCGGACGGTCTCGGCGTCCAGATCAAGGTGCCCTTCAAAATCGCCGAGAAAAACTTCTTTCGGCTGCTTGGCAGCCATGCCAAAAAGTTCTGCATTGCTGTACATGGTTGACTTCCTTTCTTTCAGATGGTAATATATTTGCGCACCTCCATGGTGCGTCTTTCACAAAATCCCCTGTTAGATGTTGCGAGCATCCGGCAGGGGATTTTTTTATTTACAGGTTGATCCAGTCCTCGTACTCCTTGAGTGTCTCAACATACTGGGGGTAGAGGCGGCGGATGATGACGTCCTTCTCCATGTCATCCAGATCGCCCTGCATAAGAGCTTCGGACTGCTCTTTAGTCAGCTCCATATCTGCGGTGATTGTCCACTCGGCGTCATCCTTGCTATGCACAAGGAATCCGTCTGCATCAATGTGAGCGTAGATCGTCCAGACGATTTCGCCGTCCTCGCAATCCATGGTCTTGTATTCGTCAGGCTCCACCTCGGTGCCGTTCTCCATGACCTTTGCGGCGAACTCTTCAGCGTTAAGGATCTTCATATTTTTTTACCTCCATGTTGTTGTGTGCTTGTGTCTTTCACTGTCTTTATTATACACGCGTTGCGTGCAACTGTCAAGGCTTTTTTGAAAATTTTGTACGCGTTGCGTGCAAATACTTGGACGCTCATACAGCCCTGTGCTGTGTGGGCGCTTTTTTATTTGTCCTTCGTTGTGCGTTCGTTGTCTCTCCCGGCGGTTTAAAAAAGTACACTGGGCGCAAAGGGAGGGGGTGCCATGTGGCGCAGGTTTAACCCGAATCCGCGTGGGAGCAGCGTCGGGGACTGCGTAGTGCGGGCGGTAGCTGCGGCCACCGGTCAGAGCTGGGAACGGGCGTATATTGCGCTGGCGCTCACCGGCTACGCCCTCGGCGATATGCCCAGCGCCAACCGCACATGGGGCGCATACCTCCAAAAGCGCGGGTTCAAGCGCAGTTTGGTGGAGGCAGACTGCACCACCTGTTACACCGTGGCAGATTTTGCCCGGGAGTACCCGCGCGGCGTGTATGTACTGGGCTGCTCCGGCCACGTCCTGACCGTGATCGACGGCGTTTGGTGGGACAGCTGGGACAGTGCCGCAGAATGCCCGATTTACTACTGGTACAAGGAGGACTGATCCATGCCGATCTATAACGGATACCCACAAGTGTACTACCCGCAACAGCCGCAAGGGCAGCTTGAGCAGCTCAGAGCAGCACAGTACCAGCCCCAGCCCGTCATGATGCCGACAATGCAGGGGCAGGCCGCACCGACTGACAGCGGCTTTATCTGGGTACAGGGCGAAGCGGCAGCCCGCGGCTATCTGGTCGCCAACGGGAGCCGGGTGCTTTTACTGGATGCCGATTCCGATACCTTTTACATCAAAGAGGTTGGGCAGGACGGCAGACCGTTCCCGCTCCGCATCTACGACTACAAGGAACGCACCGGAGGCCCCAAAGCGTCGATTGCATCCGCACAAGCCGCAGGCGGGGAGTATGTCACTCGCAAGGAGTTTGACGCACTGGCGGCAAAGCTGGCGGCGTTGGAGAAGCAGGAAGCACCAGAGCCGGAAAAGGAGAGCTAAACGATGAGCAGCAGCTTGTATAATTCGATGGGCAGACAGACCCAGAACCCAATTGGCGGTCAGTTCCAGCAGTTTATGGGACAGATGCAGGGCAAAAACCCGCAGGAGATGATAAACCAGATGCTCACCTCCGGCCAGCTCTCACAGCAGCAGCTCAACGCCATTCAGCAGCGGGCGCAACAGATCGCGCCGATGCTTAACGGCATGAAAAACATGTTTGGATTCTGAAATGCGGCCGCATTTAGAATAAATTTCAAAATCTAACGTAAAGGAGTAAAACTATGTCTCTTTCTTCTGATAGCACGGTTCTGACCATGCCGGTACAGCCCGCCAATGGTTACAGCAGCGGCTTCAACGGCTGGGGCGGCGACTGGATGGGCTGGATCGTCCTCTTTCTGATTTTTGGCATGTTCGGCTGGGGCGGCATGGGCGGCTTTGGCTGGGGCGGCGGCATGGGCGGCGCTTCGCCTTATATGACCAGCGCAGTGACCCAGGCAGACCTGCAGCGCGGCCTCGTGACCCTGCGCGGTCTGACCAATCAATGCAAAGCGCGCTTCAAGGTAAGTTTTGGCGGCAATATCGCCATTCCCACCGGAGGCACTTTGGGCCCCGTTTCCGTGGCGCTGGCTATCGGCGGTGAGTCGCTGACCAGTGCGACTGCCATTGTCACCCCGGCGGCAGTCGAAAATTACTTCAACGTTTTCGTGGCCGCGTTCATCGAGGTGCCGCGCGGCTGTTGCGTGACCGTGGCGCTCAAAAATACAAGTTCGCAGGCAGTCAGCATTGCAAACTGCAATCTGATCGTTGAGCGGGTAGCATAAGAAAGGAGATAAAGTCATGCTGGATAAACTGAATCATCTGAAGGATGAGATGTGCGACGAGCTCATGGAGCTGACCGACAAAAATAACCGTTCCCCGGGTGATATTGAGATGATCGGCGAGATCGTGGATATCATTCTGGACATCCACCGCATCGAGGACTACTGCGAGGGCGGCGAGTACAGCCGTGCGGGCGAGTGGGAAGCTGACATGCGCGGGACCTTCGGCCATGATGCCGGAAGCGGTTACAACCGGGGCAACAGCTACGCCAACCGTGGCCGCCACTATGTGCGCGGGCATTACTCCCGCACGGATGGCCGTGAGCGCATGATCTCTGACATTGAGGAAATGATGCAGGACGCCACCGGCGCAGAGCGTGACGCCTACAAGCAGGCTGCTAACATCTTGCGCAACGCATAAGGGAGGAGGGCGGCAGGCATGGACATTGACGAGATCAACACCCATATTCACAAGCTGAAATGCGGGTCGACGGACTGGCAGAGCGTGGAGAAGCTTGCTGCCCTCTGCACTGTGCGGGACGAGCTGGAAGAAGCACACGCACCTGAAACGCAGATCCAGGCATTGCCGCCCACGGATTACCGGGCGGCGTATTCCACGGCAACGGAACCGCAAAGCGACTTTGTGGCGGCTGCCAGCTCTGTTCCTTTCGGCGGTCTGATGCAGGTGCTTGACGAGCACATGAAGGCAATAAAGCTGGTGTACCCGAAAGAGTATGAGCTAGTGATGCGGAAGATAAGCGACTTGTAAAAAGACATAGAATGTGCTATTTTTACAGAAGCTTCAGCGTTTTGGCACGGGATGCATAATCTAACAGAAAGCTAACAAATTGATAATTATTCACTTCAAAACGTTAAATAAATTTGATTTGTAATCAGTGGGTTGCAGGTTCAACTCCTGTCACCAGCTCCAAGAAAAACCGCTCGGGAACATTGATTTCCGGGCGGTTTTTCCATGGGGCGAGTTTGTTGGAGAGATTGGTGCAGAAATTGCGATAAAATCTGTTGCAGATGGTTGACAAACTGCTTTGCGCGTGGTAATATATACAGGCAGTCCGCGCGGCGGACACAAAAGAATATGGGCGTGTTCCCGAGTGGCCAATGGGGACAGACTGTAAATCTGCTGCTTTCAGCTTCGGTGGTTCGAATCCACCCGCGCCCACCAAAAAAGTTCAACGTATGAAAGTGCGTTGAACTTTTTGTTTTGCACAATTTTCCGGCGGACACAGCGGGTGGATGAGAACAGCTGCGGCGGTCAGCTGGGTCTGCAGGGCGGTGGTGGCGGACTTCTCCCGGTTGATGTCCGCGCCGTTCTCCTGCATGAGCCAGTTCAGCTGCTCGTCGGTGATGCCGGGGATCTTGTTCTTCACATCTTCGCGTTTCATGGTGGAAACTCCTTTCAGGTTGTGAGACCTCAGTTTTTTACACTGTTCGCTGTCAGTATTCGGTCTTGGGCGGGGTACGCGCCGCCCGCCGCATGGCACCGTTTGCAGGGCTCGAACCTGCCGCTTCCGGTTTTGGAGACCGGCGCTCTTCCAACATGAGCTAAAACGGCATGAAAAAAGCACGGTGCAAACTGCATCGTGCTTGATATCGACTAAAACAGGGGTGTTTTAGCCGGTGTTACTTTTTGGGGTGCGGGTGTGGCGTGTATTTATCGTCCTGCGCGGTCTGAATTGCAGATACGATCATGAAAAACAGCCGGGCACCGTTCAGCAGAACGATCTCCAGCAGCGCAAGGATCATCAAAACAACAAGAACCGTAGTAACCATAGTGTACCTCCTGAAAAATGGGTAAAAGAAAACCACCGTCCGGGTGGATGGTGGTTAGTAATCGCGGAAGGGGCAGGCTTCGCAGGTCTTCTTCCAGTTCTGCTTTACCTTGAACCGGGCAGGAATACAGCGGTCGATAACGCCTTGATTAGATTGACAATCGCCGGGTTCAATCCAATCATCTACCAGTGGACACTTGACACTGGCCGCTGTGCCGTTCTTGTCTGGTCTATACTCTACATTACCCAAGAATGCCATTTTTCTTCATCTCCTCAATCAAGGCAGTGGTGTTTTCATCAAATTCAGCACGGCTGTATGCGGTACGGATTTCGTGCTTTATTGTATTTACGTAGGCGGCACCTTCTGTACCATAATACCGTTCAAATTGACCGTTCCAAACTGAGACAGAAATCTTTGCATTTCGGATGTATTGCTTTGCCTGTTCTTCGCTGACGCGATGCTCCCGCTCTGCGTTGATGTGAGCATCATCGAAGGTCAAGGCGTCTACATTGATTTTGGTCGGTTCAAGATGGATAACGGCAGCTTTCGGCAGCTTTGCAGCAGTGCGAAGGTTCTCTATGATTATAGCATCTTTCTGCTGCTTTTCATAGTCCTTCGCCGCCCAATTCGCCCTGCTGGCTTCGCTCCTGCCAAACTTCGGCACGCTGATGCGGGCACTGTCCACTCTGCCACCCGTGGCCTGTGCAAACTCTGCAAGGCTCTGGCGGGCCGTTTTCAGGCGCACAGCGCTGTCAGTGGTGTCCAGCCCTGCGGCGTCCTCGGCCAGATACCGCTTTTTCCAGCGGCGGACGCTGCGCTCCCGGACACGCTGCATCTGGTTGATCTCGTACCGGGTATATTTCTTGCCGTTATACTCGATGTTCCGGGCGTTCAGCTCCCGCAGCTGTTCCTGTGTCCATTGGGGCGGGTCGCCCAGCTCCGGAAACACGGCGAAAAAGGTGTGACGGCAGTTCCAGCCGCACAGCCCGGCGCCCCAAAATCCGGATGCATGATCCTGCCGGAAATTTGTACAGATAATTCTGGAAAAATTCAAAAAAGGCGTTGACAAGGTACGACCTTGCTGGTATAATAATACACGTCGTCAGGAACACGACACCTCAACACCAGCTTATGGGGGATTAGCTCAGCTGGGAGAGCGCTTGCATGGCATGCAAGAGGTCAGCG
>OLPS01000440.1_pt1 | contig 53039 bp, 38 predicted proteins | sample 1673071 | NCBI WGS metagenome assembly OLPS01 (sample SAMEA3136752, study PRJEB25190) | human gut metagenome | reverse complement strand
TGGGCGATATGGAAAATGATACAAGAACGCACCATATTCATATTGTGAAATGGAACGGAACTGAGTGGAAAAATTATATTCATTTCAGAGATTATCTAAATGATAATGAGAATATGGCTTTGCAGTATCAGAAGGTAAAGGAAGAACTGGAAAGTAAGTATGCAGATAATAGAGTGGCATACACTCATGGAAAGCAAGACATGATAGACATTATTCTTGATAACCAGCTGAATGGATAAACTTTGTGTAAAAAAGATAGTTTGAGAAATTATTTAAAGAATATGTTATGATAATAATATAATTTTTGATTTTACTCATAATATTATTAAAATGTGTATACTGAGATTTCTAATATCACAGATGATGCATAAAGTTGATTTAATAAATCTGATGTAGTTGTTACGGCATAAGATTATAGTGTCCGATAGAGTATGAAAGGGGATGTATATGATTTATAAAGGTATTATATTTAAAGCAGATCCATTTTCATACAATTTGGAATTTGATGATAGAATTACTCTTGTTGGTGGAGATAGTGGTACAGGTAAGACATTTCTTTATGGATTGTTGAAAGATATAAGACTTACAGAGGAATACAATGCTATCAAATTATTTAATTACAAATCAGATGACTTTTTAGAAGCAATAAAACAGTGCCGCAATAATTTTATTGTGATAGATAATGCAGATTGTTTGATTAATGATGATGTTAGGAGATTCATTAATTTTGAATTATCAAATCAGTATATGCTTTTCTTACAAAATTGTGATGGACTCAATGTATCTGATAAGAGTTTTAAAGTGCTTAAGTTTGATAACTACAGAATAACACTGGCAGAGGAGCTGTGATTTTAGGTATTGCAATGGGAGGTATGTCAAGATGCGTGATTCAATAGAGAACATATCACAACTTCAGAAAAAGTTGAATGACCTGCAGCTGGAAAATCAGATATTGAAAAATATATTGGACAAAGCAGGATTGTCATACCATAAGGAATTATCAAAATTAAGACAAAGTGGTAGTAAAGAAGCTTTTGATCCAGAACAGGGTAAAAGAATCATTCATCCACAGGCAATAACAGAAAATATGGCAAATCAGTTTTTTAGTATGTTCTGGGGAAGACAGGATGTCTATGCAAAGCGTAGTGTTAATAAAGAAACAGGAAAGGCTGCATACTATCCACAGTGTAATAATTTCTGGACAAATGTGTGTCATAAGAAGATAAAGGATGGGATTAACTGTAAGGACTGCAAGAACCGTTCTTATAAAACAATAACGAAGAAAGATATATTAAATCATTTGCAGGGAAATGCATATAATGCATCGGACGTAATAGGCGTCTATCCTCTTCTTAGTAATGGGACATGCAGATTCATGGTATTTGACTTTGATAATCATGATAAGGGTGCAGAAGAGAAAGACTTTGCAAATTCTGATGATACATGGGTGGAAGAAGTTGAGTCAATGAGAGAAATTTGTGTATTAAACGGAATAGAGCCGTTAGTAGAACGCTCAAGATCGGGCAGAGGTGCACATGTATGGATATTCTTTGATAAGCCGATAGCTGCTTCATTTGTAAGAAAGTTTGGATTTGCTCTGCTGGACAAGGGTGCGGAACAGATTAATTTAAAATCTTTTAAATACTATGATAGAATGTTGCCTGCACAGGATTCATTACCGGAGGATAGTGCTGTTGGCAATCTGATTGCATTGCCATTGCAGGGAAAAGCTTTGCAAGATGGGAACAGTGCATTTATTGATGGTAATTGGAATGCATATCCTAATCAATGGGAAACTTTATTTAACAAACCAAGATTATCACAGGGATTTTTGGAAGAGAAAATAAAAGAATGGTCAAATACTATTGATAATATTGCAGCAAATGCTGCTGAAAGTGACAGGGAAAAACCATGGAACAGAATGCAGCATTTTAATAAAAATGATGTAGAAGGAAAATTACATATTGTCTTGTCGAATGGAATATATGTAGACAATACGAATTTAAAAGCTGCTATGCAGAATAGAATCCGGAGAATGGCAGCAATCAGTAATCCGGTTTTCTATAAGAATCAGGCAATAGGAACATCAAATTATGATACAGCAAGATGGATTTATCTTGGGAAAGATCATCTGAGCGGATATATACAGATACCACGGGGACTGCAGGACGAACTTTGGGAAAACATAAAACAGGCAGATATTGATTACGAAATGGAAGATGAGCGCCAGCAGGGCAGAAAAATTAATGTGGATTTTAAAGGTGAATTGCGTCCCGAACAGGATAAGGCATTAAAAGAACTGATCAGGTATGATAATGGAATACTTCATGCAGCAACAGCATTTGGTAAAACAGTGGTCAGTAGTGCAATAATTGCACAAAAGAAAATAAATACATTGATTATTCTTGAATCTTCTGCACTTATAGAGCAGTGGAAAGAGGCATTGGAAAAATTCTTAAATATCAATGAAGGACTTCCAACTTATGAGACTAAGACAGGAAGAGTAAGGAAAAGAAAAAGCCTGATTGGAACATTACAGGGAGCACATGATTCAATGACAGGAATCATAGACATTGCAATGGCAGGTTCATTGTGTAAAAAGGGTAAGTATCATAAGATGATGAATGAATATGGACTCGTGTTGATTGATGAGTGTCATCATTCTGCTTCAGAAACAATAGCCAATGTTTTAAAAGAAGTGAAAGCAAAGTATGTATATGGTGTGACAGCAACTCCCAAAAGAGGAGATGGACTGGAAAAAATCAACTATATGCTTATCGGACCAATAAGATATAGCTATACGGCCAAGGAAAAAGCAAAGGAGCAGGGAATACAGCATCTTGTGTACCCACGTTTTACCCGGACTGTACCGCCGAGAGGTGTAATTACCGATAAGATGCATCCAAATGAAGCATATGAGATTATTCATAATAATGATGTCAGGGATGAACAGATTATTGAGGATGTGAAGAATTGCGTAGCAGCAGGCCGGACACCGGTTGTTTTGTCACGATACAAGGATCATTCTGAAAAATTCTATGAACGGTTAAAAAGCTATGCAGATCATGTATTTCTTATGACAGGTAACAACTCTAAGAAAGAACACAGGAAGATTCTTGAGCAGATGCATCAGGTTGATAAGAATGAATCACTTATACTGATAGCTACAGGTTCTCTTGTAGGAGAAGGCTTTGATTTTCCAAGACTGGATACACTTTTTATGGCAACACCTGTATCATTTCGCGGTGTAGTGGAACAGTATGCAGGAAGACTGAATCGTGATTATGCAGGTAAAGAAAATGTGATAATATATGATTATGTGGATAATCATATTCCAATGTTTAATAATATGTATATGAAGCGGCTGAAAGCATATAAACAGATCGGATATGAGTTTGGCGATGGTTTGCAAACTGTTAAACAGACGGTTAATGCAATATATGATGGAAATAATTATAGTGAAAATTATCATAAAGATTTGCTTGATTCTAATAAGAATATAATTATTTCCAGCCCCGTAATCAGCGGATCAAAAGTTTATGAGTTAATCAATATGCTAAAGGAAAAACAGATGTCAGGAGTTCAGGTCACAATAGTCACGTGGACTCCAGATTCCTATGGATTTGGTGATGCTGCATACTGGATGCAGTTACATGAAGATATGCGTAGAGCTGGGTTTTATATTAGAACAGTAGAAGAATATTGTGATCGATTTGCTGTTATTGATCAGGAAGTAGTCTGGTATGGAAATATTAATCTGCTAGCGAAAGATAAGGTTGATGATAGTATTATGAGAGTAAGGAGTAAAGGGATAGCAGGTGAATTGATGGAGATTACATTTAGAAATAATGATGGCAAGGCCCCAGAAGATTATGAGAATTAATAAAAGGAAGTGAATTTATGGACATAAAGCAGCTAATCGGCGAAGCTACAGATTACGATAAAAAGGTTGCACTTGAGATAAAGAAACCTAAAAGCTGGTGCAAGAGCGTCAGTGCATTTGCAAATTGCTATGGTGGTAAGCTGGTATTTGGTGTGGCAAACGATGATGCGTTGGTTGGTCTTTCGGATGCTGAAGGAGATGCAGAAAAAATTAGTGAGATAATTAAAACACACCTTAATCCGATACCAGAGTTTAAGCTTTCATTTGAAAAAGATAAAGACAAGACGTTTGTTATTGTAGAAGTTATGAAAGGACAGCAGACACCATACTATTATGAAGGTGATGGACAACTCATTGCATTTATGCGTATAGGAAATGAAAGCGTTCCAGCAACTCCTTCTCAACTAAGAGAACTGGTTCTTTGTGGGAGCGGTGAAAGTTATGATAGCTTGAAATCAAGATATGATTTTGACAATATGTCATTTACAAAATTGAAATCAGTATATAAGCAAAGAACAGGAAGTGCATTTGAAGATACAGATTATGAATCTTTTGGTTTGATTGATGAAAAAGGAAATCTGACGAATGCAGGAGCACTTCTGGCAGATGAATCTCCGGTTCGTCATTCCAGATTATTTTGTACAAGATGGAATGGACTTACGAAGGCATCTGGAATTGTAGATGCACTTGATGATAAGGAATATAGGGGAAGTCTTGTCACACTATTACAGGCAGGAACAGATTTTGTCAGAAATAATTCCAAGAAAGCATGGCGTAAGGTTGGTGACGGCAGAATTGAAATGCCTGATTATCCAGATCGTGCAGTACTGGAAGGTGTAGTAAATGCATTGATTCATAGAAATTATATGGAGATAGGCAGTGAAGTCCATATAGATATGTTTGATGACAGAATCGAGATATATTCACCCGGTGGAATGGTAAGCGGAATATCTCTAGAAGGAAAAGATTTATTAAAAATTCCATCAAAGCGAAGAAATCCGATATTAGCTGATATATTCAGTCGTTTGAAATACATGGAGCGTAGAGGCAGTGGGTTTAAGAAAATATTGGCAGACTACGAGGGACAAGTTGAATTTAATGAGTCTAAGATGCCAGTCTTTGATGCAGATAATGATGATTTTACATTGACTTTGTATAATCTGAATTATGGCACTAATTATGCAACACAGGTGAAGCAAAATGGTACTCAAGGTGATACCCAAGATGATACTCGAGATGATACTCAAGGTGATACCCAAGATGATACTCAAGAAAAAATAATAAAAATGATAGAGGAAAATCCACGAGTATCAACATCTGATATGGCAAAAAGATTGGGAATTGGCATTGCAACAGTAAAGCGTAAAATTAAGAAAATGCCGAATATATCATATGTGGGAAGTGGTTACAGTGGTCACTGGGAAATCAAATAGGTTTTTGAAAATAATGAATCCGCTTATTATTTCTATAAGGCAATAGGCTTTGAAGATGTACCTCAGGATGAAATAGAAGAGTATAATGTAATGGGGGAAGAATGGGATTGCCTCGAATTGGAAATAAAACTATAAGGTTAATATACCCCAGGGGATATGAGATAATATTTCCTGAGGGTATACTTATAAACGACTAATTATTTATACCATTTCATCAATATTGCTTCATAGCAAATATCCAGCACATTATTATTTTGATCCATACTGAAGGATAAATTGAAAAAGACTTCCGGGTAGCTTTCATCAATATAGCAATAGCACAAATTATACTGGCTTTCCAGACCATCATGATTATAGGCCTTATTTTTATACACTACCTCTTTTTGAGGCTCTCCATAAGCAGCAATCACTTGTTCCCTGGAATCGCCTAATTTTATACCACGCGAAGTTTCTGTGTCTGATGACATTTGATCGGGGTATTCAGTATATGCCGTACAATTTGTAGTCATAATAGAAATACGTTCTACATCTTCATAGCCGTTTCCGGCTTCATATAAGTCTACGTAATTGCTATATCCAAATCCATTAACATTAAAATCCTCATAAGAGAGAGGCAAAATGGTGCTATTCTCCGTGCTTCCTGATACTTCCACCGGTGCCGGAGTTTCTGTGGAATCTTCCGTTATCACTTCTGTGGTTTCAGTGCGTTCGGTTTCTGCGTTCGTTTCACTCTGCCCGGCATCCGGTTCTGTGGCAGTAGATGCGTTTTCTGACTCTGCGGCGATGGCCGTTGTTTCTGCTTCTGTAATATTGGTGGTGAATTCAGATTCACCGGAATTGTTTGATCCGCAGGCCAATAGGCTCAAAGAAATTGTTGCTGTCATTAATACGGGAAGAATTGTTTTTCTCATTTGTGTTATCCTCATTTTTTACATTGGTATAATCATAATATATCATGATTCGCACCTCCGGTGCTTAACGTTGCTTCGCAACTATTATGATCAGATTGTAGCAGAAAATGGAGATATGGCAACTGGATTTTTCTAAGATATTTCCCATGCATGAAGTATCAAGAGTTGTAATCAGTACATTCTTAGGATTTAGATGAAAAATAGGATTCACTATGATATGATTAGTTAAGAATTATATTTAATACGAAAGAGGAATGACACATTATTATGGAATTTTTCAGTTTGTTTTCAACAGTATTTTTTAATATAGCAATTACCTTTGGCCTGTTATTACTTATATACTTGTTTTTCTTTTCCGGCATTAGAGCACGTAAGGACCTGAAACCGGTTAAGTACATTTCCTACAAAAAGGATCATTTTCAGGAGAATTTTGAATTTACCTGTGAGTTTTGCGGATCCAAGGTATCTTCTGCGGATGAAAAATGTCCAACCTGTGGCGGTAATTTTGGAAAGAACAAGGAGTATCAGTTAAAGAAACGGGCCATGCATCAAAGGTATTTAGAGTATATGAAATCCCAGGAAGAAGCCATTACACAGGAAACGGAATATATAAGTACTACAATGCAGGCAATTCAAAAATATAAGCTGATACGTCATAAATACTACAATTTTGAAATCGGCGAGCCTCCGGTTTATAAACCTGCAAGTGATTATGAATTTACCTGTGAATACTGTGATAATAAGATAAGGGGAAAAAGCACAGACGAAAAGGGGTGTAGTAATTGTGGGGCTTCTTATAAAGAAAACCTGGAATTATTGGTACGCGAAGAGGAAGACCGTCTGGAAAAACGCCATTATGACGAATATATGAAACTGAAGGATCTGGAGTGGGAGCAGAATATCAGGAATGAGCGAAGAGATGCAAACATTGATGAAAAGTATGGGACACCTATCCGATTTATGGAGAAAAATGCAAAGGTTATTGCGCTGGTCATTTTGCTTGGGCTTATGATGATTTCCGTGGGAATAACAGTTTTGATTTTAAAGTTTAGGTAAAACAGGATGAGTATATTTGATGTGAAGGGAGATCACATGGACATTCTATTTAAAAACGATGATTTTGTATTTTCCATGGGGAAAGAGACCCTGCCACCAGATCTGCTTATATTATAATGTTCATTTACTGGACGATAGTATTCCTATGGATGGGGTGTTTCATGGATATGATGAATTGGATCATGAGAGAATCAATCTGGATTTCTGCTGGATTCCGCTGGAGGAACTAAGGAAGGACACGAAGGTATATCCATTGGAACTAATACCTTACATACTTGAGCAGAGAAAAGAAACGGTACATTTTGTTTCAAGGCAGATTTAATTGAGAGGGCAAGGAAAGAAAATGCTGGAAGTAAAATTTTATGACTCAGTGGATGATTCCCTGTTGAAGTTTGCGGTGATCGTCTCACAGAGCAATGGCAAATGGGTATTTTGCAAGCATAAAGAAAGAGACACCTATGAAGTTCCGGGTGGACATAGAGAAGCCGGTGAAAGCATTCTTGAAACGGCGAAAAGAGAATTGCAGGAAGAAACCGGTGCAATCAGGTTCGATATGAAGCCCCTGTGTGTATACTCTGTAACCGGGAAGACCAGAGTAAATGATACGGGAGAAGAATCCTTTGGGCTGCTTTGCTATGCGGAGATAACAGAATTTGCGACAGAACTGCATAGCGAGATGGAGAAGATAGTACTCTTGGGCGAACTGTCGGAGGAGTGGACGTATCCGTTGATACAGCCGAAATTGATAGAGAAGTATTTGCAGATGAAAAATACTATTGATTTTCGCCTGCGTGCTTGACAGAATGTAGGTGTAATGAAAGTTTACCGCTGACCGATATGCGGGATATAAATGGTTGGGTCGAAAGTGTAGTCCTTCGCCGTGAGGCGGGGGACTTTTTATATTGAAGTATATAAAGAAATTCCTGTTAAAGTTATACCTTGAATTAAGATAATCAAGTGAATTATAATGATTTTAGTTAAAAAATAAATTTTGCTACATTTAGGAGGTCCCCATGCTATTTATAGAATACCCCAAATGTTCCACCTGTCAAAAGGCAAAAAAGTGGCTGGAGGAACATAATATCACCTATACAGATCGTCACATTGTAGAGGACAACCCCACCTACGAAGAATTAAAAGAATGGCAGAGCAGAAGTGGGCTGCCGTTAAAGAAATTCTTCAATACCAGTGGGTTGTTATATAAGACCATGCAGTTGAAGGACAAGCTTCCGAACATGACGGAAGAGGAACAACTTCGGCTGCTGGCCACGGACGGAATGCTGGTAAAGCGGCCGTTTGTCGTGGACGGGGATCTGGTGTTGACCGGATTCCGGGAAGCAGAATGGAAGGAAAAATTAATTTAGTACAGGGAGGACGAATATGAGCAGAGTAAATTTTGGAGCAAAGCCGGTAATGTATCCCATGCCGGTGCTGATCATTGCAACTTATGACGAAAATGGAGTACCCGATGCCATGAACGCAGCATGGGGAATCATTACGGACATGAATGAGATCTCCATCAGTATGTCAGAGCATAAGACCACGGAGAATCTGGCAAAGACCGGAGCATTTACCGTAAGTATCGGAACCGAAGATACCGTGGTAGCCTGCGACTATGTGGGCGTGGAATCTGCGAAGAAAGTACCTGATAAATTCTCAAAGTCCGGTTTCCATGCATCCAAGAGTGATTTTGTCAATGCACCGTTGATCGATGAACTTCCCATGGCGCTGGAATGTAAGGTGAAAAGTTTTGAAGACGGCATTCTGGTGGGCGATATCGTCAACGTCAATGCGGACGAAAGCATCCTGACGGATGGCAAGATCGATCCGAAGAAATTGAAGCCAATCAGCTATGATCCTGTGAATAATACTTATCTTGCAATGGGAGATAAAGTAGGAAATGCTTTTAAAGACGGTTTGAAATTGAAATAGTAAGATCAAAGAACGCAGGAGGTTTAACCCTCCTGCGTCCCCATCTCATCGGTGGTAGAGCGGATATGTTCTACTGCCGTTTTTACTTGTTCTGCGCAATCCAGGTTGTTCTGGCTTATGGTGTGTACCTGCTCGGCATTGGCGGTAACTTCTTCTGTTACAGCGGAGAGCTGAGAGATATTTTCCATGATCTTGTTGTTGGAGTCTGACAGCCCCAGAATGTGGTGATTTACTTCCTCCACCTGAGAAGCCAGTGCTTCCATATTTTTATTCAGCTGCTCGAAGGTCTCGGAAGCGGCAAGAATCTTCTCGCTCTGCCGGTCGGTGGCCTCGATGGAGCCGCTGATCGTGTTGACTACCGTGTTGGCATTGGCATTCAGCTCATTGGTGATCTTCGTAATCTCTTCGGTAAAGCTCTTGGTCTGTTCTGCCAACTGCCGGATTTGCTGGGCAACAACGGCGAAACCGCGTCCGGCCTCCCCGGCACGGGCACTTTCAATGGAAGCGTTCAGGGCTAAAAGATTTGTCTGACCGGAGATTGCCATGATGCTTCCGGCGATCTCTTCCACTTCTTTCGTCTTTTCCTGTAACTTTTCCATGGCATCCGTGACGGAATGGTTGGTATCTTTGATCATAGCGGACTGTTGTTTTAAGTCTTCCATGGTAGCCATGTTTTTACGGATACTTTCGTTGGAATCCTCGGCAATCTGAACCATCTGTTCGGAAATGTGACCGGTCTGCTCGATAGCACGCTGAATCGTGCCGGTCATCTGGCTTTGTTCTTCAATACTGGTGGCGGTCATATTGGTGGCATCGGAGATTTCCTGCATGCTGTTGGCAACGGATTCCGTCGTCTGTACCAGCTGGTTCATAAGATCTGTGGTTTTGGTGGTCTCCTGATGTACGGTCTGGGATACGTCCAGAACATTATCCAGTACTTCTTTTACATGGTTATGTTCTTCCCGGGAAGAACCGATGGCGTCATTATTAAAAAGTATTGTGATCTTACCGGTCTCCAGAATAATAATTCCGATCAGGAATACCAGCAGGGTAGAGCAGACGGCATTCACATCCTGACCGTAGATTCCCTTCGCAGCCTGAACGATCATGACGATCAGGTAGAGCACGAATAATCCCAAAGCGGTTTTCTTCAGAGATTTTTTCTCATAATAAGGAATCTGTAATATGAAAATGGCGATCAGCGCATAGTGAATGAAACTTGCATCTGTCTGCAGACCGACCAGCAGATACTCAATGCCGATCTCGATGGTAGCGAAGACTTTTAATAGTCGTGTCGCCTTATTTCGAAGGTGTGTCACGACATTTACCACACAGAAAACGGCGATCAGAATGGTATTTGCGTATGTAACAATGGGCGAAATGTTGTGATTTATCAGTTTTAACCACAGATAAGACAGAAAAACAATCGCCAAAAGCGAAGAAGCGATAATATAGAACCGGTTCATTCTGATATTGCGTTCCGAAGTATCCGTATAACGATATTTATTATTTTCTTTCATATTTATAAGTTCCCTCCCTTTTCTATTGATACTATTTTAATTGTAACTGCTTTCATCAATTTTTTCTACATTTTTGTTCCATTTTTTAAAAAAATATGGAAATAAAAAAAACAAATTGATACTGATTTTCAATACCAAATGCGCTATAATACTTCTGTTACAACACAGAACATTAAAATGTTGAGATACGAAAGGATACAGAAGTGTTATGACACTGAAAGAATTGGAAATCGGTAAAAGCGCCGTGATCGAAACCGTCGGTGGTTCCGGAGAACTCAGACAGCATTTCCTGGATATGGGTATGATCCCGGGAGCGGAGGTGACGGTGGTAAAGCTGGCTCCGATGGGTGACCCCATGGAATTGCAGGTGCACGGCTATGAACTAACGTTGCGTTTGGCGGAAGCGGATCAGATCGAGATCGCACCTATATCGAAGAGAACAAGAGAACATAAAGGGCTGGACCGGGTGACGGATGCGGAGCACCCGGGATTAGGTGAGGATGGAAAATACCATTCGAAAAAAGATGAGAATCCTTTGCCGGAGGGAACGACATTAACGTTCGCCCTGGCGGGAAATCAGAACTGCGGCAAGACTACACTGTTCAATCAGCTCACCGGTTCGAATCAGCATGTGGGAAATTTCCCCGGAGTTACCGTAGACCGTAAGGACGGTTCCATCAAAGGGTATCCGGATACTTTGGTGACAGACCTGCCCGGTATTTATTCCATGTCCCCTTACAGCAGTGAAGAGATCGTATCCCGTAATTTTATCCTGTATGAGAAACCCAGAGCTATCATTAATATCGTGGATGCGACGAATATCGAGCGTAATCTGTATCTGACCATGCAGTTGTTGGAAATGAACATTCCCATGGTCGTAGCCCTGAACATGATGGATGAAGTCACCGGCAATCACGGTTCCATCGATGTGAATGCCATGGAGGCATTCCTGGGAGTACCCGTAATCCCCATTTCTGCTGCGAAAAACGAAGGTGTGGACGAACTGATCCGCCATGCAGTCCATGTCGCAAAATATCAGGAACGGCCGCTGCGGCAGGATTTCTGCGATAAAAACGATCATGATGGTTCCGTACACCGCTGCATCCATGCGGTGGGGCATCTGATCGAGGATCATGCGGAGACTGCAAAGCTGCCCCTGCGTTTCGCAGCCAACAAAGCCATTGAAGGAGATCATCTGATTCTGGAGAAGCTGCAGCTGGATGAAAATGAAAAAGAAATGCTGGAGCATATTGTCTGCCAGATGGAGACAGAGCGTGGTGTGGACCGGAGTGCGGCTATCGCGGACATGCGGTTTGATTTTATCGAGAGATTATGTGAACAGACGGTAGTAAAGCCGAAGGAAAGCAAAGAACGGATCCGCAGTGAGAAGATCGATCGGATCCTTACCGGAAAATATACGGCAATCCCTTGTTTTATTGTGATCATGATATTGGTGTTTTATTTGACATTTAATGTGATCGGAGCCTGGCTGCAAGGGCTTTTGGAACTGGGAATCGGCAGACTGACAGAACTTGCGGATGCAGCCATGACAGCGGCCCATGTCAACAGTGCAGTACAAAGTCTTGTGATCGACGGTATTTTTACCGGGGTGGGCAGCGTATTGAGTTTCCTGCCTATTGTGGTGACCTTGTTTTTCTTCCTTTCACTTATGGAAGACAGCGGTTATATCGCCCGTGTGGCATTCGTGATGGATAAGTTGCTTCGAAAGATCGGTCTGTCCGGACGAAGCATCGTACCCATGCTGATTGGTTTCGGCTGTACGGTTCCGGCAGTCATGGCGACGCGGACGCTGACCAGTGAGAGAGATCGTAAAATGACGATTTTGCTCACTCCGTTTATGAGCTGTTCTGCAAAATTACCGATTTATTCGTTCTTTGTGAGCGTATTTTTCCCGGGAAAGGGTGGACTGATCATGTCGGCATTGTATCTGTTTGGTATCCTTATGGGAATTCTGGTAGCATTTTTATATCGGGGCACGTTGTTCCAGGGAGAACCGGTGCCTTTTGTAATGGAACTGCCGAACTACCGTCTGCCCGGAGCGAAAAATGTAGGACAGTTGTTGTGGGAAAAGGCGAAAGATTTTTTACAGAAGGCATTTACTGTGATCTTCATTGCAACGATTGTAGTATGGTTTTTACAGAGTTTTGATCTGAAACTGAATCTGGTAGAGAATTCAGCCAACAGTATGCTGGCAATGCTATCAGGTCTGTTGGTTCCGGTGTTCCGGCCGCTGGGATTGGGAGACTGGCGGATCTGTACGTCTCTGATCAGCGGATTTATGGCAAAAGAAAGTGTGGTAGCAACCCTGGAAGTATTGTTCGGCAGCAGCATTGCCACGGTACTTACCCCGTTGGCAGCCGCCACATTACTGGTATTCAGCCTGCTGTATACTCCCTGCGTGGCAGCCATCGCTTCTGTCCGCAGAGAACTGGGTGGAAAATGGGCCATTGCCGTGGTACTCTGGCAGTGTTTTGTGGCATGGGTGGCAGCCTTTTTGGTACATGGAATCGGAATGCTTCTGGGATGAAGATTCCTCGATAAGCGAATATTGGAGAGAAGTGTGGGAGTGCGCAGCACGAAACAATTCGTAGGAATTAAAGGTGGGGCTTTTGCCCCCGACATTCATATATAATAGAAAACCTGCAGGGGATTATTCCTCCTGCAGGTATTTTATTACACATTTCAGTTCCGGTGAGATCCATTTGTTCCTATGATATAAAAGCTGCCGCCAGATATCCGGCTGAATCTCCGTCATGGGGAGGCTGACGAGATTTCCTTTTGCCAGATCGTCCGCTACAACGAACTCCGGCAGATAGGAGATACCGAGACCCTGACACAGAAGATTGCGGATCAGCTGGGTATCGCCCACCTCCATGATGGGCATTGTCTCCTTACCGTTTTGGGAGAGCAGATCATCCAGAGCAGCCCGGTAACTCATGTTTTTCTCCGTCAGGATCAGCGGATATTCCAAAATCTGTTCCAGGGTGATCTGAGTCTGTCCGGCTAAGGGGTGACCGGCACCGGTGACAAAATGAATATCCACTGGAGCTTCGAAAGCGGTCACATAATTGTGATTAAAAATACGGCGGTCCAGCGTGTATACAATGTCCACTTGATTCTGCCCCAGCATCTGGAACATTTCGTCAGTACTGGTAGCAATGATCTTCAGGCGGATGCCCGGATATTTTTCATGAAAATCCTTGAAGCGGCTGTGAAATTCCCAGCTGGCCAGAGATTCTGCAATGGCAATGCGCACCAGTCCTTCGGGAGCGGTATTACCGCAGATGTGGGTGGCTTCCGCAGCGAGACGCAGGATCTGCTGGGCCAGGGGTAACAGCTTCTCCCCTTCGTTAGTCAGGGTTACGGTATGCCCGATCCGCTCAAACAGAGGGATGGACAGCTCCTTTTCCAATTGTTTGATCTGAAAGGATACGGTGGACTGGGTGTAGCCCAGGCGCTGTGCCGCCAGCGTAAAGCTCTTCAGTTCGTTCACCATAACAAAGGTTTCCAGATTTTTGACATCCATAAAATAATTGCACCTTCTCGATTGAATTATTCGATCAATATGATAAAAATAATTCGTTTTTCAAATATTTATGAAAATTATATAATGAGAAAATAAGGCTGTCAATGTGAAAAGATGGCGAAAATATGGGAAAACAGCAAAAATATATGTCGTATCCCATGTTTAGAATAAGTAGTTTTGGGAAGGATCATGGGTATGGAAAACAGAGAAAGACTGGGGAGTCGTTTGGGATTTATCATGCTGTCGGCGGGGTGCGCCATCGGCTGCGGAAATGTGTGGAAATTCCCGTGGATGTGCGGGCAGAACGGTGGCGGAAGCTTCATGCTGATCTACGTGATCTGCCTGATCGTGCTGGGCCTGCCCACCATGATCATGGAATTCTCCGTGGGGCGTGCGGCGCAGACGAGTCCACTTTATATGTATCGGAAATTATCTGGCGGCAGGGGCAAATGGAATCTGTGGGGCATCGTCTGTCTCATTGGAAACATTGCGCTGATCGCTTTCTATGCGGTGGTGTCCGGATGGATCCTTTATTATTTTGTAAAATTTCTGACAGGGCAGAATCAGGATTTCGGTTTTGAAAAAATGATCACGACGCCCTCGGTGAATGTGATATATCTGTTGTTCACCTTACTGATCGCTTTTGTCATTTTAAGCTTCCATCTGCAGGGTGGGCTGGAACGTATTACCAAATATATGATGTCAGCCTTGATCGTGCTGATGTTGGTGCTGGCGGTGCACAGCTTTACACTTCCGGGAGCAGGAGAGGGATTGAGCTTCTATCTGATCCCTCATTTTTCCAAAATCACCGGTTCTGTGGTGGTGGGCGCCATGAATCAGGCATTTTTCACCTTGTCCGTGGGAATGGGCGGTATGGCGATCTTCGGAAGTTATATCGGCAAGGACCGTTCTCTCATGGGGGAGTCTATCCATATTATTATCCTGGATACACTGGTGGCAGTGATCGCCGGTATCATTATATTTCCGGCATGCTTTACTTATGATGTGGAAGTGACGGCGGGTCCCAGCCTTCTGTTCGATACTATGGCGACAGTATTTAACAACATGGCAGGCGGCAGATGGTGGGGAACCTTATTTTTCCTGTTCATGGTGTTCGCAGCCATGTCCACAGTGCTGGGCGTGTGTGAAAATATTCTGGCCATGGTCCGGGAACTGACCGGATGGTCGAGACCGGTAGGATGTATCGTCTGCGGTGTGGGAACGTTTCTGTTGGCATTGACAACGGCGTTGGGCTTCAGCGTGATCCATTTTCAGCCCTTTGCGGCGGGAACGACCTGGCTGGACTTCTGGGATTTCCTGGTGTCCAACAATATCATGCCCATAGGTTCGATCCTGCTGGCAGTATTTTGCTGTTATAAGGTCGGCTGGGGCTGGGACAAATTCCTGGAGGAAGCCAACGCGGGAAAAGGATTGAAAGTGCAGCATTGGATGAAGCCGGTGTTCAAGTATTTTGTTCCGGCGGCGGTGTTGTTCATTTATGTGTACGGAATTGTGAATTTTGCGTGGAAATAAAGTAAATAGAAATAGGCGGGCGGCGGAGTGAAAAGCTCCGCCGTTTTTCGTTGCATTGAAATGAAAAAATGGGTAGTATAAAGAATAGAAGAGCAGAGAAATCAGGAGGCATCTATGACAGAGCAGGAGATCCGGACGATATTGAACAGACAAAGAGAATATTTTGCTACAGGAGCTACGCTTTCCCGGGAATTCCGGGCAAAACAGCTGGGAAAGTTAAAGGCATCCCTGCAGTGCCATGAAACAGAATTGAACGATGCACTGCGACAGGATCTGGGGAAAAGCCGGATGGAGAGCTATATGTGCGAGATCGGACTGACGCTCTCGGAGCTGACCTGGATGCAGAAGCACCTGCGGGGACTGATGCGGGAAAAGAGAGTGCCGACACCGTTATCACAGTTTGCGGCGAGGAGCTTCCGTTCTCCGTCACCCTATGGCACCGTGCTGATCATGAGCCCCTGGAATTACCCGGTGTTACTGACGCTGGATCCGCTGATCGATGCCATAGCTGCCGGAAATACGGCGGTGGTGAAGCCCAGTGCATATGCTCCGGCGACGGCAGCTGTGCTGAAAAATATTCTGGAAGAATGTTTTCCGATAGAATACGTGGCTGTGATCACCGGCGGCAGAACGGAGAATCAGGCATTATTGCAGCAGCGGTTTGATATGATATTTTTCACCGGAGGCAAGACCGTGGGACGGGAGGTGCTTAGAAGCGCTGCGGAATATTTGACCCCGGTGACGTTGGAGCTGGGCGGGAAAAGTCCCTGTATCGTGGATGCTACGGCGAAGATCCCGCTGGCGGCCCGGCGGATCGTGTTCGGAAAATATCTGAATTGCGGGCAGACCTGTGTGGCACCGGATTATATTTTGTGCGATGGCCAGATCCGGGATCAGCTGGTGGAAGCCATTCAGGCTGAAATCATCCGACAATTTGGTGCGGATCCCCTGCAAAATCCGGATTATGGAAAAATCATCAACGAAAAGCATTTTCACAGACTGCTGGGGTTGATGGATGCGGAAAAGACTGTCTGCGGCGGGCAGTATGACGAAAAGACTTTGCGGATTGCTCCCACAGTGATGACGGATGTGACCTGGGAAGATGCCGTGATGGGAGAAGAAATCTTCGGACCGATCCTGCCGGTGCTGACGTATAATGCACATGATGCAGAGAAAAGCATTGCACAAAATGATTTTTGCAGGGATGCTTCCGGGACGCATGCAGCCACGGGAGACTTTGTGGATTGGGCAATCCGCTGCGTGGAGGAACATCCCCATCCTCTGGCTCTGTATTTTTTCAGCGAAGACAAAAAGGCCCAGAGGCGGATCCTGAACTATTGCCATTTTGGCGGAGGCTGCATCAACGACACCATCATTCATCTCGCCACCAGTGCCATGCCCTTCGGCGGCGTAGGTGAGAGCGGCATGGGTGGGTATCACGGCCGCACCGGATTCGAGACCTTCAGCCATTATCGGAGTATCGTGGACAAAAAGACATGGATGGATCTGCCGATACGGTATCAGAGGTATGATGAGAAAAAAGAGAAGCTGTTGCGGAGGTTTTTAAAGTAACGTCCTGAAAAGTGTAGCCCAGAACTCAATTGAAAAAGTAACTTCCAGTTACTAAGGTTTTTATATTTTATAAAACAGAAATAAGTCATACAAACATGAAGATGGAAGATAGTCTTGTAAATAGATGATCTTCCTTCTCTTTTTTGTGTAATAATGGTAATCACTTCAGTAGTGTCAGGAGATGGCAGCAAGACTATGGATTCGGTAGAAGGCACCAGGGATTCCACAAAGGTGCTGCTTACAGTATTCTTTAGAAACTGTTCCCTTATGCTGGCATATCTTAGGGAAGCGAATACAGCCAAGTCGGTAACAGAAGCGGTGAACCATCTTTATGAGATACTTGGGCGGGAACAATTCTGTGAGATGTTCCAGGTCATCTTAGCAGATCGCGGAAGCGAATTTACGGATCCGTTGGCAATAGAGTTTGATGAGGATGGAAGACGCAGAACCTATGTGTTTTACTGTGATCCGCAACGTCCTGATCAAAAAGGAAGTATTGAAGTAACTCATGAATTCATCAGAAGGATTGTTCCTAAGAAAACATCATTTGCTTTTCTTACACAGGATAAAGTCAACCTGATGATGAGTCACATTAACTCCTATACAAGAAAGAAGCTGAATAATCGATCCGCACATCAACTATTCAGCTTCTTTTATGGCGCGGATACAGCCTCTAAGCTTAACCTGGAAGCTGTTCCTGCTAATGAAATCATACTAAAACCTGAACTGCTGAAGTAAAACTGCCAATGTCATCTCCTGATCATATCACCCATATCCCAGAGGTGGAAGTTTCCCTTGCAAACATGCAAACGAAGCGACGACTTCTTATTTGCATACAGTAAAATATGACTTCAAGAGTATAGTAACATGCTAAAAAGCCCTATTTCAAGCGGTTTGTAATACTAAAGTCCACTCCTGCAATACTAATTTCCAGTTGGCACTGTTTTCGCAAGACTTATTTCTGCTTTAAAGGTGCTGATTCCGAAGTTAATCTTGCAAAAATAATTCAAACAGAAGTTACTTTTGCAAAACGGAAGTTAAATTTGCTATTTACCAGTGTAGCCCAGAGTGGAAATTACGTCCTGAAAAATGTAATAAATTACAGAAATAAGTCCTTAAAAGTGTATTCTATATACAGTTTTAAGGACTTATTTCTGTTGACAAGGCAATTTTACTGAGATAGAGTAGAAGTAGATAACTATTGTGAATAGTACAAGGGAGGCAGACATGCGACGGTTTGCATTAGAACGATTAAAAGAATGGAAAGAGAAAAAGAACCGGAAGCCGTTGATCATCCGCGGAGCCAGGCAGGTAGGAAAGACTTGGCTTATGAAGGAATTCGGAGCAAGCTGTTTTGAGAAAACAGCGTATGTCAATTTTGACAGTAATCCCCGTATGCAACAGGTGTTTGATGGAGAGATCAATGTAGAAAGAATTCTTCTGGCGATCAGCGTGGAGACAGGTGTTTCGGTCAAAAGTGAAGATACCTTACTTATTTTTGATGAAATCCAGGAAGTACCGAAGGCACTATCCTCTTTAAAGTATTTTTGCGAAAATGCTCCGGAATATGCCATTGTAGCTGCCGGTTCCCTGCTGGGTGTGGCGATGCACAAGGGCACCTCTTTCCCGGTAGGCAAGGTAGACTTCATGGATCTGTATCCACTTAATTTTCAGGAATTTTTGTGCGCATTGGGTGAAGAACGATTTGCAGAGCTTCTGCAGTCTGGGGATACCCAGATGATCAATACCTTCGCTTCCAAATACAAGGATCGTCTGCGAGAGTACTATTATGTCGGTGGTATGCCGGAAGTGGTCCAGTCCTATGTGAATGATAAAGACTTCGGGCGGGTCAGAGAGATTCAGAAGGATCTGCTGAATTATTACCGCCAGGATTTTTCCAAGCATGCGGAGAATTCTCTGGTTCCCCGATTGAACCTGGTGTGGGATTCCATTCCGATGCAGCTGGCAAAAGAAAATAAAAAATATATCTACGGGCAGGTGAGAGAGGGCGCCAGGGCAAAAGATTTTGAACTGGCAATCCAGTGGCTTTTGGATTGTGGACTGATCCATAAAGTAAACCGTGTGAGCAAACCGGCGTTACCATTAAAAGCTTATCTGAATCTGGATGCATTTAAAATATACCTGCTGGATATCGGATTACTGATTGCCATGACGGATCTGGATGCCAGGGTGATTATAGACGGAAACCGGATATTTACAGAATTTAAGGGAGCATTGACAGAACAGTATGTGCTCCAGCAGTTGATCTCTGAAGTGGGAGTGATCCCCTATTATTACAGCACGGAAAACTCTTCCGGAGAGATTGATTTCATGGTGCAGGGGAAAACATCCGTCATTCCCATAGAGGTAAAGGCGGAGGAAAACCTCAGAGCGAAGAGCCTGAAGATGTTCTGCGAAAAATATCATCCGAAATATGCGATCCGGACGTCAATGTCGGATTACAGAGAGCAGGAATGGATGACGAATATTCCGCTTTATCATATAGATTATGTTAAAAAATATGTTGAAGAATAAATAAAAGGAGAAAAAAATGGCAGAGTTAGAAAACAGTAAGGATTTAATCAGTGTGTTATGGAGTGGAGCGGATATTCTTCGTTCTAAAATGGATGCTAATGAGTATAAGGACTACTTATTAGGAATTGTTTTTTATAAGTATCTTTCGGATTCGTTTTTAATCAAGGTGTATGATTTGATCTATGATGAAAAGCCGGAGAACTTAAAGGTTGCTTTAGAGGCATACAAAGAAGCTCTGGAAGATAGCAGCGCAGAAGAATTAAAAGAACAAATCAAGTCAGAATGTCATTACGTAATTGAACCGGAACTTACATATACATGTTTTGCTGATGCGGCAAGGAACAATTCATTTAATCGAGAGCAGTTGCAGAAAGCCTTTAATAATATTGAACAAAGCGACCCTTTGTTTGCAGATTTATTTACGGATATTGACTTATATTCTAATCGTTTGGGGACTGGAGATCAAAAACAGAGTGATACTATTTCAAATTTGATTAAGGAAATTGATAAAGCAGATTTATTGAATTCAGATGCAGAGATTTTAGGAAATGCTTACGAGTACCTTATCGGTCAGTTCGCATCGGAAACAGGAAAGAAAGCGGGAGAGTTCTATACGCCTCAGGCAGTATCAAAGATTTTGACAAGAATAGCGATCGCAGGACAGGAAGATAGAAAAGGATTATCTGTATATGATCCTTGCATGGGTTCGGGATCTCTTCTGTTAAATGCAAAGAAATATGCGAAAGAACCTAATTACATTAAATATTATGGACAGGAACTGAACACTTCAACATATAACCTGGCCAGAATGAATATGTTTTTGCACGGAATAGTACCGGAAAATCAAGTTCTTCGAAATGGTGACACTCTTGACGGAGACTGGCCTACTGGCGAAGAAACTGATTTTAATATGGTGTTGATGAATCCACCGTATTCCGCAAAATGGAGTGCTGCTGCAGGATTTTTACAGGATGAGAGATTTAGTGATTATGGTGTGCTTGCACCCAAGTCAAAAGCCGATTATGCTTTTTTATTGCATGGCTTGTATCATCTGAAAAGTAATGGAACAATGGCAATTGTGTTACCACATGGTGTACTTTTCCGTGGCGCGGCAGAAGGTAAGATAAGAGAAAAATTACTTCGCTCCGGTAATATTTATGCGGTTATTGGATTGCCGGCAAACCTTTTCTACAATACATCAATTCCTACATGTATTGTTGTTTTGAAAAAACACAGAGAAGGTCGAGATGTTCTCTTCATTGACGCTTCACAAAAGTTTGAAAAAGGTAAAAAACAAAATGCCATGACTGATGGACATATTGATTCAGTTATGAAACTTTATAATGAAAGAGTAACGGTAGATAAAGAAGCATACCTTGCAAGTTTTGAAGACATTGAACGAAATGATTTCAATTTGAATATTCCTCGATATGTAGATAATTTTGAGAAGGAAGAAGAGATTGATCTAAATGAACTTTTGGTAAGTATGACAAACACGGATAAGGAATTGGAACAGGCACAAGGAGACTTTTTGTTACTTATGAAAGAATTGACGTCACCGGATGAAGATGTCATGTTTGCTTTGAATGAGCTAATTAGAAAGATGGAGGGGTGATGGACATGGCAAAACCTAAAATTAGATTTAAAGGATACACAGACGATTGGGAACAGCGTAAGTTTGGGGATTTGGTAGAGAAATATGAGGATCCGATAGACACACCGACAGATGGGTATATGCGTCTTGGAATTAGAAGTCATGCCAAGGGGACATTTCATAGTTATGTAGAAAAAGGTAAAGAACTTGAAACAGCTAAAATGTTTCGAGTGGCTGCGAATAATTTTATTGTAAATATCACATTCGGCTGGGAACATGCAGTTGCCATTACAGATGAGAGTGATGCTGGAAAGCTTGTTTCACATAGGTTTCCGCAATATTCTTTCGAAAATGGAATGATTCCGGTGTTTTTCAAATATTTAATTCTGGATGAAAATTTTAAGCATCATTTAGAATTATCTTCACCAGGCGGAGCGGGAAGAAACAGAGTTTTAAAATTAAATGATATGCTAGAATATAAAATGAAATTTCCATGTGAAGATGAACAGAGAAAATTAGCATCTTATTTTGATGATTTGGATCACCTCATCACTCTTCACCAGCGAAAAATAATTATTTTTATGAAAAAGTTACACTTGTTTGGGAACAGCGTAAGTTGGGAGAGACCTGCAAACTTAATGGAAGAATTGGATTCAGAGGATATACAGAAAAGGATATCGTCACAAAAGAGGCAGGCGGAGTTTTAACTTTTAGTCCTACTAATATCGTAAATAACAAATTAACCATGGAGTGTAAGAATACATATATCACTTATGAGAAATACGATGAATCACCGGAAATAAAAATTTCTAATGGAGATATCCTTTTTGTAAAAACAGGATCAACACTGGGAAAAAGTGCCTTGGTTACGGGACTTGAAGTGGATGCATCTATTAATCCGCAGATTGTTGTAATACGCGTAGAAAAAGAGTCAGAAACTTTCATGTCAAACGTTCTTATTACACATGGCATTATGAAACAAGTGGCTGCTGTAAAAATTGGAGGAGCTGTTCCAACAATGACCGAAACAGAATTGAAAAATTTGACTTATTTCGCACCAGCCGAAAAAGAAGAACAGAAGAAAATTGGAGATTATTTTACCAACCTCGACCACCTCATCACTCTTCACCAGTGTAAGTGTCATCTTTTGCTCAAGTTACTACATAACGATTGGGAACAGCGTAAGTTCAGCGATATCGCCACAAGAGAGTCTTCTGTTTGTACATCTGCATCAGATATCCCAAGCGTAGAGTACGAGGATGTGGTAGCAGAAGAAGGACGCTTGAATAAAGATATCCACTCAAAAGAAGTGGCAAAGGTTGGAATTACATTTGATGGCTCGCAGGTGCTTTACGGAAAACTTCGTCCATATTTGCACAACTGGTTAAATCCAGATTTTAAGGGCATTGCAGTTGGTGATTGGTGGGTGTTAAAGCCTGTTAATATGGACAAAAATTTTCTTTATCGACTTATTCAAACACAGCAATTTGATAATGTTGCAAACCAGTCATCAGGCTCAAAAATGCCACGAGCAGATTGGAAGTTAATATCCAGTTCGGAGTTTATGCTTCCACCTTCAAAAGAGGAACAGAGTAAGATTGGTGGATATTTTGATCAGCTAGACCACCTTATCACCCTTCACCATCGCAAGTACATTTATATATTAAAATCACCATAAAACGATGTAAACAATCGTAAGCCAAATTAAAATATAGAATAAACAAAAAAGTAGTAAGATATGGTATACTAAAATAGAAATTCCTTATACAAATTAAGGCATCAGGCAAGATATATGTGGTAAAAGTACACGTTGAAAAATCCAAGTTAATTGTGTTGGGAGGCTACTATGGCGGAATTAGAAGCAGTAATAGAACAAAAACTTATTGAACAGTTGATTTATGGGGATTCACAATGGATTTACCGGAATGATTTAAAAACAGAGGAAGATCTCTGGAATAATTTTAAATATATTCTGGAACAGAATAATAAAGAGAGATTAAATGGAGAACATTTGTCTGATTCTGAATTTGAACAGGTGAAAAATCAGTTACAGTTTTCTTCATTCTATAAAGCAGGAGAATGGCTGGTTGGTGAAAATGGAAAGGTTATGGTCCATGTACAGCGAGATACTGAAAGACTCCATTTGGTTGTGATGAACCATGAACATATTGCTGGCGGTAGTAGTGTTTATGAGGTTATTAATCAGTATAGAGCATTAGCTGATGAGGATAGCAGACAAAACAGAAGATTTGATGTTACCCTTATGATCAACGGTCTGCCTCTGATACATATAGAGCTAAAGAACAAGCAACACTCTTACATGGATGGATTTTGGCAGATCAAAAAGTACATTGGTGAAGGCAAATTTACAGGTATTTTTTCAGCTGTGCAAATGTTTGTTATCAGTAATGGCGTAGATACGAAATATTTCTCAGCGGCAAGTGATGCAGAGTTGAATTCAAAATTTATTAGTGGATGGCTGGATAGAGACAATAATCCGGTTTCAGATTATCTTGATTTTGCCAAGAGCGTACTCCGAATCCCGGAAGCACATGAGATGATAGCAAGATATACAGTCTTGGATGAAGATGCCAAGCGACTGATTTTGCTCCGCCCCTATCAGATACACGCGATAGAGGCTATTCGTGATGCGTCCAAAACAGGACAGTCCGGTTATGTATGGCATACAACAGGCTCGGGAAAAACTTTAACGTCTTATAAAGCAACCAGAAATTTGTTGATGGATATCCCAACGATTGATAAAACTATTTTCCTGATTGATCGAAAAGATTTAGATACACAGACCACGATGGCATTTCAGGCATATGCGAATAATGACATTATTGATGTGGATGAAACGGATAATGTTTTCGATCTGAAAAGAAAATTAAAATCAGATGATCGTCAGGTAATTGTGACAACAATTCAAAAATTACAGAGACTTATTACGAAAAAATTGGAGGAAGGCACATCAGAGTATAATAAAATAAAAAATCTCAAAATTGCATTTGTTGTGGATGAGTGCCATAGAGCGGTGACGCCTGGAACGAAAAGAGAGTTAGAAAGATTTTTTAGAAATTCATTATGGTATGGATTTACCGGAACACCAAGATTCGCAGAAAATGCATATCCTCAAATGGGAGATTTGCCACGTACCACTGAAGAATTATATGGAAAACAGTTACATAAATATACGATTCAGAATGCAATCCATGATAACGCAGTACTGGGATTTCAGGTAGAGCATAATGGACCGAAAAATATGGTAGATGAGACTGACAGTAGTGTATATGAAAGTGAAGCGCATATGCTCAGCGTATTGGATGTGATCATAAATAAATCATATCACAAGTTGGGATTTCAAAATGGAAAAGGAAAGACCTATGAAGGAATTTTAACAACCAGTTCTATTCAGATGGCGCAAAAATATTATGATTTGCTCAAAAGGGTAAAAAATGAAGAAACAGAAATACAGATAGATGAAAGAATAAAGCAGGTTTTACCGGATTTCCCCAAATTTGCAATAACTTATTCCGTTACGGAAAATGAAGAAGGTTCTCATGTGAATCAGCAGAAGATGCAGGGATCTTTAGATGATTATAATGAGATGTTTGGTACGAAATACGAACTTTCTCAAATACAAAGCTATAATGGAAATTTAAATAAGCGTTTGGCAAGAAAAGATCCAAAGTTCCAGAGCAGGAATGAACAGTTGGATTTAGTAATTGTTGTAGACAGATTATTAACAGGTTTTGATGCGCCGTGCATGTCTACTATATATATTGATAGACAGCCTATGGGTCCGCACGATTTGATTCAGGCATTTTCCAGGACGAATCGTATCCTTGATAATAATAAGACGTATGGTCAAATTGTTACATTTCAGGCACCAAAGCTGTTTAAAGAAAGTGTAGATAATGCAGTAAAACTTTATTCTGCAGGCAGTACGGAATCGGCATTAGTGGCTGAGTGGGATGAAATAGAACCGGCATTTCGTAAAGCTTTGAAGGCACTTAGAGTCTCAGCAGAGACCCCAGAAGAGATTCCTGGAATGTCAAGGAAAGAAAAGATAGTATTCGTAAAGATTTTCCAAAATTTTGACAGCTTGTTTGCACAGCTGAAATCTTTTACACAATATAATGACAGTATGTTAGAAGAATATGGTATAACGCAAGACGAATATGAAGATTATGTGGCGCATTATTTGAATGTAAAAGAAGAATTGAAGCCAGAACCCGGAGATCCGCAGGATGGTGGTGATGAACCGACGATTAATATGGATTATGAGCTTATGGCGTATAGTCATACCAAGATTGACTATGAGTATATTATTAATTTGATTCAGAACATTGTGACACCCAGTGACGATGAAGTGGTTGCGCCTGAACAGAGGCAGAAACAAATTGAGGAAGTTAAGCAATATATAGGGGATTTGAGCAAAGAAAATCCTAAGGTGGCAGCGCTTATGTCTGACTTGGTATATGATATTGAACTGGATGAAGATAGATATAAGGGAAAGTCTATTCGTAATGTCATAGAGAATATGAAACATAACTGCATAGAAAAAGTAGTGTCTGAATTTTGTCTTACCTGGTATGTTTCAAAAGAAGATGTTATGTATGCGGCAACGCATTACCGCAATGGAGAAATTCCGAATGAGAATGCCATTAAGGTAACAGCAGATTTCCCTAGTTATAAGGCTGCACAAGAGCAGGCAATTCCTAAGTTTAAATATTATGCAATGCTAATTGCAGATTTAAAAAAGACTTTGGATGAAGAGGTAAACCCCTTACTGAACAATTAATATTCTGTACTGTTCATATCAGCGTAAGTAGTACAAGAAATGGAGGTAACTTATGCTTAAGGATATGAACAGTACAGAACTGTTCTGCGAATATTATAAACAGTGGATTGATGTGTACAAAAGAGATGCCATAAGGGAAGCAACTCTGGCCAAATATCAGATGACACATAAGTGGGTAGAGAAGCTTGCACCGGAGTTGAAGGTATCTGAACTGACGAGAAATGCGTACCAACAGCTTTTAAATGATTATGCAAAGGAGCATGAAAGACAGACAACTTTGGATTTTCATCATCAACTTAAGGGAGCAATTCTTGATGCTGTGGACGAAGGATTGATTGAAAGGGACCCTACCAGAAAAGCAATCATTAAGGGAAAGACACCGAAAGTAAAGAAAATTAAGTATTTGAACCAATTTGAACTTCATACCTTGATTGCACATCTTGATATAAAAGAGGTTCCGAATTGGGACTGGTTCATTCTTCTCGTATCAAAAACAGGTATGCGATTTTCAGAAGCATTGGCAATTACACCGGCGGATTTCGACTTTGCAAGGCAGACACTGTCTGTAAGTAAGACATGGGATTATAAAGGAGACGGGGGATTCCTGCCTACTAAAAATAAATCATCGGTAAGGAAAATACAGATAGACTGGCAAATAGTAGTGAAATTTTCAGAACTGGTTAAAAATTTACCGGAGGATAAACCTATTTTTGTGGGTGAAGAAAAAATATATAATTCCACAGTAAATGATGTACTTGCCAGACACTGTAAAGAGTGTGGAATCTCGGTAATCTCTATTCATGGTCTTCGTCATACGCATGCGTCGCTACTTTTATTTGCGGGTGTATCCATTGCCAGTGTAGCTAGAAGACTAGGACATGCGAGTATGACAACTACACAGAAAACATATCTACATATTATTCAGGAATTGGAGAACAAAGATGTAGATTTGGTAATGAGAACATTATCAGGACTGTAAAAATAATGTAACTGTTAATACTTACGCTGATTTGAGAATTATTTAGAGGTAAATAGAACAACGGGAGGTTAATTGTGAAAAATAATTTTGATAGAAAAAAACGCATTGCGGCAGTAGTTTTATTACTGGTTGCTATTTTATCGGTAACCGTCATTGGAAAATACGCCTCCGCACCGGAGAATCATCAGAAGACCATCGCCTCTCTGGATGAGAAAAAACAGACCGTCATGGAGCTGACGGCGGCATCCACGGTGACTTCGGCGCTGATCACCTTGCTTCCGGGCGACACGGCAACACCCATCGCGGAGAAAATGGCAGATGTCAGCGGATACCTGCTGGTGGTCCTCTGCGCTATCTATCTGGAAAAATATCTTGTGACCATCACCGGTTATGTGGCATTTACATATCTCATTCCGATTGCCTGTGGATTGTGGATACTGAACTTGGTCTTTGAAAATGCTACGGTGCGGAAACTGGCAGCAAAGCTTGCGGTATTCGGTATTGCCATTTCCCTTGTGGTTCCCGCCAGTGTAAAAATCTCCGACCTCATCGGAGACACCTATCAGGCCCAGATCGATGCCACCATCGAGGATGCCAAGAACACACAGAATATACTGGAAAACAGTGACCTGGTGAATGATACCAGCGCAACGGAAACCGAAACCGGTACGACAGGAGCGGTTACAGCACACACACAGGAGAAAAACAACAGCGAATCAGGCTCTGCTTCGAATATCTTTGACTGGGCTAAGGATGCCATTTCCAGTGCCAAGGATTCGGTGGCAAATGTCGTGGAAAATGTGACGATTTCTACCGAAGATCTGGTACAGAAGGTGGAGAATTCCCTGAATCACTTTATCGAGGCGGTTGCCGTGATGATCATTACTTCCTGCGTGATCCCTATGCTGGTACTGTTGTTGTTTTTCTGGATGGTGAAGATCGTGCTGGATGTGGACCTGAGTGGCGTGAAGATCAAGGGGATGCTGCCGGAGCGGAAGGAATAGAAGTAATCTCGCAGATAGACATTTCCCATTTCGCAACAGATTTTTTTGTACCTATCCGAGTAGACAGGGATAAATATCGAAAGAATCATATTGCATAGTAAAGTAGTGTATTTATACAAAGGAGGCCTCCCCATGTCCCAACCCATCCAATCCGAAGCCCATCTCACGACCTTTGAAGCCATCAGCATGATCGTCGGCAACAGCATCGGCACCGGCATCATCGCCGTACCGTATCTTGCCACGAAGAACAGCATGCTGGATGTTGTGTGGATGGTATTGATCGCCTATTGTGTGAACGTGATCCTGCATCTGATCATTGCCGAGCTGTCATACAATAACGGTGGTGTCCAACTGGTGAAGAGCTTTGAAGGAGAGCTGTTTCATGGAAAAATGAAGCAGATCTTCAGCTGGAGTGTATTTATTGTCTATGGACTGGCAATTATGATCGGTGTCAGCGGCAACATCAATGGCGGAGCACAGATTTTTGTGAACTGGTTCGGAATGCCTTTTGTGGCGGCGCAGGTTTTGTACTATGTGATCGCCGGAGTTGTGGTGTTTATCGGCATGAAAGCCGTGGGCATCGCGCAGAAGTACGCAGTCATTGTCCTCATGGGAATTGTGGCAGTGATGACAGTAGGCACATTCCTGCATCCGCTGAATTCTTTGCAACGGGCAGAGTTCCACTGGAACAATCTGCTGGCACTGTACAGCATGGTGGTATTTGCCACCTCCGCCAATCAGGCAGTGATCCAGGTGGTGAAAGGTCTGGATGGCAACGCGAAACAGATCCGCCGCTCCATTTTCATCGGTTTTGGGCTTTCCTCAGTGTTTGTTCTGATCGTGACGGGCACGGTTCTTCTGGGAACCAAGGGAGCGTTGGAAAAAGAACTGGCATACATGCAGTTGGGAGAGAATATCGGTACCTGGGCAATGATCCTGGCAGGCGTATTTTCCCTGTTTGCTTTACTCACGACGTTCTGGAGCAATACTCTCGCCCTCCGCGATGTGGTTCATGAGCAGATCGGCAGCGGCAACCGCATCAGCTGGCTGATCGCTACGGTTCCCTGCATTCTGTTTGCCGTGTTTGGAGTGAACAGCTTTATCGTTCTGACCCGGATCATGAGTGGCGTTGTGGTACTGGTGAGCATCATGCTAGTGCTGACGTACGGAAAATCCAGAAAAAAAGCCGGCAGCAGTCCTATCTGCGGCGTGATCGGCACAGTACCGTTTCAGGTGCTGATGGTGCTGTCTACGCTACTGTCTGCAATCGGAGCATTGATCCCGTTGAGCTGATTTCAGGAAAAACCTTAAATACAATAGTGAAACAGATTAAGTGACAGAAAAGAGATTTCTATGTATACCTCTAAAAACTTTCAAATTCGCGACGAAGAGACTTTTTCCCTCTGTATCCCGACGGACAGAGATTATAAAATATTACAGCTGACAGACCTGCACCTTGGTTTCGGCATGTTTTCCGGGAAAAAGGACAGACTGGCGCTGGCAGCGGTGACAGAGCTGATCCGCCGGACGGGACCGGATCTGATCGTCCTGACCGGGGATTCCGTGTTTCCGTTTTTCCCCAAAAGCGGGACGATGAATAATAGAAAACAGGCGCAAAAGCTGTTAGCGTTTCTGGATGGTTTTCAGATTCCCTATACGTTTGTCTTCGGCAATCATGACTGTGAAATGGGCTCCACCTGCAATAAGGAGCAGCTGGCGGAGATTTTTGCCATGGGAAAATACGCTGTTTTTACCAAAGGAAGATATGAGCACAGTCCTCAAAACCCCATTGCAGGCGTCGGGAATTTTGTACTGGACCTGATCGATGGAGAAGGCAGAGTTCTCCTGCCGCTCATCCACCTGGACTCTAACATGTATGGTGACGGCTGGTTTTTCAGCGGTTTCGACCGGATCCATGAGGATCAGACGGACTGGTGCATGGAAAAACTGAACGAGAGAAAAGTGCCTGCCATGGCATTTTTCCACATGCCGCCCGCAGAATTTAAGGAAGCTTATGAGAAAATGAAATTGGGCGATCACAGCGTGATTTATGAACACGGCAGTATCGGAGAAAAGGACGAGTACTTCGGAATATCGAACCGACCGCCACATTTTTTCGAAAAAGCGGTGGATAACGGCTGGCTGAAATGGATATTCTGTGGACACGATCACCTGAATACATTATCCCTGATATATCAGGGCATCCGCATGACCTACGGAATGTCCATTGATTATCTGGGATATTCCGGCATTGCGAAGCAATATATCCAGCGTGGAGCTACGCTGATCACGAGGAAGACAAACGGGAACATAGATATCACTATGGTACCGTTGAAAACGGTTATTTCGACACGAGTAAGGGGAGCCTGATGAAAGGCTCCCCCGATTTGTACGAGAATGATTAGTAATTGATACCGCTGATGCCGAGTACTCCGTTCTGGACATTGAAGGTGATGTTGGGGCCGTCACCGGTGCTGTAAAGGGTGAAGCCTGCCATACTGGGGCTTAATTCGGACAGATCAGCATTAGCCATAGAGTCTTTCAGCTCAGGGGTGAAGATTTTGTCTGCACCTAAGGCAATCAGGTCTTCCCTGGTTTCGATCACACTGCCATCGCCCAGAGCAACATAGACCGGATAATTGACCAGATCAGCGAGAGCATTCAGGTCTTCAGCGGCTACGGCATCCTGGATCTTTTTAGCGAAAGCGGCAGCATCCTCTGTGGAAACTGCAAAGTTGTCTTCATATGAAGTACCATTGGCCGCATCAGCAGAAACTTCTGTAGTTGTCTCAGCACTAGCTTCAGCAGCAGAACTTTCAGCAGTAGAAGCCTCCGCACCGCTTTCGGAAGTCACCGTACTTTCCGCCGAAGCTGCTCCATTTCCCTGACTGCCACAGGCAGCAAAAGACAATACCATCACAGTAGTTAAAAGTGCACAGATCATTTTGTTTTTCATAAGTAAAACTCCTCTCTTAAATAAAACCATATCTTACAGGTCTCTGATGGTTAGACTATGCATCTGCTGCAAAAGTTTCAAAAATATCAAAAAAATATCAAAAACATCCACCCAAAAGAAAAACCTTCTGTTAAAATGTAAAAATAAGACAGATGAAAACAATAGAATAGGAAACTACTATGGAAGCATATTACTACCAGAAAATGAACAAGCCCCAGCAGGCCGCCTATCACGCTATGCAGCAGGGAGTGCTGGCGCTGGCAGACGAGATCCAGCTGCCGCGGATCCCGGCGGAAGAATTGTATGACGTATTTTTCCGACTGCGGCTGGATCATCCGGAGATCTTCTGGGTGGTGAGTTATCGGTATAGATATTATCAGGACTCCCCCAACATCATCTTCGTGCCGGAGTATCTGTTTGAGAAAAATAAGATCAGAGAACATCAGAAAGCCATGCAGTCCCGGGTGGAAAAGCTGGCAAGACCTGCCGCAAAGTTCACAGAGTGGGAAAAAGAGAAGTACATTCACGACTTTATCTGCGAAAATATCACCTACGATAAGTTGAAAAAGCCCTATTCCCATGAGATTATCGGACCGCTGGGACAGGGCGTGGGTGTCTGCGAGGGCATTGCCAAATCGGTGAAGGTGCTTTGTGATGCGCTGGGTGTGTGGTGCGTAATCGCTATCTGCGGCAACAATCCGGAGAAAGGGATCAAGTACCGTCACACCTGGAATATTGTGCGGATCGGCGGGCAGTATTACCATCTGGATGCCACATTTGACAATACATTGGGAAAACATCAGGGCAATGCGGAAGCACCCGGAGAGATCCGCTACGACTATTTCAATCTGGGAGATAAAGCAGTGTTCCGGGATCATGAACCGTTGATCGCCCCGGCACCCGGCTGTCCGGACAACGATCATTTTTATTACAAGGAGAAAAAACTTTCCTTTACGAAAACGGAAGAAGTATATAAAAGAGCACAGCAGATGGCGAAAAAAGGCCGGGCCATGACGTTCCAGTGGCGGGGAGGCTATCTGACCAGAGAAGTCCTGCAGGAACTGTTGGAACTGATCCGCAAGGCAGGCGAGGAGCGGCAGAAGACCGCCCGGATCAGTCTCAACTGGCCACAGGCGGTCATTCATTTCAGCTATGTGGAAAATGCAGGCATCCCGGAGCCGGAGGTCGTCATGGAAGACGCCAACGAAGGAGAACAGTTCGACACCGGGGAATAAAGGTATGGGATGATGTCAGGATCAAGAATTCTCCGACTTCAATGCGCACTCCCGGAATAACGCATTGACGGCCAGCTTATAGTCGCTGGCATCTGTGGCTTTGCGGATCTTTTTTACGTATTTGTCCGGAGATTCGAAGCTGTGGCTTAAGAAAGTCCAGAGATCCTTCATCTTATAGAGCGTATTGGTATCGCCGGACATGATCTCCTGATAACCGGTCAGGAGGGAAGTGTGGAATTCTTTCAGGACAGCCAGACGCTCTTCACAAGACGGCAGCGCAACACTCTCCGTGGAGGCAGCCTTCAATTCCTGCAATAATCCCGGATTCTGCAAAATTCCCCGGCCGATCATGACCGTATCGATACTGGGAAGCTTCGTAAGAATCTGCGTTAGCGACTCCGGAGAGGTAATATCCCCGTTATAGCACAGCGGACATTGCAGGGCTTCCACCGCCTCTGCGAAAGCTTCCAGATGGGGTGTCCCCTTGTAACCTTCCTTTTGCAGTCTGGGGTGAATGATCAGTTCCTTCATGGGGAATTTTTGATATATTTTAAGCAGTGGAGCCCATTCATCCATGTAGTCCATGCCGATGCGGGTCTTGATGGAGATTTCCAGTGGACATTTTTCGAAGACCTCGTCCAGAAAATCCTCCAGTTCCCGGGGCGTGCCTAAGAAGCCGGCACCACGGTTTCTTGCCACCACCGTCCCGGAAGGACAGCCCAGATTCAGATTGACCTCGTGGTAGCCATATCCGGCCAGCTGCTCTGCCAGCGACAGAAATTCCTCCGCCTTATTGGTCAGGATCTGCGGTACGGTGTACATGCCCACATTATGTTCCGGAAGCACATCGTTGCGTTCTCTGCTGTTCATGTGCCGATTGGAGATAAAAGGGGTAAAATATTTGTCCATGCCGCCGTAACAGCGGTTCCAGTTAGTGCGGAAATTATAAGTGGTCAGTCCCTCCATGGGGGCAAGATAATATTTCATAAAAAATGTATGCCTTTCCGTAACCTGCAAGCGTTCCACTGCATTTTCGGCGTATGCTTTCGCAGATTGTACTTTGTATCGGGTGTTTTGCCAAATCCCTTATTCAGAGATATTCTCAATAACGGGATTGCCCTTTACATGATTATAAACAGTTACTATTATAATAGAGATAGTAAAAATTGCAAAGAAAACCGCAAAGATCCAAAAAGAAAGCGGCTGGAAGAAGGAATAAAGATCATGACTGAAAAAACAGAAAATAATACCATAAACCTAACCACCAACGAACGCACCCAGCAGGAGATCACCATCTCCGGCAACCCCGGGAAACCGGTCGGGGAGGATGGGGAGAAGATGCTGCGCCGCATGAACGAAAGCCACTACGCAGTGACCGGCTGGGCGCTGGAACACTGGAAGATCCGGGAGAATGACCGGATTCTGGACATCGGCTGCGGTGGAGGAGCAACTCTGAAACGCATGAGTGAAGAGGTGCGTGACGGACATCTGACCGGAGTGGATTATTCCGCCACTTCACTGGAGCTTTCCGGGAAAACCAATGCAGAAGCACTGCAGCAGGGAAAAATGGATCTCGTGGAAGCCTCAGTGGAAAAACTGCCCTTTGCGGACAATGCTTTTGACAAGATCATTACGGTGGAAAGCTTTTATTTCTGGCCGGATCCCGCGGAGAATCTGAAAGAAGTCTACCGGGTATTGAAGGAGCAGGGAACCTTTTTACTGGTGGCCGACATTTACCAGAAGGAGGATCTGCCGGAACAGGTGCGGGAAAACATTCAAAGATTCCATCTGTTTAATCCCACACCGGAAGAATTCCGGGAACTGCTGGAAAATGCAGGATTTGAAGAGGTACGGATTCACTTAAAAGACGGCGAGGACTGGATCTGCGCGGAAGGGCACAAATAAGCAGTAGAACCCTTCGGAAAAACGCAAAAACCGGGTGGAAGTCCGAAACGGAACACGCTAGAATCAGAAACATAGAAAAATGTGAAAGTATCCATGAAAATATTCAAAGGAGAAAACAATAACCATGTATAATCAGAATTATAAAGTAGAACTTCCCCAGTTCCCGGACCGGGAGGTGTCCATAGCAGAATACGGCGCGAGGAGCGGCGATTTGCAGATCGAGACCGGCAGACACAATGCGGAGGCCATTAACCGCGCGATCTGCGAAGTGTCGGAGCAGGGGGGCGGTACGGTAAGAGTTCCCGCAGGCATCTGGGCGGTGGCTCCGCTCCGGCTGTTAAGCGGTGTCAATCTTCATCTGGACAGTCAGGCTATGTTAAAATTCATCAAGTCCAAAGAGGACTATCCGCTGCGGATCACCAGCTATGAAGGTCAGGACTGCATTCGCACCGTATCTCCCGTTACCGCGGAAAATGCAGAAAACATCGCCATTACCGGAGAAGGCATCATTGACGGCAGCGGTGATAAATGGCGTCCGATCAAGAAGTTTAAGATGACGGAAAAGCAGTGGGATGCGTTGTTTACCATCAGTCCTTATGTGTTAGAGACGAAAGAAACAGCGATCTGGATGCCCACAGAGTCGATTTTAAAAGGAAATCACCACAATATTCAGGGAAACACCGAGGAAGCACTGGCCGCCGCGGCACCCTATTACGATTTTTACCGCCCGGTGATGATCAGTCTGCGCCATTGCAAAAATGTGCTTCTGCAAGGCGTAACGTTCATGAACTCTCCGGCATGGAATATCCACCCCTATTTCTGCGAGAACCTTACGGTGGAGCATATACAGGTCCGCAATCCTTATTATGCCCAGAACGGTGACGGCATTGATGTGGAGTCCTGCACTAATGTGCATATTCATCACAGTGTTTTTGAGACCGGAGATGATGCCATCTGCATGAAGTCCGGCAAAAATGCCATTGCCCGCAAGATTCAGGGGCCCTGCAGCAATGTTTACATCCATGACTGTCTGGTGAACGAAGGCCATGGCGGTTTCGTCATCGGCAGTGAGATGTCCCGCGGAGTAAAGGATATTCTGGTGGAGAACTGTACTTTCGTGGGAACCGATGTGGGTGTCCGCATGAAGAGTGCGCTGGGCCGCGGCGGCGTGGTAGAAAATATCACTCTTCGCAATATCCATATGAGCGAGATCAAGGGCGAGGCAGTGATCCTGACCATGTCCTATGTGCTCAATTCCCTGAACCGGGAAGAGACCATTGCCATGGAAAATGAGGACGACATCCCGTATTTCAGAAATCTGCAGATGGAGAATATTGAAGTCACCGGCTGCAGACAGTTCACAAAGATCGAGCCTTTACAGGGCAGGCCGGAGACAATTCAAAATGTAGTCATTAACGGACAGAAGCTGGCATAAGTGCCAGGACTGGAACACAGATTTCCGGTGCCGGAGAAGAAAATTTTGAAACACAGTATCAGGAGGTAATGATTATGCCATGTACAACCATATTAGTAGGAAAAAAGGCATCTTATGACGGTTCCACCATGATCGCCCGGAATGACGATTCTCCTTCGGGGCAGTTCACACCGAAGAAATTCGTTGTGGTGCATCCGGAAGAACAGCCGAAAAAATACAAATCCGTGCTTTCCCATGTGGAGATCGATCTGCCGGAGGATCCCATGCGTTATACCGCAGTCCCCAATGCACTGGACGGAGAGGGTATCTGGGCAGCGCACGGTGTCAATGCGGCAGGTGTGGGCATGACGGCCACAGAGACCATCACTTCCAATGCCAGAGTTCTGGGAGCGGATCCACTGGTGGAATATGTTCCGGAGAAGGATGGTGTGGAAGAGATCTCCGGCGGCATCGGCGAGGAGGACATTGTGTCTCTGGTGCTTCCTTACATTCACAGTGCCAGAGAGGGTGTCACACGTCTGGGAAGTCTGTTGGAGAAATACGGTACCTACGAGATGAACGGTATTGCTTTTTCCGATAAAAACGAGATCTGGTGGCTGGAGACCATCGGCGGCCATCACTGGATCGCCCGGAGAGTGCCGGACGACGCTTATGTGGTGATGCCGAACCAGTTCGGAATCGATGCCTTTGATCTGGAAGATGCGCTGACGGAGCAAAAGGAGCATATGTGTTCCGCGGATCTGAAAGAATTTATTGAAAAGAACCACCTGGATCTGTCACAGGACGGCAGTTTTTCCGCCAGAGATGCCTTTGGAAGCCATGACGATTCCGACCATGTATACAATACCGCAAGAGCCTGGTATATGCTGCGGACCCTGAATCCCCGTACAAAGGTCTGGGATGGCCCGAATGCAGAGTACACACCGTTTTCCGATGATCTGCCCTGGTGCATGGTGCCGGAGAAGAAAATCACGGTGGAAGATGTGAAATATGTGCTGTCTTCCCATTATCAGGGAACGCCCTACGATCCTTATGCGGCTTATGGAGATAAGTCCATGCGGGGAGCCTATCGTTCCATCGGCATCAACCGCAATGACGTCATGACCCTGATCCAGATGCGTCCGGAGGGAGAACCGGTTCAGTGGCTGGCGCTGGCCTCTAATGCCTTTAATGTACTGGCACCTTTTTATACCGGCATCGATAGGACACCTGAGTACCTGTCAGCGACCACCGGAAAAGTATCCACGGAGAACTTCTACTGGATGAGCCGTATGATCGCAGCCATGGCAGATGCTTCTTACAACAAATCCGTGTTCCACATTGAGCGCTATCAGGAAAATGTGGCGGCGAAGAGCCATGTGATCCTGAATCGCTACGATGCATTGCTGGCGCAGGAGAACGAAGAGGACAAATGTAAGAAATTGCAGGAAGAAGCCAACGAAAAGACGGCCCAAATGCTGCGGGAGGCAGCAGCTGACACGCTGGACAAGGTACTGTACGAACTTAGCGGACAGATGAAAAATGCCTATGCCAGATCGGATGCGTAAACAATCATCCAGGTGGAAACTTCATGATCTGAATGAAGAGAAAGGAAAACAGCAGATTCTCCAAAAGAGTCTGCTGTTTTTGTGTTTATGAAAATATCTCATTGACAAATCTGAAATGTTTACATATAATTACCAAAGATAATTACTAGTGGTAACTATAAAGACAATTAAAGAATAGAAAAAAGATATCAGAGAGGAAAAAGAATGACGGTTCAGACCATAAAACGAATGTTGGATGCCTGTTATCAGGCAAAACGGATCCGGGAGATGCTTCCGGCGCTGCCCTCAGGCGTGACACCTTCTTATATTCATTTCCTGGATGTGATCCAGATCATGGAGAGGCAGGGGGTTGCTGTGAAGATTTCAGATATCAGTGACTATCTGAATATCCCCCGTCCCGGCGTGACACGGACAGTAAAAGAAATGGAAGAAAAGGGGTATCTGCGGAAAGCCAATGCGGCGGAAGACGGCAGGATCACCTATATTTCTCTGACAGAAGAGGGACGAAAACTGTCGGAAAAATATAATGAGAATTATTTTGCCGGTCTGGCACCGTATCTGGAGAGCATTTCCGAAGCAGATGCGAAAGTGATGATACAGACCATAGAGACCTTTTATCAGGTGATGTGCGAGAGGAGAGAGAAGTTTGAAAAATAAAGAAAATGACATGATGGATTTTACACAGGGAAGCATTTTGAAAAAGTTGCTTCGCTTCATGGTTCCCATTTTGGGAGCACTGATCTTACAGGCGGCCTACGGTGCGGTAGACCTGCTGGTAGTGGGACGGTTCGGCTCCACTTCGGGATTGTCCGGAGTCTCTACCGGTAGTCAGGTGCTGAATCTGGTAACTTTCGTGGTGACTCAGCTGGCCATGGGTATTACTGTGCTGATCGCACGGTATCTGGGAGAGAAGAAGGAGGAGCAGATCGGCAGTATCATCGGCGGCGGAACCGTTGTATTTGCAGCGATCTCGCTGGTGCTGTTTGTAATTATGGTGGGCTTTGCCCGTCCTATTGCGGTTCTCATGCAGGCACCGGAAGAGGCGGTAGGGCTGACCGCTGCTTACATCCGGATCTGCGGTGCCGGAATCTTTTTTATTGTGGCATATAATGTATTGTCCGCGATCTTTCGAGGACTTGGTGACAGCAATTCACCGCTGCTGTTTGTCTTCGTGGCATGTATTGTCAATGTCGTGGGTGATCTGGTGCTGGTGGCAGGACTGGGCATGGATGCCATGGGAGCAGCGCTAGCTACTGTTTTTGCACAGGCATTGAGCGTAGTGTTTGCAATTGTACGCCTTGTGAAAAAAGGACTGCCCTTTACCATTACCGGATACGATTTCCGTTGGAATCCCCAGTGCGGTAAATTCCTGCAGATTGGTCTGCCGTTAGCTTTGCAGGAGTGTCTGACGCAAGGCTCTTTCCTGGCACTGTGTGCCTTTGTCAACCGCCTGGGACTGGAAGCTTCCTCTGGCTACGGCGTGGCATGCAAAATCGTTAACTTTGCCATGCTGATCCCCGGTGCACTGATGCAGTCCACTTCTTCTTTCGTGTCACAGAATGTAGGTGCCGGAGAACAGAAGCGGGCGAAGAAGGCCATGTTCACCGGTATCGGCATCGGACTTTTGGTGGGATGCTTTGCCTTTTCACTGGTGTTCTTCCGGGGGGATCTGCTGGCAGGTATCTTCTCCGCGGATGCGGCAGTGGTGCAGAGAGGGTATGAGTATCTGAAAGGTTTCGCACCGGAGACACTATTGACTGCTGTGCTGTTCAGCATGATGGGATATTTTAACGGTAATGGCAAGACCGTGTGGGTCATGCTTCAGGGACTGATCCAGACACTTCTCGTCCGACTTCCTTTCGCTTACTATATGAGTATCCAACCGGACGCAAGTCTCACCAATATCGGCCTCGCAGCCCCCATCTCTACTGCAGTGGGCATTGTTCTGAATGTGGCTTATTTTCTCTATTTGGAACATGCTGCCAAGCGTAGTTAATTGAGAGTTACGCGGGCAATGAGCCGCGCATAGGCATAGTGAGGACAGCGATGGGCGCTTGCGCACAAATCGCTGTCTTATTCGATACGCGGGGCGTAATCATCAAATTTAGTCAATTAAGCCCCGGCAGTCTTACGATAGCGGGGCTTAATTATCAAATATTGTGCGTAACGCCCCATACCTTGGTTTAAGGATACAGAGAAGCTTGTTCCTATCACCTGTGTCCACGCTGAGGCGGAAGGTTTCCAGCAGAAAAGGACTGTTCCCCCGGGCGTAGATGCGGCGGAGACTGTGAGATTTTCTTAGAAAGTGGTTAAGCCGCAGGGGCAACGCGAACACGATGTTCGCGTTAGCCGGTAAGCGACATGGATGGCAGCGTAAAGGCGGCCCCGTCATGATGAGAAACACTTGACCACTTTCCTTTAGAAAATCCACAGTTGTAGCTAGCATCCGAGTCCGGGGGGGCAGTCCTTTCTGCGTGGGGGCTATGGCAACCCTACGTTACGAGCCATGTCCCCAATTCATAAATGTTTCGCAAAGGGCACTCCACATTTGTTGGTAGTTCTCTGCAATGAGCCACGCTATTCATAAGATTGTCAGCAAAAACGCTGCAAATCCTATGATCAATTTTCTGTTTTCATTCGTCGTTTCGCCTCATACATTTTGGCATCGGCCTCCCGGACCATATCGTCCATGGAACGAGGCATATTATGGGTCAGTACGGAATATCCCATGGCTACAGTAATGGGATGCTCGGAACCGTCAGGAAGCTTCAGAGTTCCCAGAGATGCTTCGAAATCTCTTTGCAGCTTGAGAAATTCTTTTTCGGAATCGAATACGGTCGACAGGAATACGAACTCATCTCCGCCGATCCGGTAACATTTTCCTAAGGAACCGAGATGTGCCGACAGAGTATCCGCTACCCTGCAGATCAATTTATCACCGCTTTGGTGACCGTAGGTGTCGTTCACATATTTGAGGCTATTCACATCGTACAGTGCCAGCAACACATGAAAATTATGGGATGCGTCCAGTCTTTTCAATTCTTCCATATAGGAAGTACGGTTCAGCAGGTCGGTCAGACCGTCGCGATAAGCCAGGCGGCTGAGCAGCTGCATGCGAACCCCTTCCTGATAGTTGGTCATGAGGCGCAGGGTAACCTGGACTGCTTCCATGATCAGGAACAGAAGCACACCGATCCGTGTGAAGAAGCTGGTCTCGGGAGCACTGCCGAACCATAGCAGCAGGATATCCAGTAGAACGCCAAAGCACAGACACAGAATTCCAAGGTTATGATATAGATTGTGCTTCAGATGCTGCCTTTGATTCTGATAAAACCCCTTGCCGATGGCATAGATAACAAGTGCGATCAGAATGCCAAAAGTAATATGGGTCAGGCGAAGACTTTCATGGAAGTCCTTGAGACCGGTCAGATTCAGGCAGAAACGTATGCTGAAATCCATGACACTGATCAGGCATACTGTCTGTACCATCACAGGGGAGTACTCTGTATACATTTTGCCAAGGTACAGAAACAGTGGAATGGTGATCAGCATCATAAAAAGTTCCGCAATTGTATGATAAATATGGCTGTTACGCAGGATCAGCTGCAGCATACGGTTATCTGCCAACATAAAGATACCGGTATTCAGAGCAAATAATCCCAGATAAAGCATCTCACTGCCGATGATGTGCTTCTTGTGTAATGGCAGATAAAACAGGATAAATGCCAGACCAAGATGGGCGATCAGGAAGCTGATGCCGAATCCGGGTGCCTTGTCGCGGATGCGGCTTATCAGGATATCTTCACTACGTCCCAGGTACATATGATTGATCTTGCCACTGCCGTCTCCGTAAGGATTATCGATCACCAGGGTGAGCGTGCACCCGGAATCTTCCCGGTAGATCGGCAGAGAGACATAAGAGGCTCCCGGTGTCTTGCCGAAGAAAACTCTCTCTGGCTGCATGGTCTCATAGATCAGCCGGTCGTCTATCAGGATCGTCACATTGGAACTTTTATAAAAAAAGAAAAGTGCCATGTCGTGAGTCAGCGCAGGAAGCTTCTTGGTCACTGTGCAGGTGCCGCTGATATGGGAAAAATCAACAGGGCTTCCATCGGAGGTGGTCCAGCCTTCTGAAAAGTCAATATAATCCGATATTGCCGGCTCACGGTTCTGCCTGGGCAGACTGTAGTACAGTACCGTAAAAATCACAGAACACATGATCAGGAAAAACAGTCCACGTATAATGGAATATGAAGTTTTGTGATTGTTCGTGTTAGTATTCATATGAATTATATTATAGTAATTAGGTACCATAAAAGTCAATGCCTGTGTTGGTCAGATCAATGACTAAAGATAAAAAAAGTTGCAATGGGTGAAAAAGTATGCTATTGTGATTTTGTTGCCGCTTTAGTGCGGTAAAGATTTACTCTGGAGAGTCCTTCCACGGAAAGCAATTATCATATTTCCGTATAGAAGGCGCCGAAGGTGTACGGCAGTAAAGCTGCCAATCTCTCAGGCAAAAGGACAGAGCATCTATATGCTTATTCCCATTCTCTTCGGAAGAAATCAATCTACGATAGGACGTCACAAGAGGTGACGGAAGGAGAGGGAATATGTTAGACATGATTAGTAACTTTCTGACCACAGTGGATGATTTCGTCTGGGGCATCCCCCTGATCGTCCTCATTCTGGCTACCGGTCTTTTTCTTACAGCCAGACTTCATTTTTTGCAGATCACGAAGCTTCCCCATGCAATCAAACACTTAATTGCCAATGAAAAGTCGGGCGAAGACGGCGAAGTATCCAGCTTTGCGGCACTGTGTACGGCATTGTCCGCTACCATCGGAACCGGTAATATCGTTGGCGTGGCAACGGCTATTGTAGCAGGCGGCCCCGGAGCTTTGTTCTGGATGTGGATCGCTGCGCTGGTAGGTACGGCTACGAAGTATTCCGAGTGTCTGCTGGCGGTGAAGTATCGTGTGGTAGCAGAGGACGGACACATCATCGGTGGACCCTTCTACTATATCGAGAACGGTATGGGCAAGAGCTGGAAATGGCTGGCGAAGATCTTCGCTTTTATGGGTGTATGCGTAGGATTGTTCGGTATCGGAACCTTTACCCAGATCAACGGTATCACCAGTGCGGTACATAATTTCTTCGATGCAAATAATGCACATACCGTACAGCTCTTCGGCATGGACTATTCCTGGAGCGTGGTGATCTCCGGAATCCTTTTGACCATCTGCGTGGCACTGGTAGTTATCGGTGGATTAAAGCGTATCTCCACCGTGGCACAGGTCATCGTTCCTTTTATGGCAGTGACTTATGTAGTAGCCTGTCTGTTAGTATTGATCTTTAATGTAACGGCCATTCCGGCAGCTATCGTAACCATTGTACAGAGTGCGTTTGGTATGCGTGCCGTAGCCGGCGGTGCTTTGGGAGCGGTTATCATGGCAATGCAGAAGGGTATTGCGAGAGGTATTTTCTCCAACGAAGCCGGTATCGGTAGTGCACCGATCGCAGCGGCTGCAGCGCAGAACGACTCTCCTGCCAAACAGGGTCTGATCTCAATGATGGGTACCATCATTGATACTCTGATCATTTGTACCATGACCGGTCTTACGATCGTAATTACCGATTCCTGGAACGTAGGTCTGGACGGCGTGGATGTTACCACCAGAGCTTTCCAGCAGGGGCTGCCTTTTAACAGCTTTATTGCATCCTTTATCCTGATGGTATGCCTGGTATTCTTTGCATTTACCACGATCCTCGGTTGGGATTACTACAGCGAGAGATGCCTGGAATACCTGATCGGTCAGAAGCCGAAGGCAATCAAAGTATACCGTTGGATCTACATTGCCTGCGTATTCATCGGACCCTACATGACTGTTAAGGCAGTATGGACCATCGCAGATATCTTCAACGGTCTGATGGCGATCCCGAACCTGATCGCACTGTTGGCATTAAATGGTGTTGTGGTGGCTGAGACCAAGAAATACCTTGACAATGCCAAGAAAAAGTTTTAAAAAAGTTCTGTAGCCCTATCACGCGGGAAAATCTATATTTTTCCCGGAAGTGTAGAAGTGAGGAACTATATGAAAGATCTTACAAAGGGCAGACCGTCAGTTTTGATACTGACGTTTGCCCTTCCTATTTTTTTGGCCAATTTATTGCAACTTACTTACAGTCTGGCAGATACCCGCATCGTAGGTACTTTTCTGGGAGATAATGCCCTGGCGGCAGTGGGGGCCACGACGACGCTGAGCAATCTGATCGTACAATTCCTGATGGGAATGTGCAATGGCTTTGCTATTATTTCGGCACAGTGCTTCGGAGCGAAGGATATGGACAGATTGCGCAGATCCTTGGGCAATTCTCTGGTGCTTGGCCTATTGGCAGCTGTGGTACTGACGATAGGAGGGCTTGTATTTTTGCAGCCGATCCTCAGATTCCTGAATGTGCCGGAAAATCTGCTGAACACAGCAACACAGTATGTATCCGTGATCATAGCGGGACTTGTTGTTACATTACTATATGATGTATTAGCGGCGACCCTAAGAGCGATCGGAGATACCGTGACCCCGCTGATCGTGCTGGCGGTGTCGGTGGTGCTGAATATCGGAGGAGATCTGCTTCTGATCGTGGTGCTGCATATGGGAGTGCTGGGCGCTGCAGTTGCTACTGTGCTGTCGCAGCTGATCGCTGTGGTGGTGTGTGCGATATATCTGTGGAAAAAGTATGTAATTCTGCGGATACGTGTGAATGATCTGAAGCTGCAGGATGCCGGAATGCTCCGCAATATGTTAAGCTCCGGCCTTTCCATGGGGTTCATGAGCTCACTGGTCAATATCGGTACATTGACATTGCAGACTTCCATCAATAAGCTGGGACAGAATATTATCATTGCTCATACGGCAGCCCGCAAGATCTCCGAGATCTTCATGATCATGTTCAGCGTCTTCGGTCAGACCATGGCGACCTATTGCGGACAAAATCTGGGAGCCGGCAAAATCGAACGGATCCGCAGAGGAATCCTGTTGGCAACCGGTTATACCTGCATCTGGTGTACGCTTAATATTGTGACTGCTTATACCATCGGTGACTGGCTGGTATGGCTGGTCACGGGCAGTGAAAACCCGGAAGTGGTCTACAATGCAACGTTATATCTCAAGGTAGATACTTTGTTCTATTATGTGACGGCGGTAATCTGTATTGTGAGAAATGCCATGCAGGGGTTGGGAGAACGTATTGTACCGCTGATCTCCAGCTCACTGGAAATGATAGGGAAAATTGTGATCGCGGCGACGCTGGTTCCCATGTTCGGATACCCGGGTGTGATCGCGGCGGAGCCTATTGTGTGGTTTATCATGATCATTCCGCTATTGATAAAGATACTGCGTATGCCGGTCTGGAAGCAGAAAACTTAACTGTTTCGTAAACAAAAGAGATATTTTCACTTAACGTTAAGGAAAAATAACCAAATTTAACAATAAAATACTTGTAATTTTGTCGAATTGTATTACTATATGGAAAATGTTACAATGAATTTACCGAGAAAATACTTAAACGTTTTCGAGATGGACCGAATGTGATAAAGTCTTTTACAGAAAGGCAGATGTGGTAAGCATGAAGAAGACAGAGAATAAGAAAACGAAAGTAAAAGGGAACAAAAAGCCATTTTTCACAATTTCGAAAAAGATACTGGCGTTGAGCCTTCTGCCGATGATCATTGTATGTGCACTGGTGGCTACGGTGGGGGCCAAAGCATTAGAGACCGGAATTGAGAAACAGATTGAGCAGTCTCTGCAGATCGTTGGTGTCAGTGTGGATGAAACCTACACGAATCTGTATGAAGGCGATTACACCAGAGATAAGGGAGGCAAGGTGCGCAAGGGCGGCACATCCATTTCCGGGGAGACACAGTTGATCGATGGATTGCAGGAGAAGACAGGCTTCCAGGTGTCTTTTCTGTATGGAAATATGCGTCTGATCACGACATTGACCAAGCCGGAAGGAGGACGTATTAACGGTACGGCGCTGGAAGACGATGTCTATGCACAGATTCAGACTGGGGAGGCTTTGTTCCTGACGGACTGTAACATTTCCGAAGTAGATTATTATGTATATTATCAGCCATTGATCAATTCTGATGGCTCTGTGATCGGTGCCATCGAAGTGGCGACGCCGATGCAGAATGTCAAGGATACAATCTCGATGCAGGTGAAGGATATTATTCTGATTGCTGTGGCATGTGTTCTTGTGGCGGCAACGCTGGTAAGCGTATTATCCCGTAGCATGGTGAAGACCATGAAGAAGACGAAGCATTTCCTAGGCAGGATCGTGAACGGAGAACTGGATGCAGAACCGGATGAAAAGCAGTGCCGTAAAAAGGATGAACTTGGAGATGTATATCGTATTTCTGTAAAACTGCAAAAAACTCTCCGTTCGATCGTGACAGAGATCAAGGATTCCGCGGATGATCTGACAGCATCTTCCAACAAACTGATCAAGATGGCACAGGATACCCAGGAATCTGTGAATGATGTATACCATGCTGTCGGCGAGATATCAGACGGCGCAAGGAATCAGGCCAATGAGACAACGGATGCTAATGAAAATGTAGTGCGTATCGGCGAGCAGATTGAATATATATCTGAGGAGGTAAAATCTCTGACGGATTATGCCGGCAGGATGGCAGAAGCAGAGAAAGCCTCCGAAGAGATCATGAAGGAACTGAACGGCTCCAACGAGAGCACCAAGGAATCTGTCCTGCGGGTAGCGGAACAGATTACGGATATGAACGGAGCAATTCAGAATATCACCAAGGCAGTATCCATGATTCAGGATATTGCGGACGAGACAGATCTGCTGTCACTGAATGCCAGCATTGAAGCAGCCAGAGCCGGAGAAGCGGGAAGAGGCTTCGCAGTGGTAGCAGAGCAGATCAGTAAGCTGGCTGACCAGTCTAAGCGCTCCGCAACCGAGATCGAGCAGATCATCCAAAATATCATGGAGTCTTCCGGCAGAATGGTGGAGATCATGGGTGAAGTGGAAGCCAACATGAATCACCAGCAGAGCAAGTTAGAGGAGACCGGTGTGAAGACTGCGGCAGTAGCGGATGGTGTGGAGAATTCCCTGCAGCATATTGACGGTATCCGGGAGAAGATGGATGTCTTAGGACAGTCCGGAAGTGCGATCCGTGATGTAGTGGAAGGATTGTCGGCAATCTCCGAACAGAATGCAGCATCCGCAGACAGTACCATGCAGGCGGCTCATGGCATGAGTGATACCATGACAGAACTGATGAATTCTTCTGAGAACCTGTTGGCATTAGCGGATAAGCTGGAAAAGGTACTGGATGTTTTCAAGGTATAAAGAGGGTGCTGGAAGCTGTCCGGCAGGGAGATAACATATAAATGACAGAAAATGCAGTCCGTTTTTCATAGAAAACCGGACTGCATTTTCGTGTGCTTTATTGACGGGGATACCATCATGAATTACAATATAAGGGATGTGAGGAATTACGTTATGAATTTAAGGTCTTTCACCCACTTATAAGCAAGCTCATATGGGCTTAGACTTTTTGAGCCTGGCATAATATCATACGGGAGAGAAGGAGAATGCAAATGAAAGAGTTGGAACGAAGTAACCGGGTGGCCATGATAGCACATGGTGTGATCAATGCATGTATGCTTTTCATTAGCGTGATCGGATTCGCTAATCACACAGTGTCGGCTCCGATATTGGCAGTGCTGATGTTTCTGGGAATCATACCGGTTCTTGCGGAATTAATTTGTTGGAAGAGGGATCATGCGACAAAAGCTATAAAACACCTGTCACTGATCGGATTTGCACTGTTTTATACGGTGCTGCTTTTTACGGCACAGTGCAACATGGTGTATGCATTTGTAATTCCCATGATGTTTGCAGTCATGCCTTATCATGATGTCAAGGCATTTGTGCTTATTAATGTGGGGACGGTGGTAGAGAATATCCTGGTGGTGCTCCTGGGAGCCACACAAGGGGGATTTGGTTATCTGGGGCAGGACGCAGGATTTATACAGATTTCGGTAATGATTCTGCTGTGCATTACATCCATCTATGCTACCATATCCAACCAGAAGAACACTGATGAAAATATAGAGAGCATTACAGCTGCGCAGGACCGCACGGAAGCAACCTTACGTGAGGTCATGGAAATGAGCAGCCGGATGGAGACTTCAGTAGCTGATATCACAGCGGAATTGAATAAACTGGAAACTGCCTTTGACAGCACAAAAATAGCCATGGAGGAGGTGTCTGCAGGTTCCGGTGAGTCTGCCGCGGCGATTCAGCAGCAGACGGCACAGACGGAGGCTATTCAGGAAAAAGTAAATACCGTGAGTGAAGTGGCAGAGACGATCGGAAACAATATGGAACATACGATAGAAATACTGGATGCCGGAAAAGAAGAGATGACAGGTCTGAAGGAGCAGGCAGAGGATTCTGCAAGGAACAGTGAGCTGGCGGCACAGAAGCTGGAAACGCTGGATCATTATATGCAGGAGATGCATTCCATCGTGGAAATCATCAGTAAAATAGCGAATCAGACCAGTCTTCTGGCGCTGAATGCCAGCATAGAGGCAGCCAGAGCCGGTGAAGCCGGCCGCGGATTCTCCGTAGTAGCTACGGAGATTTCGGGAATGGCCACCCAGACAAAGGATGCTACCGGCAATATCGCAGAGCTGATCCAAAATGTATCCGGAGCGATAGGAGAAGTGGTAACGGTCATACGTCAGATGATAGATGGCATCGGCAGCCAAAGGGAAGGAACGATGCGTGCGGCGGACAGCTTCACAGCAATTGAAGACAGCAGTTATATGATCGTGGATAATCTGGGAGAGCTGCTTCAGATAGTAGAAGCTCTGAAAACAGCCAACCAGGAGATCGTGGATTCCATTCAGACAATCTCAGCGACTACGGAAGAAGTATCCGCCCATGCCAGTGAGACGCTGGAAGCGGAAGAGAGAAACAGAGAGATTCTGCAGAAAATTACTGAAAATATGAATTCTATGGTAAAAAAATAAGTAACGGTTCCTGTGACAGAACGAACAGGATAGAAACAGGAGTGACAGAATATGCATGACAACGGGGTGACTTTACAGAAAAAGGTGTTACAGAATCTGGATATACCGTATTCGTATGAACTGGCAAAACGAATGGAGCAATACCGGTCACATCCGACACTGGGGTATCGCCCGGCGGGTTCTAAGGCAGAATTTGAGACCGGAGAGATGCTGAAGACAGAAATGGAAAAAATCGGACTGTCTGAGGTTACAAAGGATGCTGTGACGGTAGACGGCTGGGAATTTCATAAGGCAGCGTTAAGCTACACGAATGCAGTCGGGGAGATCGTGTCAGCAGAATTGGGAGCCTATCAGACAACCTTTGTCACCGATGGCCCGAAGGAATTTTCCATGATGTATCTGGGAAAAGGAACGGAGACGGACTATCATGGAAAAGATGTCAGGGATAAACTGGTATTGGTGGAGATTAACCAGAGAGATGAGTGGTGGATCAATTATCCGGTATACCAGGCACATCTGAAAGGAGCCGCAGCCCTGATCGCAGTGCAGAGCGGCGGCTACGGTGAAATCGACGATGAAGCTCTGAATGCACAGGATATCGCCGGACCGGAGGATGCTCCCGCTTTTTCCATTTCCAGAAAAGATGCGGCAGGCCTGTTGGAGCTGCTGCGTGATCAGGAGGAAATAACGGTCACCTTTGATGCGGAATCCAGGGTGACCAGAAACTGCACGACTTATAATATTGTGGGTAAGATTCCCGGGAAACATCCGGACCGCATGGTGCTTTTGTCTGCACACTATGATTCCTATTTTGACGGATTCCAGGATGACAATACAGCGGTCGCCTTGATGTTTGGTATTGCAAAGGCGTTGTGGGACAGTGGTTTTCAACCGAACAATACCATTGTGATCTGTGCCATGGCATCCGAGGAATGGGGCGTGGTGGATTCCAATTTCGACTGGTCTACGGGAGCTTATGAGCAGATATTTACCGCACATCCTGAATGGGTGGGCAAGGTGATCGCAGATCTGAACTTTGAGCTTCCTGCGTTAGCGCATGGTACCAGAGCGAGGATCCGCAGCTGCTATGAATACGTTAGCTTTCTGGAGGAATATCTGGCGGATCTGCCGAATCTGACGATAGCCTATCCGGAAGAGACAGCAGTGACATCTCCGATCGAGACCTGGTCGGATGATTTTTCCATGGCGATCGCAGGTGTACCGTCCATGGTAAATGATTTCACCGGCGGAAGCTTTATGGAGACCCACTACCATTCCCAGTTTGACAACGATGAGTTTTATGATGAACAGGTATATCGTCTGCATCACGAGCTGTTTGCTCTGCTGATCCTGGCGCTCGATGAAACGGCAGTGGTACCGTTGCAGTTTTCACCGGTGGTGCAGCGGATTCGCAAGGGCTTGGAACAGTGTCGGGAGATCTGCTACCGCGCCGATGTGGCGGGGCAGCTGGGAGAGAAAAAACGGGTTTTGCTTGAAAAAATTGAGGAACTGGAGATTTTAAGTGACCGGGCACTTAGAAGATGCCGGGAGGAATATGAAGCGGTAGAGGAATACAACCGTAACTACAAACAGTTGCTTAGAGATGGAAAATACGACGAGGCGGAGAAACTTTTCCGGCAGATCAGACCGTTGGAACAGAAGCTGCTCGCAAGGTTCCAACAGGAGCAGGACGCTTTTGTGCGGATTGACTGGTACGGAAATGTGTTGTATCCTCATGAGATATGCAGTGCAAATCTGAGACTTCTGGGCGGAGCGGTGAGAAATCTGAAGGAACAGAGACTTTCCTCCGCACTTCGTAAGCTTTATCAGGTAGACAACAATGCCTATGCCTTTAATTTTGATGAAGAAGTATATAGGCATTTTACGGATTATGTATTCCATCAGCCGAAGGATCGCCTGAAATGGGGTTACGGAAGGCTGCCGGAGCATGAAAATCTATATGGAACGGTCAAGCAGCTTCTCCAAAAAGAAAAACAACTGGAGACGTTGACAGGATCCGGTATGAAGGAAATGGACTACCGGGAAGAAATTACCAGCCTGGAGCATGCATGCAGCAAGCTTGTGGTCAGCCTGATGAATATCGTGCAACAAATGGAGAAATCTGTGACAGAGATATTCGAACTGTAAGGATGGCGAGAGCAGAGCACGGAACGATCCACAGACAACAAAGCCGGGGAATGACATCATCATAATAAGGAGATAACAGTAAATACAATTATGGAAAGTGATAAGTTATATCGTGTGCAGAAGGAAGACCTTCCGAAAGTGGAGAAAATGCTGAATCAGTGCTTTGCACACGATCCGTTGTACGAGACGCTGATTCCGGATCCGGAAGTCCGTAAAAATCTGATGCCGGAGCTGTTTAAATGTGACATGGATGAATTTTATGCGACCTGTGAGATCTTCGCAGACAGCGCGGATCTGAACAGTGTATTGGTGGTATCGGATGAAGCGGAGCCGTACAATGTATTTCAGTTCTATTTTACAGAGGCCATGGCTGCTTTACAGACGGATTCCTATCTGATCAAGGAGGATCCTTCGTTAAAGACATTTCGGAATTTTATGAAGGGTGAGGATTATCTGAATTCCAGCTGGACGGATCAACTGCATCAGAATCAGCGTCTGCATATCATTTATCTGGCGGTGGATCCATCCATGCAGCATCACGGAATTGCAGCGGAGCTTCTGGAGGAAGCCATTGGCTATGCCCAGAAGCACAAACTGATGATCTCCCTCGAAACACATAATCCAAAAAACGTGGAATTCTATGAAAAGTTCGGATTCAAAGTATATGGTGTGATGGAGAAGAATTTTCCGTTAAAGCAATACTGTCTGATCCGTGAAGTACAGTAATATTGCTGAAAATTTCAGAAAAATCCGGAAACGCAACTGCCGGTTGACAAAATTTCAAGGGCACTTGGTAGTTGTCAACCGGCTCTTTTGTTATGATTTTCCTATGTCGACGATCTATGTGTGCACAAGAAAACATTAATAAAAGAAGGAGAGAATGAAAATGATCCTGTCAGAAAAAATAATAATGTTGCGTAAGAAATATGGGTGGTCCCAGGAGGAACTGGCAGAACGCCTGGACATTTCCAGACAGTCTGTATCCAAATGGGAGAGTGGAGCCTCAATCCCGGATCTGGAACGCATTGTCGGTATGAGCCAGCTGTTCGGAGTTACTACGGATTACTTATTAAAAGATGAAATGGAAGAGACGGAATTCGCCGATGGAATGACACCGGAGATCACAGAGGGAAAAGTGATCACGGTGGAGGAAGCCAATACTTTCCTGGAAGCTACGAGAAAATATGCTGCCCGGATTGCTCCGGCAGTATCCTTATGTGTGCTCTCTCCTGTTGTATTGTTGTGGTTGTTGGGAATGGCAGGTGCCAAAAGAGGAGCGGTTACAGAAAATGTCGCAGGAGGAATCGGTCTCATCGTACTGTTACTGATGGTGGTAGTTGCGGTAGCGGTATTTCTTCTCACCGGAATCCCGTATAATAAATATGAATATCTGGAAAAAGAAAAGCTGACATTGCAATATGGGGTGTCCGGAATCGTGGAGAAAGCAAAAGAAACATTTGCGGGAACCTACCGGATCTGCATAACCCTGGGTGTTGTATTGTGTATTCTGGGAGTGGTACCGTTGCTGGCAGTATCTATTTTTTTCGGGAATAATGGTTATGCGGTAATCCTTGCTACGGATGCTTTGCTCATTGTAGTGGCGATCGCTGTATGGCTGTTCGTGTGGTCCGGTATTATCTGGGGCGGTTATCAGAAATTGCTTCAGGAGGGGGATTATACTGTGGAGAATAAGGCAGTTAACCGGAAGTATGAGCATGTGACAGCAATTTACTGGTGTGTCTGGACAGCGGTTTATCTGGCTATCAGCCTGCCGACGATGCGTTGGGACATTACCTGGGTCGTATGGCCTGTGGCCGGAGTATTGTATGGGGCACTTCTGGCGTTTCTGAAGATAAAGAATCGGAAAGCAGAGCGCAAATGAGCGGATTGCACGGGGAAATACGGACGGCGTGAAAAAGGAGCGGAATATATGACAGTGGTATGCCTTGCGATACTGGCAGGAATTTTCTGGGGAGATTTTTTCTTAAAAAATTATATAGAGTCGCATGTGGACGAGCGGGAAGAACGAGAGATCTGCAGGGGGAAACTTCTGATCCGCAAGCATCACAACAAAGGCATGATGCTCAATGCCGGACAGAAGAGAAGGCGTCTGGTGGCTGTTGTTTCACTGGTGTTTACACTGATATTGACCATTGTCTTTATCGTGAGTCTGGGACATCGAGGCAACAATTTGCTGCGACTGGGACTATCGCTGTTGCTTGGTGGTGCCTTCAGCAATACCTATGACCGCCTTCGCAGAGGTTATGTGGTGGATTATGTGAGCTTCCCGGTGAAATGGCAGGCGTTCCGCAAGATCGTATTCAACTGCTCAGATTTCTGCATTATCATCGGTGCGTTGCTATCGGCGCTTGGAATGCTGTAAATTGAAAGTTAGTGAAATAATCCCGTAGCCCTTGGCAGGGTATAAGAAACGCGGCACGCTC